>WNGL01008664.1_pt1 | contig 19718 bp, 12 predicted proteins | sample 5400591 | NCBI WGS metagenome assembly WNGL01 (sample SAMN13153377, study PRJNA577476) | soil metagenome | isolation source: 80 cm soil or saprolite under Garry oak tree replicate 1 | place: USA:California | collected 2016-06-15 | reverse complement strand
TCGTCGTTGCCGTCAGTCCATCTTGGCCCGTCTCACTATCGGGTAGCATAAGCTCAGGACGCTCGGCACACACCGCGCGAGCAACAGTGAAGCCTCCCGATATTTGGAGACAAAGCAGCGCACAGATGGCGTATGAGGAAGCGCGTCTAACTCCGCGCGCGAGTTTGTTGATTTGGGCATCGTTCATCGGTCGCTTCTTTCGTGCGTGGACAGAATCAGTACGGCGCTCTCTGACTCTGGTTAGCCTATTCGGTCACGGCCCAAACCGATTGCGGTATTCACCGGAACTGATAAACGCCTTGACCATCTCGGCTTTCTGATAGTCGCCGTTGAATTGATTCAGCTTGGTTAGCCAGAAGTCGTAGCCTGAATAACCCGGATCAAGCAAATCATTCGGCTCGCGACGTAAATAGCCGAAGTACTCCATCAGCACGAACGCGCGATTGAACTCCTGGCTAATCAAAATCGCGTTTTCTGCTATGTCGCGTAACGCGCGGGCGCGCGCCGCGCCGTCGCTGACATTAGTCATTCCACCGAACTCAGCGATCGCGGTGTTGCGATCTCTAGCTGAAGGTGTGAAGCCGGCATTCGCGAACAATCGATCCACAAACTGCGCGGGGGGCATCCCGGTTGGGTACTGATATAGAAAAACCGGGTCTTGCACAAAATCTAGAGCGAAAGCTTGCTTATTATTCTCCAGCAACGTCTCCCAACCGCTGTATCCGACAATTAGACCTTCTTGAACTTGCTGGGTGGCCCGCGCGAAATCATTAATTCGCACGATCGGAGCGGCTAGTAGATGCGAGCCGCCAATTGGGGACTCGACAATCGAGTCTCCGAAAGCGGTCTTGTAAATGCGCTCGACCAGATAGCCGGTCTGTTGGAATTCGATTGAAAGAAAGAAAGCGGCCGAGACATTAATCCGCCTTTGTTGAATGCATGCTTGATCAAAGCCGCACGAAGTAATCTGATTGGTCCAGAAGTCAAAGCCGCTTTGATCCGGCTCGCGGTTAAGAAAATCATGGTCACCGTGGCCACGGCCGGGTCCCCCAGAAAGGCGCCAACCGCATTAAAGAGTTGGACAATAAATGTCTCGGGACCTTCCATGTATGAGTCGTCGACGATGAACACCGAGATGGTCTTGGAAGTCTCGCCCGGAGCGAACTTCACGGTGGCGACCCTTTTTTCGTAATCGCAGCGCGTGGAAGCCACGCCGTTTGTGACATTGCACCTTTGCAAGAACGCAGAATCGCTGGTTCCGAAGGAGACGCTGGCTGAGGCGGTGTTGTCGCCCAAGCGGGTGATGATGGTGTCGACATGCTTGTCACCCTCGCCGACAGTGTATGACGCAGAATTAAACTGAATCGTGGGGAAGAGACCCACCAAAGTTACGCACGCCGAAAACTCCGAGGTGTTGTTGCTTGAATCTGTGGCGGTCGCAGTGATCACTGGTCCGGTCACAGAACTATTCGGCACCGAGAAACTGAAACTGGCGTTGCAAGAGGTATCACTCACTGCATTCGTGAACCCAAGGAAGGTTTGGCCCACGCCATTGTCGCAAGCGTCGTTTGCAAAACACTCAATTCTGAATTGCGTGTTCGGACTGCTATTCAAAGTTCCCTGAATCGTCGTGGTGGTTGAATTCGCAGTCGCCGAACTGATCACTGGAAAGTTTTGCAAATTATTTGGGCCAAAGTCGCTGTCGCAACTGTCATTCGGGGTCACATAACTCGGACCCAGATCGATTCCCAGGCCGCCGGTGCCTCCGAAGAGGAAAGGGTTGTGGGCGTTTGAGAAAATCGAATTACCTAGAATCGCGTTTCCGGTCCCCGCGATGACGGCAACTCCGGCTATTGAATGATACTCAATGTCATTGCCATTGGCAGCGATTGTATTGCCGGCGCCGGCAGGCGTTCCGCCGATAGTGTTGTTGCTTGCCCCATCCGAGATGGTGACTCCATCAAAAAGATTCTTACCGATGAAGTTACCTTGCAAAAGATTGTTCGACGCTTGTGTGCCTGTTAGTCTCACGCCGTCAAGGTTACCCGATATGATGTTTCGCGCGGCGACCGTGGTCCCACCGACGATATTGTCGGCTGCATCGACGATAGTCACGCCTGCTGGTTGATATAAAGCTCCAGTAGGTAGAACTGTGCCATCAGCACTGGTTCCGATAAAGTTTCCAAGAACCTGGCTACCCATACCGCCGACGATAACGACACCGCCCGCCGCGGCAACCACGTCCGGCCGTGGCTTGGCGGTAACGTTTAGGGTCAGAGCATTTCCCGAAATGACATTTCGCGAACCCGCGGTCGTGCCCCCGATCGTTATGCCGCTGGCGTTAATGCGAATACCGCCCGTGCCGTTCGCACTCGCGGCAGTGCCCGCTGCATTTGTGCCGATGTAGCAACCCTGGACGGAACTGTTGCCGACTGAATCGAAATTAATCCCGTAGCCTGAGAAGCGATTTACGATCAGACCTTTGATGATTACGTTTGGGGCATTGACACTCAACCCGCTTACTCCCGCACCAGCGCCAGCGCCATTGATCTCTATTAGCGGCGCGCCCGAAAAACCCGACTGAGTAGCGCCGTCGATGGTGACCGCTTTCGTAATGACGAATCCGCTGGTTGCGTTGATGGTGCGAACGCCTGAGCCTGGAATGTTGAAGCTAATCGTGTCGCCCGTATTAGCAGCACTGATGGCCTCGCGCAGAGTGCAATCGGCTGCATTACAGATGCCGTCGTTATGATCGTCGGCAGTATTAACAGTGAAGGTTGCGGCGTGTGCAACGGGCTCGATTTGGTTCCGAAGGCTGTTTGGCAGAATATGCCACAACCCAAGAACAGCGGCGAGCAGGAGTGTAGCCCAAATGATAGTCGTTAATCGGGAGCGTTTCTTGTACATGCTTCTAATCCATGTGACGAGCGTCAGAACCACCTGCGGTAGCGGGCGGTTGATCCCTCATGGCCCAAACCTCTGTCTATACTCACTCGAGGAAATGAACGCCTTGACCATCTCCGCTTTTTGAAAGTCGCCGTTGAATTGATTGAGCTTCGTGAGCCAAAAGTTGTAACCCGAAAAATCTGTATCCGGCGCATCGTTCGGATTACGGCGCAGATATCCGAAGTATTGCATCAGCACGAACGCGCGATTGAATTCCTGCTGCGCCAACGTCAGGTTCTCAGCCACTCGACGCAACGCCCGAGCACGCGCGGCGTTGTCTGCTGAAGACGAGACACCGTTGAATTCGCTGATAGCCGCCTCCCGCTCGAAACCAGTTGGAAGGACGTCCGCGTTGGCAAAGAGAGCATCAACAAACTGCGCCGGCGTCATCCATGTCGGATAAGCAAGGACGAACCGCGAGCGTTGCACAAACTCGGAAAAGAACGCCTGCTTATTGGCTTCTAATTGCTGTTGCCAATTGCCTTCATTGACTATTACGCCGCGACCGATCTCCTGTGTGTCAGGCAGGAATTCGTTGAACTTGTTTGGCACCAGCGCACCCGGCAGATTTCCGTAAGCGGCTTTGTAGGTGCGATAGACGAGATATCCTGTCTGTTGGAATTCAGTAGATAGGAAAAAAGCCGCCGAGACGTCAGCGCGCCTGCTTTGATAACAGGCGGTGCCTGGGCCCGGCGCGCCGCAGGTATAGAGGGTTATGTTCCAGAAGCGCCAACCCGCCTCGTCAGGGTCGCGGTTCAGGAAATCTTTGTACTGCTGTCTGACAAAGAAATCTGTGTTGTCGATTGCACCGCTATTCGCAGGACTGATCAGCGCGTCTTTGATCCCGCCCAGAAAAGTTGCATTGCCGCCATTGTCAAACAGGCGAAAATAGACGGTGTCGGAGGAGGACACAGACGCTGAGAAGTCGACGGTCTTTGAAGTTTCTCCCGGAGCGAAATCGAAGGCGCCGTGGGGAAGACCGCTCGATACGCTGGCATTCCATTGAACTTGATATTGGCACGAAACTGCCTGGTTTAGATTTCCGCTGCGGTTCACCGTGATTTGAACACTTGGCGAACCAGAAGAAGGTGCGCGGTACAGATTAGAGCTGAGTCCCAGAACGCTCGGCGGGGGATCACTTGCCGAAGCGGAGAGGGGTTGCCAGTCCGGCTGAAAGTCCTCAGTTTCGGTGCCAGAAGTACGATTTGAAAGTTTGGTCTGATTGCGGCCATCGGCGTCCATTACAAAAATCGCGTAACCATCGTCACGATAAAAGCGCACGCCAAATTGTGTCTCATAGGAGGTTTCCAAATACCGCCAGAACAAGATCCTCGTGCCATCCGGTGAGTACCTGGGACGAAGATAGCTACCGGCATAGTGGGTCAGTTGGGTTAAGTCGCTGCCGTCAGGGTTGACTGTATAGAGTTCATTACAAGATACATTATAACAGCCGGTTGCATTGCTGTGCCCGACAAACAGTATCTTCGATCCATCCGGCGACCATGAGGGATCACCAACACCATCGGAAGACGCAGTGACGATCGAGTGTCTATTGCTGCCATCAGCGTTCATAACGAAGATCTTCTCGGCTCCTTCACGATTGCTGACGAAGGTAATAAGCTTTCCGTCGGGCGACCACGTCGCAAAATCATTGTGAAGGTCAGTGTCATGGGTAAATACAGTGGCATTCTTGCCGTCGATAGCGACGGTGAAGATGTTCGCAACGAACGTTATGGTTCCATCACCTTCGCCGAAGATGTCCCCGATTAGATAGTCGGCAACACAGAGAAACTTCGTTCCATCGGGTGACCATTCGCACGAGTTCAGCTCACCGCCCAAAGGAAAATCCAAGACCGATTGGTGCAGATCGCTGCCATCAGCGTTCATCACATATACCGATCGATCGTCCGATACACTTCTGCCAAGACTCAGAAACGCGATCTTGGTGCCATCCGGCGACCATTTAGGCCGCGAGTCGTGAATGATAGACGAAGGCTTTGCACCAGGAGGTAGATTCGTCTTTAACAGCGGATTGCTGCCGTCTGCGTTCATCGTCCATATGCGGGACCCGTGGTCCTCGAAGTTGCGGTCACTAGCAAAAACGATTTTCCCGTTGACCTTGTCCTTCGCCGGCGTTGTCGTCGAGGATTCTCGTGAGCTCAGGTCACGTGCGCCAAGTTTCCAAGCATGAACGTTCTGAGTGATTCCGGTCCCCAGTGTGGCCGCGAGGCCAGCAAACAAAACCAGCGCCGAGAGTCTCCTTTGGCTTAACCGACTATTCCTCATGTCTTCCCCCGTTCTGCTTTTTAGGTGATTAACTTCGCACGTTTAGAACTCGAAACCGTATGACGTTAGAAAATGAAAAATGATCACGGCCCAAACCGTTTGCGATACTCACTCGAAGTAATGAACGCCTTGACCATCTCGGACTTTTGATAGTCGCCGTTGAATTGATTCAGCTTCGTCAGCCAAAAGTCATAGCCCGTATAATCTCTATCCTGACCTTCGTTGGGATTACGACGCAGATATCCGAAGTATTCCATCAGCACGAAGGCGCGATTGAACTCCTGTTGCGCGAGCGCGGGGTTCTCAGCGATCCGACGCAATGCGCGAGCGCGCGCCGCGTTGTCAGCTGAACCGGTGGCGCCATTGAATTCACCAATGGCTGACTCGCGTTCCAGCGCCGATGGCGTCACGCCGGTATTGGCAAACAGCGCGTCAACAAATTGCACCGGCGTCATGAAACCGGGGAACGCTGATGCAAAGCGCGAGCGTTGCACAAAGTCAACGAAGAATTTCTGTTTGTTGGTTTCCAACTGCTGCTGCCAATTTCCTTCGTTTACGATCACGCCTTGTCCAATCTGTCGCGTGTCCGGCAGAAACTCTTCGAACCTGATTGGCACCGGCGCGCTGAGCAGATTTCCGAATGCAGACTTGTAAGTGCGATAGACAAGGTAACCTGTTTCTTGAAATTCGGTGGAAAGAAAGAATGCCGCCGAGACGTCCGGTCGTCTGCTTTGGTAACAAGCGGCTCCGGCGCCTGTACCGCATATATAGAGCGTGATGTTCCAAAAGCGCCAGCCTGCTTCGTCGGGGCTTCGATTGAGAAAGTCTTCGTATTGTTGGCGAACAAAAAAATCTGTGTTATCAAGCGGATTGAAAGTGCCGTTAAGAAAAACTATTACGGCGTGTTTTATTCCGCCGACAAGGGTCGCGTTGCCGGCATTATTAGACAAATGAGCCTGGTAGATCCCAATCGCTTGATGAGGAGCGAAATCGATTACCTTTGAAGTTTCGCCCGGAGCGAACGCCAGCGTACCGCTCGCTTCAACTAGTTGAAATCCGTCAATTCGATAATCACAAGAGACGGTGAGATTCAAGTTGCCGCTTCGCCGTACCACGACTTGTACCTTTGGCGAAGTTGATCCGTTTGTCGTGTAAATATCGGAACTAAATCCCAGGCTGCTCGGGGCCGGCTCGTTAGAGGCCTGAGACAGCGTCTGCCAATCGGGATCGTAATCACTGGCCCGATTCGAAATAATAGTTTGGTTGCTGCCATCTGCATCCATAATAAAGACTGCGTATCCGTCGTCGCCGAAGAAACGAGCTCCAAACGGGAAGTCGTGGGTCTCGTAATAAGTCTGTGAATGCCGATCAAACAAAATCTTCGTGCCATCTGATGAATACCGTGGGCCAATATAACTGCCGGCGTAATGAGTCAGTTGCTTTGGATGACTGCCATCAGTACTCACAACCGATAGTTGGTCACAAGACACGTTGTAACAACTGTAAGGAGCGCCGGGCGAGACAAAAATTACCTCCGAGCTATTGGGCGACCATGACGGCGAACTACCGCCGATGGCAATCGTGCGACGATTACTGCCATCAGCATTCATTACCTGGATCTTGTTCCCGCTACCATCTTGAGAGTTGCTCACGAAAAGAATCAATTTTTCGTCCGGCGACCATGTCGCAGAGCCATTCACTACTTCTTTGTCATTGGTCAGTCGAACGACGTTCTTGCCGTCCACGCTCGCCGTAAAGAGATTCGTCGTAAACTTAGGGCACACGTCTATGCAGGCTCCGTAGACTCCTGTAGATAACAAGAACTTCGTCCCATCGGGAGACCAACCGAAGCCACCTATTTGTCCGGAAATTGCCGCCGAATCGATAATCACTTGGCGCAAGTTGCTTCCATCCGCATCCATTATGTAGATGGAGTTGTCGGGATAACTACCCCTACCAAGACTCCGAAACGCGATCTTGCTGCCGTCAGGCGACCACGTCGGTCGTTGGTCGTAGACATACGAGGAAGAACTGGGTTTGGTGGTCAACTGAGTGGGGTTGCTGCCATCAGCGTTCATCGTCCAGATCGTGAGTGTATTGTTGCCGTAACGGTCGCTGCTGAAGGCTATTTTTCCATTCAATTTGCCCTGATTGGTTGCGGTGCTTGAGAATACTTGCGCGAAAGAACTCGCGGCAGTAAGCACGAAGAGAATAAATGAAAACGCGAATAGTTGAAGTGACCGAACCCTAAACATAACTAACTTCCTTTCTGGGCCAGCTTCAGAGACTGGCTTTGCGTCACTTTGCGACTTTGTCGTTCCGATGAATTAAGATGTTTACCTGTAGACGCAAAGCTCCCTGAGAAACCCAAACGCGACGGACTAGACTTCTCGCATGACCCCGCTTTCTCAACATGCTGCTACGCCGAACCGAACCGCCTGCCGTATTCAGTCGAATTAATAAACGCCTTCACCATTTCCGCTTTTTGATAGTCACCGTTGAATTGATTCAGCTTCTTCAGCCAGAAGTCGTAACCGGAATAGTCCGTGTCCGGGCCTTCGTTGGGATTGCGGCGCAAGTAGCCGAAGTACTCCATGAGCACGAAGGCGCGATTGAATTCGGCGTTGTATAAATTCTGATTCTCCGCGATTTGTCGCAGTGCTTGCGCGCGCGCAGTTATGTTGCTTGTGTCATTCGCACTCGCGAACAGACCAATCGACGCTGCGCGCTGGCTTGATGACATCACGTTTCCGGCGTTCTGATTCAACCTGTCGATGAACTCTGCCGGCGTCAGCGTGGTTGGGAACGCCGTCGTGAAGCGCGGCCGTTGCACGAACTGCGCAACGAAGCTCAGCTTGTTATTATCAAGCACCGTTTCCCAACCGGCTTGTCCTACAACCACACCTTGGCCAATCTGCTCAGCATCTATCAAAAGCTCAGTCAACCGCACGATGGGGACGGCAATTTGATGCGGGCCGCCAAACGTTGACATGCCAGTAGCGTTGCCGTAAGCCGTCTTGTACATACGCTCTACCAAATAAGCTGTTTGCTGGAACTCAGTTGATAGAGCGAAAGCTTCTGACACCCCGGCCCGGTTTGTTTCAATGCATTGCTGATCTGCACCGCACGAAGTAATTCGATTCGCCCAGAAGCCGAAGCCGCCCGCATCCGGCTCGCGGTCGAGAAAATCCAGGTAGTGCTGGTGAACGAAGTAATCTGTGTTGTTTGCGTTGCCAGGAGTTACATTCAATAGTAGCCTCAAACCCAGTCCATTAGTGAGGGATACGGCCAAATCTGATTTGGTATCGCGATTAAAATCTCCCACAGCGATCGAAATGCCGCCCGCGTTGTCAACGAAGTCTCCCGCATCCTGGAAAGTTCCGTCGCCGGTGCCCAATAGGACCCGCACGTTATTTCTTACGAATATTCCAATCGATACCAAGTCCATTCGTCCATCGCCATTGAAATCCGCGAGTTTGACGTCGAGCGGAATATTACCAGTCGAATAGTAAGGGCCCAACTGGAAGGTTCCGTCACCGTTGCCGAACATGATCACCGCGAAAGCGTTCAGAACAGCAACATCTAGTTTCCCATCACGATTGAAGTCCCAGAGGACCAGTGTTCGCGGTTGTGCGGCGCCACTTGTATTTATCGGTGTCCGAAAAGTGCCGTCGCCATTACCGAGAAAGACCGTAATATAGTTTGACCCACCGCCGTTAGCGGTCACCAAATCGGGCTTACCATCGCCGTTAAAATCACCGGTGGCCAGCATCGGAGGTGCGGCAGTGTCATCGTTGATCGCGTAACTCACCGCAGCGCGAAACGTGCCGTTGCCAAGGCCAAGCAACACGCTCACCATCGATTTTGTGTAGATGCTGTTTGACACTGCGAGATCGAGGTGCCCGTCCCGATTGAAATCGGCGGTCACTATTCGGGTGGGTCGGCTCCCAGCGGAGTAGTCTCCTGGGGACTCGAACGTTCCATCGCCTTTTCCAAGTAGGACGCTTACCGTTCCAACGTCTTGATTCGCCGTAGCCAAATCCAGCTTACCGTCATGATTGAAGTCTCCGGCGACCATCGTCAGGGGACTTGTCACCGGAAAGTTAAGCGGCGACTGAAACGATCCGTCTCCATTTCCGAGAAGCACCTTGCCGTCAGCGACCAAATCCATCTTTCCGTCACCGTTGAAATCGCCCGTAACAAGAGTCTGGGCTCCCGTCGGATAGCTGCCCGCCTGGCTAAACTTCACACTCTGCGCTCTCACACTTTGGGTAACGCTCAACACAATGAACAAGAGGAGAAAATGACAAAGCGTATGAATACAGGTTCTGTTCATGCACTACTCCCTTCGGGTACAACTAGCACCGTGCATCACGGCTCAAACCGTTTGCGATATTCGCTCGAGCTTATGAACGCCTTGACCATCTCGGACTTTTGATAATCGCCGTTGAATTGATTCAGCTTCTGCAGCCAAAAGTCGTAGCCGGAGTAATCCGTGTCCTGGCTTTCGTTTACGTTGCGGCGCAGGTACCCGAAGTACTCCATCAGCACAAAGGCGCGATTGAATTCGGCGCTGTATAAGTTCTGATTTTCTGAGACCTGTCGCAAAGCTTGCGCCCGCGCCATCGGGTTGCTGGTGTCTGTCGCGCTCCCAAAGAAGCCAATCGCCGTTGCGCGTTCGCTCGATGACAGCACGTTTCCGGCATTCTGATTAAGCTTGTCGACAAACTGTGTTGGCGTCAGCGAAGTTGGCAACGCAGTAGCAAACCGTGAGCGCTGCACGAACTGAGCGACAAAAGCCTGCTTGTGATATTCCAACACCGTCTCCCAGCCGCTCTGGCCCACCACGACGCCCTGGCCGATCTGCTGGGTGTCCAGCAGAAACTCATTGAACCGGACCGTGGGTACCGGTAGTAGGTGCGCGCCGCCAAGAGTCGATCCGCCATTAGCATCGCCGTAAGCAGCCTTGTATATGCGTTCGACCAGATAACCGGTGTTCTGAAATTCAATCGACAGGAAAAAAGCAGCCGATTCGTCAATGCGCTTAGCGTTCCGGCACGCCGCTCCAGTGCCACCGGAGCCGCACACGTCGATATTGTTGGTCCAAAACTCCCAACCCGGCGCGTCCGGCTCACGGCTAAGGAAATCTTCATAGTGCTGTCTGGCAAAGAAAGTCGAGTCGTCAATCGGGTTAGTGTTTTGCCCCAAAAAGAGAAGGGTCGCGACCCTTATTCCACCAAGAAAGGTTGTATTGCCGGCATTGTTATATAGACTGATCCTGTACCGGTTGAGACTCGAAGTAAAATAGAAAGCGGAAAAGTCGATGGTCCTTGAGACCTCTCCCGGAGCGAAAGTTAGAGAACCGCTTGGTCCGGTGTTAATGCCAGAATCGCTTCGAGTTTGATAATCGCACGAGACTGTCTGACTCAAATCCCCGCTGCGAGTTATTGTGATCTGAACTTTCGCGGGCGCCGGATAAGTCGCAGAATATATTCCTTCATTGAATCCCAAACCGCTCGGTGGGGGATCGTTGCCGGGTTGCATCAGCGGCTGCCAATCGATACTAGCATCACCAAAGTCTCCAGGGCCGCGATCTGACACCTCATGCTCATCACTGCCGTCCGCATTCATTATGAAAATTGCGGACCCGCGATTGACCCACACGCTAATTGCGTAAGTCAGGTCTCGCACAAATGCGATTTTCGTGCCGTCGGGCGACCATCTCGGGGTTTCATAGTCGAATGGAGAATGTGTAAGCTGTCTCATCGCAGTCCCGTCGGGATTGATCGTGTAGAGCTGAAAGCACCTCACCGTGTAACACGAAGCAACGTCGCCCTTGTTGCCATAGAACAGTATCTTCGATCCGTCAGGCGACCACGCCGTCGATAGAAAGTCGTTCATCCGCGACCTGACTATCTCGTGCCTCTTGCTACCATCGGCATTCATTACATGGATGGCAAACGTTCCTTTTTGATCCCAACTGCTAAAGGCAATCTGACTACCATCCGGCGACCAGGTTGGATTGGAATTAACTGTCCCAACGTCCTTGGTCAGTTTTACCAGGGAACTCCCATCGGTGTTAACTGTGTAGATATTTGTATCAAGTATTCCTGGACAAACGTCTACGCCACTAATAATTTTGCCAAAGGACAGGAGGAATTTTGTGCCGTCAGGCGACCACTCGAAAGAGCTAATCTCCGGACATATCACCCCGCTTAGGCCGGGAAGTTTATCCAGTGTTAGACGCTGCGTATTCTTGCCTGTTGCGTCCATTATGTAGATTGTATAGCTGCCGGGAGCGTGATCAGGATCAACAAAATCCCGGTTGCTCCGCAACGCGATCTTTGTCCCGTCAGGCGACCACTTGGCGAGGTCATCATAAATGGACGCGTAGGATGGCATGTCTGGATTGCGCTCGCTATCAAACGTCAGTTGCGTTGGGTTACTGCCGTCTGGATTGAAGCTCCAAATTTTTAGGCCGTTGTCCTTGTTTCTGTCGCTACTGAAAACCAGCTTGCCGTTTACCGTTGTTGGAGTCGAGGATCGTTGCATCTTGAGGTTGTTTGCTCCAGGTTTGGCAGCTTCGACGTTGGACGTGCTGGTCTCGGTCCCCAATGCTACCGCCAGGCAAGTCAACAAGACCAGGTAAACCGATTTGGCCTGACTTAGTCGAATCTTAAACATCTCAAAACCTCCCTCTCGGATCTGCACTGTGATCGCAGATCGGACGTGGTAACCGCTGAGGGATTTTCACCGCGGCAAGACAGTTTCAACCGCGGCAGACGGATAGCGACGAGTAAGCATTTCGCTTGGTTTGAGGGAAAAAGGAATATCACGCATGAATACTTCCTTGCGGCTTGGCGGGCTTCACCGCATTTTACCTTACGGTTGGCCAAGACGCCCACGATACTCACTCGAAGTAATGAACGCCTTAACCATCTCAGACTTTTGAAAGTCCGCCTTGAATTGATTCAGTTTCGTCAGCCAAAAGTCGTAGCCCGAATAGTCCGTGTCCTGGCCTTCGTTTGCGTTGCGGCGCAGATAGCCGAAGTATTCCATCAGCACGAAGGCGCGATTGAATTCGGCGTTGTATAAAACTTGATTTTCGGCGACCTGTCGCAGAGCTTGCGCGCGTGCGGACATGTTGCTCGTGTCCATCGCATTGCCGAACAGACCAAGGGCGGTGGCGCGCTCGCTTGATGACAGCACGTTTCCCGCGTTCAGATTCAACTTGTCGACGAATTCTGCCGGCGTCAGCGTGGTTGGAAACGCGTTCGTGAAACGCGAGCGTTGTACGAACTGCGCGACGAAGCTCTGCTTGTTGTTCTCAAGTACGATGTCCCAACCGGCTTGGCCTACGACTACGTCCTGACCGATCTGCTGGGTGTCGGGCAGGAATTCATTGAGGCGCACAATTGGAACTGAGACCTGATGGGTCCTGCTGAAATTCCGATGACAGCAGAAAAGCCGCGGAGACATTTGTCCGCTTCGCATCGATGCACGATGCCGTCGCTCCACACGAGGTAATCTGGTTGGCCCAATAATCAAACCCTTCCGCATCGGGCTCGCGATCGAGAAAATCTACGTAATGCTGGTGAACGAAGTAGTCTGTATTGTCCGGATTGCCGGGAGTTACGTTTAGTAGCGCGACCGTCAACTGACCACCGATGTTCGCAGCCAAATCCGGCCTGGTATCGCCGTTAAGATCCGTCACTACCACCGAAACGCTGCTCGAACCCTCTATTAGACGTCCGGTATCCTGGAATGTACCGTCACCCTTTCCGAGCAGGACTTGAAGGGCGCCGGTGGAGAAGACGCCCGCTGACACTAAGTCAAGCTTGCCGTCACCATTGAAATCACCGGGCTTCAAATCTGCGGAAGTGTTGTTCAACTGAAAAGTGAAGCTGGGGGCCTTAAAGGTTCCATTTCCATTGCCCTTCAATATCTTCAAGTATTCATCCGTCAGAGCGACGTCAAGTTTACCGTCGCGATCGAAGTCTCCCACAACAACCGACAAAGCTCCCGAACCGTTCACGCCCGAGTTGGTGGTTGAACTGATCGGAGTTTGGAAGGTCCCGTCCCCTTTGCCAAGGAAAACGTTGACAGTCTTGGCCATCCTGAGAGCCACGATCAGGTCAATCCTTCCATCGGCATTGAAATCTCCCGCCGCTAAAACTGCCGGCACTTCAGAGAAACTATAGCCTTGAGGATTCTGAAACGTTCCGTTGCCATTGCCGAGCAATATATCTATATCGTTGTTACCTCCGGAGAGTGCGAGATCCATCCGACCATCACGATTGAAATCGGCGGCGAGAATACGAGTCGGATACCTACCGATGGGGTAATTTACTGGCGGCCCAAACGATCCATCGCCCTTTCCAGGAAATATGCCGATCTTAGCCGCGTAGGGGAATGCTATTGCAAGATCGAGCTTGCCGTCGCGATTGAGGTCTGTGGCTATGATGTAGTGCGGAGCAGCATCGAGGTGATAAGTCACCGCAGGTTTAAGTGTGCCGTCCCCTTTACCCAAAAGCATTGCCAGATCATTATTGGTGACGTCGCCTGCGACCAGATCCATTTTGCCATCGCCGTTGAAATCGCCTGAGGCGACTACGTATGGATGACCGGCTGGATAAGTAACGGGCGAAGTAAACTTGACGCCTTGTGCCGCCCCGCGCTGCGCAAGACTCATCGAGAGAAGCAGCAAGAAAAGAGCATAAAGCGCGGAGCGAAGATGACCGCGTAGCGAAAATTGTCGCGCCGTCTCGGTCGTGGGTTGAATCATGATGACTGCCTCCTTTTAAGTTGATGGTTCTTTATGGGCACTCATGAGCCTGACAGAAAAATACACCGTCTCCATTTTCATCGAGAGATCGGGGGCCGGATTGTTCATTACGGGCAATCGGTGTTCCCTCCTGAAATAGCAGTTTTTCGGAGGTACTGACTGATACTGTGGGGGAATTACCTGACAGAGGGTGAAATTCTCCTCACATCGGTCAAACAAATGGAGTCGGGACTCTAGCATACTCTAGACGCTTTCTTCCAAGCCGAACCCACGGAGAGTCAAGCGGGATTCCAAGCTTTAGCTTGCCGTGACGCGAGTCAGAACCACCTGCGGTAGCGGGTGGTTGATCAATCGTCTGGCCAAGTCGAGGCGGAGCTAAACCGCCCGCTACCGCAGGCGGTTCTGACTCCCGCCACATCTAGCCTACGTCTCCTAACTTCTGATACATTGCAGCCCATGAGTGTGGCCCTGCGCGTCGAGAATGTTTCCAAGCAGTATCGGACTTATGCGCGACCGTCCGATCGACTGAAGGAATCGATCACGCGTGGAAGACTGCGACGGCATCAAGAATTCTGGGCTTTGCGCGATGTCAGTTTCGAACTCGATAAAGGCTCGACGGTTGGCGTCGTCGGTCCCAACGGTTGTGGCAAGTCGACGCTGTTACAAATCATCGCCGGGACGCTGGAGCCAACTCATGGAAATGTCTGGCATGAAGGGCGCGTAGCGGCGCTGCTGGAATTGGGCGCCGGATTCGATCCTGAGTTCACTGGCGTCGAAAACGTTTACCTGAATGCTTCGCTGCTGGGACTCTCGCGCCGCGAAACCGATCGACTGTTTCCTTCGATCGAACGCTTCGCAGAGATCGGGCAGTTCATCTATCAACCGGTGAAGACTTATTCAAGCGGCATGTTCGTGCGGCTGGCTTTTGCGATCGCCGCGAGTGTCGAACCGGAGATTCTTTTGGTTGACGAAGCGCTGGCAGTGGGCGACGCCGTCTTTCAACATCGCTGCCTGCGGCGTATGCAGGAATTGCAGGAGCGCGGCACAACGGTATTGTTTGTATCGCACGATCTGGCGGCGGTGCGAGCGCTTTGCGCGCGCGCGCTTCTGTTGAATGCGGGGCGAATCATAGAAGACGGTAAGCCGGCTGACGTGCTCAATCGTTATCAGAAAATCATCATGGCGCGCGAGCAGGCATATGATGAAAGCACCGTGGCGTCTGGTGAATCGATAGACCGGGGGGACGAAAGCCTGCCGCCGCTCTGCTACACTTATCGACACGGAAATGGCAGCGCCGAGATTATCGCAGCCGAATTGACAGATGCTGCACGTCATGGCGTCGAGCTCGTTGAGACCGGAGAGTCTTTACTGATGCGCTTAGTGGTTCGCAGCCACCGGAATATCGATCACCCGGTAATCGGTTTTCTGATACGTAATCGTCACGGCATCTCCGCGTATGGCACGAACACGAAAGAGCAGCAAATCGACCTTGGCGCCGTGCGTCTCGGGGAAGTTCTTGAAGTCGTGTTTTCGTTTAATTGCTGGCTGGGAATTGACGATTACTCGATCTCTTGCGCCGTGCATAGTCATGACGGCGAAGCGTACGACTGGCTTGATGGGGTGCGCTTTTTTCGCGTGACAAGCCAACATTTGATTGAAGGCATTGCCAACCTCAACGCCAGCGCGACCGCGCGCCGTCTGGAACATCGCGTCGAACCGAGTGCTGAGATTCAACTGCAAGAAGCCACCAGCGTTTGAACCATGGTTAATGAAGTAGAGAGCATCCTGAACGAAATCCGCGAGCGAGTCCGCACTGAGGAAAAGCAGCGCGAGGCTGCCGTTGCAGTTGCGACTCAGAATGGAAAGGATTCGAATCCCGCAATATCGCCGGCGGCGCCCGCGGCCGCGACTGAATCGCTGGCACGTCTGGAGGCGCATCTGACCACGACCTCGCGCGCCTGGGACCGGCTACCGCCCTTGTCTAGTAATCGAAGTGGAGTGGCCGCACGCTTCGAACTCTGGATCAAAGCTCGCCTGAAATCCCTTAGTCGCTGGTTTACGTGGGAACAAGTTAATTTCAATTCAGCGGCTCACCATGGACTGTCCGACGCGCTCGAAGCGTTGAGGGTACACGAGCAGCAATTGATCAGCATGCAGGCGGAATTGAATCAGACGAAGGAAGCGCTGCGAGCTGAAGCTGACCAGACGAAACAAGCATTAAGCCAAACGACCGAAGCCCTGCGCGCCGAGTCGCACCAAACGACCGAATCCTTGAGAGCCGAGTCTCGCCAAAGAAACGAAGCATTGCAAGCTGAGCTTGCTCATACAAGGCAAGCATTAAAAGCTGACCTTGGTCATATAACGGAAGCATTGCGGAGAGAGAGCAGCCAAACGAACGAAGCGTTAGCCTCCGAGCTGCGGCTGACCGCCGCTTCCCTGCGCGCGGATCTAGGCCAAATAAGCGAAAACCTGCGCGCCACCTTCGATGCGCGTGCGGCAGAGATAAACACGCGCGTCTCGGAACTCGGCGATGATTTGCACGAAGAGCAGAGGGTCTGCTTCAAGCAGCTTTCGCTGGAGACAAGCGAAGCAGCGGTGCTGGAAGATCGCGGGCGACGGGCACTCGAGGCGCGGCTGGAAAAATTGGAACGGTTGCGATCGGAGAAAGAAAGCTAAGCTAAGGGCAAAATCCAGTATTGCAAAATGAAAATTGAAAAATGCAAATTGCAAATTGCGCATTACATGGAGTTGCTTTGCGCAACGGGATCCTCCAATTTGCAATTTGCAATTTTCATTTTTCAATTCCGACACTCTCTTGGCTTAGCTAGATCATGTCCACCTCAATAAAAGATCTCTACACCCGCGCCGGCATAACGGATTTGGCCGAGTTCTATCGGACCAAGTTTGTCTCGGACGAAGTGCTCGACGCGCGCTACTTCAAACCTCTCGATCGCTTCGACATCCGCTTCGCGCGCACGATGTGGGTTTACGATAACGTGCGCGCCGGGTCAACGGTGCTCGATCTCGGATGTGGGGCGGGGATGCTGGCGCTGCTGAAGCGCAAGAAAGTGACATTGACGGGTGTCGATCTTTCGGCTGAATGCTCGTTAGCAGCGCGCCGTAATGGGTACGACGCGACCTTCACTGCCAAGCTTTCTCGCCTGCCTTTCCCCGACGCGAGTTTTGATTACGTCGTCAGTCTCGATGTCCTTGGCCACGTCGGTTGTGAAGAGAAAGATCAGGTACTGGCTGAGATAAAGCGAGTATTGCGGCCGGGCGGAGTGACGATGCACGGCATCGAGTGCACTGATCGCGCGACGCAAAAGCATTATGACGAGATGACGCCAGACGAGCTGCGGAGATTCATCGAAGTCGATGGCCATGTTGGCTTGGAAGAAGAGCAGGAACACGCGGCGCGCTTCCGGCGGTTTTTTCAAAATGTTGCGGGCGAACCGCGTTACGCGCTGTGCATCAGCAGCGAAGAATTCATCAAACAAGCCGACAAGTACGGACTGAAGTTCGAAACGGATTTCGTTGATTACCTGCGTAGTTTGTCATTCAAAGAACGGCGGGCGTTCGATATGGCCATGGGCTACGTCTTTGGCAAGATTTCCGACTTGAATATTCGACTGCCAACGAGTGGGCTCTATGTTTTCTTGAAAGCGTCGGATGCGCCGCTTGGATCTTTCTACAACGAACATCGCGATCGCCACGCTCTTTACACAACTGCCGACCTTGCCGCATCGGTCGATCGAAATCCCGCAGTGACGTTTGACGATGGTTGGTACGAACCGAATCTGCTGCCGCCCATCGCGCGCTGGATGAGTCGCAGCGGCAAGATTAGTTTTGATTCATCGCAGGTTTCTGAGATCACCCTTGATCTAACTACGCACCTGCCGGACTTGCGCACGCAGCCTCTGGAATTGGAGTTTCTTTTGAATGGTGAGCGGCTTTCATGCTTCGCGCTCTTGCGAAGGGCATGGCTGAATCTGCATTTGTTCGTGCCTGAGGGTTTGAATTCTGAAGTGAACGGAAAGTTTGAATTGGAGATTCGCGCCAATCGCACCTGGCAACCACGGCCGACGAATGACGAAGGGCGCGACGACCGCGAGTTGTCGATTGCGGTGTGTAATATTGAGGTCAGAACCGCCTGCGGTAGCGGGCGGTTGATCTAGACCAGCGGACGCAAGGGACCACCGATAAACCGCCCGCTACCGCAGGCGGTTCTGACATGAACATCCTAATCTGCACCACCCAGGTTCCTTTCACGAGGGGCGGCGCCGAATCGCACGTCGCGGGTTTGCAACGCGCCTTGGTCGAAGCCGGACATAACGCCGAGGTTGTGGCCCTCCCCTTCAAGTGGTATCCGCCGACAGAGATAATGCGCGGTGCGATGGCCTGGCGGATGCTCGATGTAACGGCGGCCAACGGGACTCCTATTGATTTAGTGATCGGAATGAAGTTTCCCGCGTATCTCGTCGCGCATGAAAGAAAAGTGCTGTGGATTCTGCATCAGCATCGCGCGGCTTATAATCTTTGGGGCACGCAGTTCGACGATCTTTCAATGTATCCCGAAGGCGTGCGCGTTCGCGAATGGATACATCATTGCGATGGACGCTTCATCCCTGAAGCAAAGAAAGTGTTTGCTAACTCAAAGACGGTTGCGGAACGTCTGAAGCGCTATAACAACATCGAGAGCGAGCCGCTCTATCACCCGGCGCCACGCGCTGACCGACTGCACGGGGGCGAGTATGGCGATTACATTTTCTATCCGAGCCGGCTGGAGCCGCAAAAGCGGCAGGAACTTTTGATCGAAGCCGCAAAGTATCTACGCACGCCGGTCAAGATCGTTCTCGCCGGCGATTCGCGAAATCGAAAACATTACGAATCGCTAATAGCAAAACACGGCGCCGGCGATCGCGTCTGTCTGAAAGGTTTTGTTCCCGAGGGTCTGAAAGGTTTTGTTCCCGAGGAGGAGATCGTCGACTTGTATGCGAACGCGCTTGGCGTTTGTTACTTGCCATTCGAGGAGGACTACGGTTACGTGACTTTGGAGGGAATGCTCTCCGCGAAACCCGTCATCGTGCCCAGCGACGGTGGCGGCGCAACCGAGTTCATCGAGAACGAACAGGATGGCTTGATTGTGAATCCCGAACCGCAAGCGATTGCCGCCGCCGTCGACGCTTTATATAACGATCGTACCCGGACGCGGCGAATGGGTGAACGTGGCCGGGAAAAGTTATTCGCCATGAATCTGTCCTGGCAAAATGTGGTGAGCAAGATTGTGTCGGCCGCAGGATAATCACCAGTTTCTCAGTGCTGGTCCTTCAATTTCATGTACTCACCCGAACTCTTGAAGGCGTCGACAAGTTTGCGTGCGTCGTAATTTCTCTCGAGCTGATGCACCCAAAAGTTGAAACCATCGAGATTGCGATCCGGCGGATCGTCGGGATTACGATGGAGATATCCGAAGTAATACAGCAGAACTGTCAGTCGGTACTTCTCGGCCGCAGCGAAACGCGTATCACGGATGAGCTTATCGAGGGTCGTGACGCGGGCTTTCTGACCGTTCGGTAGTGCGCCAATCAAATCTTCGCGTTCCGCCGCTTGTAAGCTAAGCCCCGCATTTTTCGCAAGATGGTCGACATATTGCGACTGGTCCATGGTACCGTAGAGGTTCACGAAATCTCGGCGCTTGGTC
>WNGL01003638.1_pt1 | contig 19724 bp, 16 predicted proteins | sample 5400591 | NCBI WGS metagenome assembly WNGL01 (sample SAMN13153377, study PRJNA577476) | soil metagenome | isolation source: 80 cm soil or saprolite under Garry oak tree replicate 1 | place: USA:California | collected 2016-06-15 | reverse complement strand
CTCAGTTCCTGAAGATTATTGGTGATATCTCCGGCCTCGTCGTCTTAGACGCGGGATGCGGTGAAGGCTATCTTTCGAGAATACTGGCCAGTCGTGGTGCCAGCGTCACAGGCATTGATATCTCTCCACGCCTGGTCCAAATTGCTCGTGAGAAAGATCCAGAAGGCAAGATTACCTATCAGGTTGCTGATCTCAGCCAGCCGCTTCCTGCATATCGGCACCACTTTGATCTGATTGCAAGCCATTTGGTGCTCAACGATGTCTATGACTATCGGGGCTTTCTCACTACTCTAGGAACGGTTGCCAAACCCGGCGGACGCCTGGTGCTCTCGATGAATAACCCCTATTCTTATGTGGTTCGCAGCCATATTAGCAATTACTTTGACTCAGGCAAGGCTTTCTCCTATCGGGGTATGGCACAGGAAGGTGTCAAAGTCCATTTTTATCACCGGACGTTGGAGGAATATCTTGATGCCTGCTTTGCAGCAGGATTTCAGTTGCAACGCCTGGTAGACATTCCCACTCCCGAAGGCAGTTTTAAACGTCTGAGTGATACACTGATCCCAAAGGGCTATCATTTTCCTTTCTTTATGATCTTGAGCTTCGTGAAGTCCTGATTGAGGATAGGTTGACGATTGTGCTATTATAGGCTTGCTGGGGCTGTAGCTCAGTGGATAGAGCATCGGTTTCCTAAACCGAGTGCCGGCAGTTCGAGTCTGCCCAGCCCTACTTCTCTCTTCTCTTCCTCTATCTGGATGTTTATCTCTTCGATCTTTGAAAAGCCTCTGGTGGGTCTGCATAGAAGCCACCGGTAGATATGATATACTCTTAAGCAGATCATTATATCCTGGCAAAGAGGAGCGATAAAGGAGATTGCTATGCTCTACCAACCGGATGCTCCGGGAGACTGGGACCAGATGCAAGCCACACCTGAGATCACAACAGCAACCGAGGAGCTGAGCACGCCGGATGCATGTAAGCTTTTCCTGCGCAGTTGGAAGACCAACAGCTCTCAAGTTCTGCTCATCTTGCATGGCCTCGGTGCGCATAGCGGGTGGTTCATTGATATGGGCAATTCATTGGCCTCGCGTGGCCTCAATGTCTATGCCATGGATCATCGTGGCTTTGGTCGCTCAGGAGGGCTACCGGGCCATATCGATGACTATCATACCTACGTGGAAGATCTTCATTTTGTCGCTGCTGAAATCCGCAACCGCCATCCCGAGGCCAGACTGTATGTCCTTGGACATAGTATGGGTGGTATCTTTGCGACCTACTTTGCTGCAAAGTATGGGAATATGCTCGGTGGCGTTCTCTTCCTGAATCCATGGGTAGAAGATCTGATTGCAGTACCTCTTCTCACAACGCTGGGAATATTCCTGGGTGGTCTCTTCAAGTCTCACCGCTACTGGCAGGTTGCTGCTGGAACTGAAAAAATGACCACCAATCCAGAAGCAATACAGATGCTGCAAGCCGACCCTTTCTGGCGGCGGTCGGAAACAGCCTCATTTTTGTTTCAGCTATTCCTTATGCGCCAGGGCATCCTTCGCTTCCCGAAGGATATTACCCTTCCTGCCCTCGTGATGCAGGCCGAGAATGATAAGTCCGTTGTTCACGAAGCATCGCATCGGTTATACGAGGCCCTTGCCAGCAGCGATAAAAGGTGGAAAACCTATCCTGGTTACGATCACGATTGTGAATTTCAAATGGATCGTTCACTGATGGATGGCGATATTGCTGCCTGGATAGGTACGCATTCTGTTACGGCTAGCGAAATATCTTGAGGTATCACTGTTATTTTATTTATTCTGCCGGGCTCTTGTGCTGTGACTCCGGCCTCTCTTCCTGATACACCGAGGGCTTCAGTATCCCAATGTAGGGCAGATTACGGTAGCGTTGGGCGTAATCCAGGCCGTAGCCAACCACAAACCGGTTAGGTATCTTGAAGCCAATATAGTCTAGTTTGACGGGTCTGACACGTTCTCGCTGTTTATCTAACAGGGTACAGATGCGGAGACTCAGGGGCTTGCGCTGCTTCAGTACATCGGTCAGATAGTGCAAAGTGAGGCCGCTATCGACGATATCCTCCACAATCAGCACATGTTTTTGATCAACAGGCCCCTCCAGGTCTTTGAGAATACGCACCACGCCACTTGATTGGGTGGAATTGCCATAACTGGATATAGCCATGTAGTCGATCTCCAGGGGCAGCTTAATGGCTCGTGCTAAATCGCCAATGAAAGGTACTGCACCCTTCAATGTGCCCAGCAATAGCAAATTTTTGCCTACATAGTCACGAGTGATCTGCTGACCCAGTTCGGCAATCTTGGCATGTATCTCCTCCTCAGTTAACAGAATCTCCGCGATGTCTTCGTGCATGTCCACCTCATTTGAAACAGCCGTTGGGCTCAATGAATCGAGTCCCTGCATGGAAACCTCCATCTTTGGTCTTATAGATAAGCGTACAATTCGTTGGGTTCTGGTGGTAAGTTGTACCCTGTCGTCCAGGCATACACCTGCCAGCCATACACAATGGGACGTAGAAAAGAATAGTGGGATATGTGCACGTTCAGCACGGGGGATATGCTTATCTACCAGCACATCCTGCACTTTTTTCTCGTGCGTCATACCCAGGGGTCGAATACGATCACCAGGACGCTTTGTGCGTACCTGCAAAGAAGCATCAATCAAATCAGCATCTATATATACCGAGAAACGAACAGGAGGGAGTAATTGCCACACTTTCGACCAGTCTCTGCGAGAAATCGCCAGCCTGACCTCCTGTATCAGTTCCCCTGGTAGGAGCTCTGCCGATGCCAGCCATGGTGTCTCTGGCACCTCAAGGCAGCCGGGAATGGGCAATTGGGCAATTGCGTTCTCCTCATGGGGTGCGATAAATTGGGTTCCCGCAATTCGCGATGCTCCCATATCTGGAAGACGTTTGAACTCGATCTCGTTAAAATGACGTATGACATGTAATCGGCCCGGAAGATCAAGCATCCTCTCAGCAGGGGCCTGATTTATCGTGCTCTTCGCATCCCCGTGACAGAGTCGCTCAATCAGCAGGTAGTGGCGAAGTTCAAGTGGCGATTGGCCTGCACATAATTGTGCAGTCACCCGGCGTAGCAGGTGACGTTGTAAGCTAAGTGGAAGCTCTAGAAGTGCATCCAGACGTAGCTTGATGCTCTCATCCTGCTCCTCGAGAACCACTGTAGACCAACAGGCATCAACCTGTGCCTCTATCCACCCAAGATCAACACGCATCACTTCGGCATTGCGCAACAGCGTTGAACGTATCCCTGGATTTAACGACTCTAACAAAGGTAAGAGTTCATGGCGAATACGATTGCGCAGGAAACGAGGATCAGTATTGCTGGCATCTTCGAGCGGTACAATCTGGTGCTGCTGACAATAGGCAACCGTCTGAGCGTGGATGACTGCCAGGAGTGGCCGGATGATATCGCCCTGGCGTGGCAACATACCAACCATGCCAGCCAGGCCACCTCCACGTAACCAGTGGAGCAACAGCGTCTCTACCTGGTCATCGGCATGGTGTGCCACAGCGATTGTTCGCCCCTGCGCAACTTCGCGTAGAAAGCGATAACGTGCCCGGCGTGCCGCATCTTCGAGTGAGCGATGCTCCTGTCGAGCCAGGGCAGGCGCATCCACCTCACCAAGTGTGATCGGTATTCCCCAGGCAGTGACAAGTTTTGCAACAGCAGCAGCATCCTGTGCACTTGCTTCGCCACGCAGCCGATGATTAAGGTGCGCGGCATGCAATCGTAGTTCTGGATAGCGTTTCTCCGCTCCACAAAGCTGATGCAGTACGTTTAGCAGACACAATGAGTCAACCCCCCCTGAAACGGCGACGATGATTTCGCCGCTTGTGGGAAGCAGTTGATGCTGTTCAATATAGGTTGTAATAGTCTCTACGATGTCTGGCATGTCCTGATCTGATATGATAGGATATAAGTAATTATATACTACCCGATGGGTATGCGATAATGCAGATGCTATGTTGTGTTGGATAAGTCAGTAGAGTACAAGGAACACCTCAATTATGGCGATTCATAAAATCATTACAGCAGAGAATCCTATTCTGCGCAAGAAAGCAAAAAAGGTTCATCGTTTCGACCCATCTATCCAGAGGTTGATCGATGATATGTTCGAGACGATGCACGCCGCAAATGGTGTAGGGCTGGCGGCTCCCCAAATTGCGCAATCAATTCGAGTTTTTGTCGCGGCATATGAAGACCGCAAGATAGCGATGGTCAATCCCGAGATTATTAAAACCGAGGGAGAAGAGCCTGGCACGGAGGGATGTCTGAGCATCCCTGGTTATGCAGGTGACAATATTCGCCGGGCAACAATGGTGATTGTGAAGGGCCAGAATGCACGCGGCAAAGAAATCCGTGAACGCGCTGAAGGCTGGCTTGCCCGCATCCTCCAGCACGAGATCGACCATCTTGACGGCATCCTCTTTATCGACCGCCTGGATCGCCCAGAAGACCTGCGCGAGGTGCGGGCAGAGGAGGAAGAAGCCGAGGGAGAAGCAGCTGTACTGCGAGAGTAGACTACTGTAGACTGAGACTTCAAATGGGAGCGGCTAGCCGCTCCCATTTGAAGTCTCAGTCTACAGTAAGATAATCTACTTTTGTTGTGTCCTTAACATCGGAAGCTGCTGTTTACTGAGTCCACGCTCGCAACGACGGCAGACATAAAAGCCCTCATCACGATAATGCAGTTCACTTATTAAGAAATGCAGATAGCATATTCCGCAACGCGTGGAATCAGGCTGACTGGCTACCTGGCGGTCATGTTCAAACAACTCGTGCAATTCTAGCAGCATATTCTCGAACTCAGATGAACCAGAATAGACACGCCCCTGGACAGGACTCACAGCTGGTAGCATACCCGTCCCATTATTTGCACGAGCTTCGCGACGACTTCCAGACGAACTACTGTTTCCCGATGCTCCATTGCCAGAACCCGGTATATGTTGATTGCTCAAGGCAAATGCCTCCTGACGATTGGTTAGGATAACACTTCACTTATTATACCTTTGGAGATTACATAAAACAAGAAGGAATCACATGCTCAAGTGCTTCTCAAAGTAGTATGAGAAATTCCCGGGGTATAAACGCACACGACCATCCTCACCAATCGCCACAATTTTCGACACAATCTTATCCAGGAAGTAGCGATCGTGCGAAACCGTCAAAATCGTTCCATCAAATTCCTGAAGCGCCTCCTCCATCACCTCGATAGAGGTGGTATCAAGATTGTTTGTAGGCTCATCCAGCAACAAGAAGTTTGCCTCTGTGAGCATCAGGCGTGCTAATTGCAGGCGGCTCTTCTCGCCACCACTCAGGTAGCGAATAGGATTGTGCATGTCGCGATAGGTAAAAAGCAGACGGCGCAAGATAGCGATAGCCTGTGACTCACCTACTGGTTTGAGCCTGCGGATGAACTCTATAGGAGTCTGGTCAAAGGGCAAGGTTTCCTGTTCCTGGGCGTAATATCCTGAGACAACGCTGGGTCCAACTTTCACCGAACCACTGTCAGCCGGAATCATTCCCATAAGCGTTTTGAGGAGTGTCGTTTTCCCACTGCCATTGGCTCCAACGATGCCAACACGCTCACCATAAAGAATGGTGAGATCAAATGGTTGAAACAATGCACGTCCGCCAAGTGATTTGCTCAGATCTTTCGCTTCCAGTACTTTCTTTCCACTGCGGTCCGCATCAAGATCGACTTTGATTCGTTCACGAACCAGCACGGGGCGCTGGATGAGCTGCTCCTTGATCCTCTCAACACGCTTCGCCATACTCTCCGCTCTACCAGCGAATTTGGGGTTCATCCTTGCCCACTCTCGCAACTGGTAAAAGCTGGCCTCCAGACGTTTAAGTTCGTCCTGTTGCACCGAGTACATTTCATATTGCCTCAGGAGGCGATTCTGCCGCTCCTCGAAGAAGTAACTATAGTTGCCGAAGTATTCAGAGATTTTGCCATCTTCCAGCTCAAAGATCTTTTTGACCGCCCGGTTCAGAACCTGGCGATCATGAGAAATGATCATCACAGTTCCAGGGTAGTTCTGGATGTATTGTTCCAACCAGGCTTTTGCATCTAAATCAAGGTGGTTGTCTGGCTCATCCAGCAACAAGAGGTCGGGCATCTGCAGCAGAATACGGGCAAGGTTGACCAGTTTCTTTTCGCCTCCGCTAAGCTCACCTACCTCTTGCTGGTATTCGCTGGGATGAAAACCCAGACCAGTCAAAACGGCTTCGACCCTATGCTCAAGTGTATATCCCCCAAGAGTATCAAAACGCTCCTGGGCTTTTCCGTACTTCTCCAGCACAGCAGTCATTTTATCCGAGTCGGCGGCTATCTCTGGGTCAGACATCTGGGCTTCGAGTCCTTGCAGCGTCCCTACCAACGTTACAAGCTCCGGTGAGGTCTCTGAAACTGCTTCGAAAATGCTCTTATGGCTCTGCTCAGGATCAACTTCCTGCGATAAATAGCCAATTGTCAGGTTACGTTTGCGTGAGATAATTCCCTCGGTCGGAGTATCTAAACCAGCGATAAGTTTGAAGAGTGTCGATTTCCCGCTTCCGTTTTCTCCCACCAAACCAATACGCTCACCTTCAAAGATTTCCAGGTCAATTTCATCAAAGATGGGATTGCCGCCGTAATCTTTGCTGACTTTTGAGAGACTAATTACCAACATATTGAGGTCGCCTCTCTTCTTGACTCCTCACTGCCTTGAAATGCATTGGATGGGTGGCCGAGCCGCAACTGGCAGCAAGAAGTCCTGAATAGTAACAATTTTTACAGGCTCTTGTATAGCATACAGCTATCAAAAGTGTCAAATTTCTCCGAAACATCTGGACGGCGCGTCTTACGATATATAGCAGAGATCAAATAAAAAGCGAGGTACAACAAGTCATGCCAACCCCTGAAATCAACGTGATCACTGGGGCCTTCAGCTATACGGGGAAATACATCACACGTCGCCTGCTGGCAATGGGGAAAGAAGTTCGCACGCTGACAGGGCATCCTAATAACCCTAATCCATTTGGCGACCAGGTAAAAGCTTATCCTTTCAACTTCGATAATGCTGAGCAGTTAGTAGAAAGTCTGCGAGGGGCAACGACTCTCTACAATACGTACTGGATTCGTTTTTCGCATGGTACAACTACCTTCGATGTTGCGGTAGAAAATACGAAGAAGCTTATCAAGGCAGCAGAAGAGGCGGGGGTTCAAAGGATTGTACATGTCAGTATCACGAACCCGGCAGAAACCTCTCGACTTCCCTATTTCAGGGGGAAGGCAATTCTTGAGAAGGCTATCATGGACTCAAGCCTATCCTATGCGATTATTCGACCCACAGTGATCTTTGGAGCCGAGGATATCCTGATTAATAATATTGCCTGGCTAATTCGACACTTTCCCGTGTTTCCAATTTTTGGCTCGGGGAAGTATCTACTTCAACCGATTTATGTAGAGGACATGGCAGATCTCGTAGTGAACGCTGGTCAACAAAAGGACAATATGGTTATAGATGCCGTTGGTCCGGATATTTTCACGTTCGAGGAACTTGTGCGGTTGATCGCAGACAAGCTGCATCGTAATATTATGATTGTACATGTAAGCCCGAACATGGGTTTTTTGATGGCGAAGCTGGTTGAACCAATGGTTGGTGATGTACTGATTACACATGATGAAATTGCAGGATTGATGGCAGACCTGCTTATTTCTCTGAATCCGCCAACGGGACATACTCACCTGAGCAAATGGCTGGAGGAAAACGTTGATAGTGTTGGAAAGAAGTATGCTTCTGAACTAAACAGGCACTATCGGAGAGAGAAAAGATCATGAGCAGATGAATAGTTCATCTGCTCTGAGCCAGCTAAACTGTCATATCAGGCTAATCGTCACATATTGATCGTCACATCGCAACTGTTACATACAAATTGTATGATATTCTGATGGAGGAGTCACAAGAGTTAAGCAGCTAATAACTTCTACAACTGATATCGAGTCTATCCGTACTCATTTTGTGCCAGTATGATGTATAATGTTGCTGAAGAGATTCGCTTTCCAAAACCAAGGGCAGGACACTAACTATGCAAAAAAACACATCTATACAAATTTCAGCCAATCGATGGTATTGGTTAGATACATTACCTCGCACGCTTATGCTGGTAGGAATCGCATGCCTCATTGCTATCCTCGGAGCAGTAGCAGGCGCAAAAACGACGTACGCAGATGGCATTCCAGGAGGCAATGTTGCTGATCCTGTGGTGCGTGCAGTCGATATAGCAAAACCAGCAGTAGTACGTATTATTACCACCATTCCTGGTCATCTCACTGTGCATTTTTCTAATGGACAGAACGTGACTTTTCCGCAAAACGCTTCTGGAGGTTATCCTCTACAATTATCTGGCAGTGGAACCTTCATCAGTGCTCACGGAGACATTTTGACCGCAGACCATGTGGTCAATCCGCCTAAGGATCAGTCATTAGACCAGTTTCTTGACCAGGTGGCAGCACCCGATCTCGCCAACTATATTAACCAGAACTCTGGTCCGAACAACCAGGTCACACAGGACCAGGTAGCACAGGAACTTCAGAGTGGCAGCTTGCGCTCTGACCCAATTTATGATCCACCGAGCAGCGAGATTTTTCTTAATACGGATTACACCGGCCCACTGACCGCAGCAAGCTTTCGGGACTTACCACCAGAAATCCACGCATCAGTTGATCGGATTGAGAAGGAAAGTTCATTTAATCAGAAAGATGTCGCTGTTATCCATGTCAACATGAATGATATGCCAAGCGTTCTGTTAGGGGATTCTGCAAGCGTTCAGACACAGGATAACCTCAGAATTATCGGCTTTCCGGGCAACGGTGACGTCAGCAATAATCCCTCTGACCTGCTCACTCTTTCTGTGAATAATGTCTTCGTAAGCTCGATCAAAACGACGGATGCCGGTGCACAGGTGATTCAGGTAGGGGGAAACGTGGAACATGGCGACAGCGGCGGACCAGCATTGGATACTCAGGGGAAGGTTGTAGGTATTGTGAGCTTTGGCCTTGCCAGCTCGGACTCGCCAGGGAGTACTGCTTTCCTGCAGACTAGCAACAGCGCAAATGAGCTGGTCCAGGCCCTGAAGCTGGATACAACTCCTGGATCATTCCAGAAAGCCTGGAACCAGGCATTTCTGGACTATGCAGCAACTACTGCCGGTCATTGGCACAAGGCACAGCAAGAATTTGAATCGATTGCAGCCCACTATCCCTTATTCAAGGCTATCAAACCTTACCTGGACTATGCAAAGACCCAGGCTCAGAATGAAAAGGGGTCGCAGTCACCGCAGCAACAGCCAGCACAGACCCATTCTCCTTCCCTTCTAGATGCTCTTGCAGCTAGCAAAGGGGCGCTGATAGGAATAGGGGTGGTCATACTTGTGGCCTTGATCCTCTTCGGAGTAGTCGCAACTCGCCGTCAGGGCGGAAAGAAGGTATCTACTGTCAGTACTGTAGCGGGCATACAAGCTGCCCAGGCTAGCAGCAGAGCACCAGCTACTCCTGTTTCTCCTCAAGGGCGGGGATCAGTGCCAGAGGATGACCTGACGGCATTTGGTGCACCACCGCCTCCAGGACGGCCAGTACCACCGACACCAGGACCATCTGCTCCTCCTACCACCATTTCTGGAACGCTACGCTTATGGCCTTGTGGGCATATGAATCGCCCTGGTGCAGAATTTTGTAGCAGGTGCGGTGAACGAGCTCCATCACCACCCACCAGCCGACGCATTGAACAGTGAAAGTTAAAGAAGCCAGCCGCGTTTTTGTCGGCGATCCACCGGGGATCGCCGACAAAAACGCGGCTGGCTTCTTTCTATGCTCCCATCATCTTCGCACTCATAGCATGATAACCAGCGTCGACATAGAGAATATCTCCAGTGATCGCACGAGCATAAGGACTGCAGAGGAAGAGGGCAGTATCTCCTACCTCGCTTTGTTCGATGTTGCGACGCAACGGTGCGACCAGTTCTGCATGGTCACGCATAGAAGTAAAGCCAGTGATACCACGGGCCGCAAGGGTGTTGAGTGGACCGGCAGAAATTGCATTCACACGGATGTTTTGTTCGCCTAATTCGTAGGCAAGGTAACGTACACTACACTCCAGAGCAGCCTTGGCAACAGCCATCACGTTGTATTTTGGTACCACGCGCTCACTGGCTATATAAGTGAGGGTAACGATACTACCACCACCTCGAGCCTGCATAAGAGGTTTGGCACGCTTTGCCATCGCGATCAAAGAATAGGTACTGATATCCAGGGCGGTGCGGAATCCCTCGCGTGTGGTCTCAATGAAGGGATTTTCCAATTCACTTGGAGGAGCAAAGGCAACGGAGTGGATCAGGATATCGAGCCCACCACCAAAGGCTTCACCAGTCTTAGCAAAAACTGCGTCAAGCTGTTCGTCGTTCTGTACATCGCATGGGAAGACGACAGTATTGGGAACCTTTGCGGCAAGCTCGCGTACATACTTTTCCATCCGCTCCTGATAGGCCAGGGCAAGACGGGCACCTTCAGCGGAGAGCGCCTGTGCGATGGCCCAGGCAATAGAACGATGGTTGGCAACACCGAAAATAAGGGCCGTCTTTCCTTCTAGTAAAGGCATAGAAATACTCCTCTCAGTTGTGCTAGCGTCCCTTCATGACACCCACAACGGGTGCCACTACATTATTTAGGGTACCGGGGTGTGCTAGATTGTTCAACGTTCAACCGGATAGCCCCGGGCCATCCAGCCATGCATTCCATTGGCAAGGTTGTAGACATTTTTCAGGTCTAAAAGAAGGGCTATTTCCGAGGCGACGGCACTCCGCTGGCCTACCGCGCAGGTAAAGATGATATCTTCATCGGGAGATAGGTCCAATTCCCTGAGAGCCTTCCCAAACGAGTAGATACTATTGATGGGAAGTAGTGTCGCACCGGGAATATGCCCACGTCTCCATTCATCAAGCTGCCGGACATCGATTACACGCGCCCCGGACTCGATCATCTGCCTGGCCTGATCGGTACCAATAGTTGTATATGGAAACGCCTCGTCCTGGTCATCATAGGGCATTGTTTTTCTCCTCGCTTTCAAATTGCTCTAGCCAGAGACGCCCTAACAAAGTAGGAGTGATTACATACTCGTCGCCAATAAAGGTCATGGTGATCAAGCCCTGGTCTTCTACTTCGCGAAAGTCATCAGTAATCAAATGGTATTCCCGGAGCATATTCGATATGTCGCTCTCCGGCAATTGCTTCCAAACCGAGAGTACCCGCAGGATAGCAGCATACTTGATACTACCATCATCAATTGCCCGCATAGATGCTCCTCCCGAAATAGATTGACTGGTCTGATAACCCGGTCTTTACTAGAGTGTTTACTTTACAACAGTGTAACAAATCCAGGAGTATTGGGCAAGTGCGATTGGTAGGGAAGTTCACCACAAACCAGGGTTGTTATCAGGGTGATCGCAAGGGTCGCATGGTAGGGACTTCCTCCATAAGCCCCTTGCAGTCGCCTTGCTAAGGTGCTATAAAAGGGAGAGAAAGAAACTCATCTGAAGGAGTATCAGTATGGCACGCAATCCATCCCAACCGCTGATTCAGGCCAACGCAGTCATTCGCAATATTAAACAGTTGGTCACCGTTGCACAACAACCCATTCCCGGAGCAAGTGGTCCCTTACAGGTTATTTCAAATGCAGCAATAGCAGCACATGATGGCGTGATTGTCTGGATTGGTGCAGATGACGACGCTGAACCAATGTTCCAGCACAAAACGGGTTCTCGCACTGATGGTATAACTGTTGTTGATGCCCAAGGGACTGTTGTCACTCCTGGACTGGTTGACTCGCACACTCACCTGGTGTTCGCAGGAGATCGGGCAGAAGAATTTCATCTTCGTCGTAGCGGAGTAAGCTATGCTGAACTCCTGGCTCAGGGACGAGGTATCCTCACAACTGTGAATGCAACCCGTAGTACAGATGCAGAGACACTGATGGCCCTGGCTACAGCGAGACTTGATACTATGCGCCATTGTGGCACGACGACTGTAGAGGTGAAAACAGGCTATGGCCTGGACACAATTACAGAAGAGACCTGCCTGCGTATTATCAATAACCTCAATGCGCTCCAAGCAACTCCCTCCCAAGCGCATAGCCGTGTGCGAGTTGTGCCTACGTTCCTGGGCGCACATACTATTCCACCTGAATACCGAGAGAAACGCAATGAGTATGTAGACCTGGTCGTTGAGGAGATGCTACCCTCGTTTGTGGGCCTTGCTCGTTTCTGCGATGTATTCTGTGAACGAGAGGCATTCTCTCTTGAAGAGAGCCGCCGCATTCTTACTCGTGCAAAAGAGTCAGGCTACCAGGTCAAAATCCATGCTGACCAGTTGAGTCCATCCGGTGGTGCAAAGCTGGCAGCAGAGCTTGGTGCAACTTCCGCCGATCACCTTGACTTTGCCAGTGATGCTGATCTGGACGCTCTGCGTGAGGCAGGTGTGGTGGCAACACTTCTACCTGGTTGCTCTTACTCCTTACGTACTCCTTACCCCTCAGCTCGCCGTTTTCTTGATCACGGACTCCATGTAGCCCTGGCAACAGACTTTAACCCCGGCACTTCCTACTGCGAAAATATGCAGATGATACTGGGGCTGGCAATGTCTAACATGGGAATGTCACTGGAAGAAGCGTTAACGGCTGCAACTATCAACGGCGCTCGTGCACTTGCTTTACAGGATCAAATTGGCAGTATAGAAGTAGGCAAGCACTGCGAGTTAACGCTCTGGTCCATTCAGGATTACCATGAGATCGGTTATCATTTCGGCGTTAACCTGGTTCACTCAGTCCTGGTTATAGCTAGTTAATGCTGGTTCACAAAACAGAGGATTCTCTGAGGGTCAGATGTTGTGGAACCTCTATGTTTCACGTGAAACATAGAGGTTCCATAAGCAGTACAGGAAGGAATAGATGTAGATGTTTCACGTGGAACATAACCTCTGATAGAAGGACATTTTCCATGGCACAGACCGCCCACAGCGAAAACCAATTTGTCGTAGACTTGCTCACGACACTCCGCGACGAAAAGTTCAGTCCCCTGGCATGGATACGCTTCTTTGGGCGCTCCTGGGAGATGTCGTGTCGAACAGCGGATGCTCATCCTACCCTGAAACGTTCCTGGATATGTATAACGCTATTGGTCGGTATACTTTCAATAGTTATCCTTATCACCAATTTTGTGCTTGAGGATCCTGTTGCAACACTTCGTCTCCTCCCCGGCTTTCTCTTCTGCGTCACCTGGCAACAAAGCGACCTGTTCTGGCATCTCGGTCTGAATCGTCAGGAGAAAGATAGTGAACTCTTGCCAGTCGTCGGTATTGCGAACACCTTCACCTGGCTACGTGGATTGGGTGCCTCATATCTTCTTGGGAGACTTGTCGGCGGTCTGAATACCCCATCCTGGTTAGCTCTGGCAGTTTTCCTTGCTGGAGTTGTTACTGATATCCTCGATGGGCAAATTGCGCATTATACAAGGACACAAAGTAAATTGGGACAGATTGCTGATGGTGAAGCAGACTTTTGCCTGTACCTGGCTATCACTGTTATCCTCATTCAGAATGCTGTTCTTCCACTCTGGTTGGGACTGATCATGCTGGTACGGTTTCTGCTTCCACTCTTTGCAGCATTAACAAGCTACTTCCTATTTGCCCATCCAGTACGTTTCGGCTCAACGGCCTGGGGAAAATATACAGGCCTGGCACAAAGTCTCTATTTCTTAGTCTTACTCACTCCTCCCCAACTTGCACTGCTCACTCGATTTGCTAACCTCCCTCTCCTCATCACTGCTCTTATCCTGATGATCATTGCACCTTTTGCACAGATTGTGGCAAATATGAGAACAGTACAAGCATGAGCTTCCAGGTACATATAAGGAATACCCCTACATTTGGTGACGTTTCACGTGAAACATCACCAAATGTAGGGGAGTACTGGCAAGAGTTGCCCCTACAACTTCTATTTTCTTTTTGCTACAATGCATATGAAGAGCAACGAAGCCAGAAAGGAAACTTCTCTGATGAAGACAGAATATATTCATCAATTACCTACAACCGTAATAATCACCGGGCAGGCACTCTCTCCCGCCGAAGTACTTGCCATTGCGCGGCACTATGCACCAGTGAAGCTGAGTAGTGATGCTATTCAACGTATTGAAGCAGCACGGGCAGTGATCGACACTATTACTGCTGAGGACCGAAGAATCTATGGCGTCACTACCGGTTTTGGGCATCTGAGCAAGATTAGTATTAAACATGAACAACTGATAGATCTCCAGATAAACCTGCTTCGCAGTACTGCTGCAGGAGTTGGTGAACCTCTCAGCGAGGAGGTCACACGGGCTATGATGTTACTGCTGGCAGCAAGTCTGGCTCGCGGCAATTCGGGTGTGCGTACCCAGATTGTCCAGTTATTGATTGATATGCTAAATGCCAGCATCTATCCTCTCATTCCCTCACGAGGCTCGGTAGGGGCGAGTGGTGATCTGGCACCGCTGGCACACCTGGCTTTGACTCTGATTGGCGAAGGTGAGGCGATCTACAAAGGACGACGCGGTACTGGAGCGGAGGCTTTGAGCGAGGCAGGATTAAATCCTCTGCAACTGCATGCAAAAGAAGGGTTAGCACTTGTCAACGGAACGCACCTGATGGAGGCCATCGGGATACTAACGCTGATAGATGCGCAGACCGTTCTACGCACGGCAGAGGTGGCCTGTGCAATGAGCATCGAGGGATTGATGGGCAGTCATGTTCCACTGGATCCACGCATCCATGCACGCCGGGGACAGGTGGGACAACAGGTCAGCGCTGCTCGATTACGCAAACTGGTAAGTAATAGTGAGATCAACGAAAGTCATCAGAATTGTACTCGCGTACAAGACCCCTACACTCTACGCTGTGCCCCCCAGGTTCTTGGAGCAGCCCGTGACGCTCTTGATTATTGCGCTAGCGTATTTGAGCGCGAGTTAGGGGCTGTTACTGATAACCCACTGATCTTTCCAGAGGATGGAGATGTGCTCAGCGGTGGCAATTTCCATGGGCAACCACTGGCTTTAGCACTGGATGTCCTGGCTATCGCGCTTGCTCACGTTGCAAGTTTCGCTGAACGGCGCATTTACAACTTGATGGGGCCACATGATTGGGATGAAGGTGGTGCTCCCCTCTTCCTTACGCCGAATCCAGGGTTAAATTGCGGTTTTATGATCGCACAATATACAGCCGCCGCATTGGTCAACGAGATAAAGGTGCTGGCACACCCGGCAAGCATCGACTCTATTCCCACCAGTGCTGGGATGGAGGATTTCGTCAGTATGGGTGTTACGAGCGCTCATAAAGTGCAACGCATTCTGGAGCAGACCCAGCAGGTGATCGCCATCGAACTGATGTGTGCTGCACAGATGTTAGAGTTCCGCAAACCACTGAAACCTGGCGCAGGTGTCCAGCGAGCATATGAACTTGTGCGCTCCTTCATACCAAAACTCGAAGATGATCGTGTTCTGGCACCTGACATTGCGGTATTGACAAAGGCAGTACAAGAGGGTGTTTTTGATATGTCGGAATAAGGATGTTTCACGTGAAACATTGTTCTCGGATTATAATATATGCCAACATTTCCATGTTTCACGTGAAACACTCTGGTTGAGGTAACGGATAGAGGGCCCTGGCTGGTTTTGCTTAAAGACGTAGAAATGTGCTACACTTCTACAGAGGTGTAGTCAACGGGGATTGCACCTGAGAGAAGATGTGCGTGTGAAGCGCACATGAAGGGAGTAATGCTGGTGATTACCCACAATAAACCTGTGGATTCGCCTACCTCTTCCGTCAAAACAGCGCTTTCGTTACGGGAACAGCGTGCCAGGCTTCGGCAGCTACGCCATGAATTGTTTCTCCGATATCGGCCTATTCTACAACAAGGTGCCGGGCCAATTCGTGTAATGGCCCGCATGGTAGGTGAACTTGAACGCCGATGCCGGGAACTTAACATTTCTGAAGAGATAATACAAGCCGAGATTGTGAACCGTACAATTGGCGACGTGGATCTACGCCGGGTTATCGAATGTGAAGGGGAACCAGGTGGTCCCGGCGATTATCGGCTACTCGTCGAAGAATTAGGACTGGCACTACCAAACGAGCAGATAAACGGGCGTGTTGCTTCAGGCGAAACGTATCTCTGGCTACGCGAGCAAATGCAGGAATGTGAGCGGCTGCTGCTGGAGCACAAGATCGATTTGCGTGTGTACGATATTATGGGAGTTGGCAACCCCATCCTGCGGAGTTGGCTGGCTGGAGAGATGCAACAATGGGGTATCTCTGTTACGACCGACCAGGTACACCTAGGCCTGGGAGCCATGGACAGCATCGATAAAACCTTACGTGGTCTGCGCCAGATGTATCGTGATCAAAACGTTTCAGACGTGGCTGTACTCTTTCCAGCTCCAGGCTTTGGTGTTCCTGAATGGCAAGCAAGATCGTATGGTTATCGCCTACACCATATTCAGACTCTGCCAGAAGATCACTTCAAACTTACGGCATCACAACTCGATTCGGCACTGCAACAAGCTCCAGATATTCGCGTCATCTACCTCACCGTCACAAACAATCCCACCACGTTTGCCTTTACTCCAGAGGAACTGAACGACATCCATGCCGTGCTCAGAAAGTATCGTGAGGCAGGCCAGAATATCCACATCCTTGCCGACCTGGCATATATTGGTACAGGAAAACCTGAAGACGACCGGGCACGGATGGCAACCTTTGCCTCACCTGATGCTCTAAAGCATACGATTTTCGTCAGTAGTTTTTCGAAGACACTTTCTTTGACCGGCGAACGTTTAGGTTGGGTGACAATGGGCGATCCGACACTTGCACCACTGCTCAATCCTGGCTGGACAAATAGCATGGCCTCGCTCCCTGCTGAGTGGCAGCTGCGTTTCATGGCATACTATCGCCTGATTCAGGCACGTCCCTGGCTCATGGAAAAGATGCGCAGCCTGTATCGTTTGCGACGTAAGCGTTTCATTGCACAGCTGCAACAAATTAACGAGGAGCAGCACCTGTTTGAGCAGATTTACATCGATGATGATGCTACCGTCTACAACTGGAGCAAGCTCAATCCTGGAGAAGATGCGTTCTCCCTCTTCGAGAAAACAGGTATTGCTGGAGTTCCAGGATCAGGCTTTGCCTACACTGATGATTATGTTCGTTTCTCAATTGGCGTAATCCCTGTCCCGGATGTTAGTACTTGCCTTGACCGTGCCAGGAAGAGATGATACTCTTTTAGAAGCCTGGTAGGATGAAAGAAGAGGCGGGAAGTGTAGTAAGTGGCTTTTGACAGGTTAATACGAGTAGAGGCAGCAAGCGTGAAGAACAAGGCATCCCGCATCTACTTTGAGGGATGCCCAAACTTTGCCTGTCAATGTTTCACGTGAAACATGAAACGTGACGATTTTGTAAGGATGCAGGTATATGTCTGTGATAGATTTGTGTGACACAGGCTCTACACTTTGCTGTAGTGAGTTAATTGCATTCGTTTGTAATACTCGCTTCTACTTCAGTAAGCTAGATCAGTGTCCTGGTGGAAAGCGTTTCTACCGAGCTAACTAAGGACAACAGAAAAGGAGAACATTTTCTATGACAACTCGTATAGGCATCAACGGCTTCGGTCGCATTGGGCGTCAATCCTTCAAAGCTATATTTGAACACTATCCCAAAGACCTGGAAGTCGTCGCCGTGAACGATTTGACCGATACAAAGACCAACGCTCACCTCTTGAAGTACGACTCCACCTACGGTCACTTCCCTGGCGAAATCGAGGCCACCGCTGACGCTATCATTGTGAACGGACATAGCCTCAAGGTCATTTCACAGAAAGACCCCGCCCAGATTCCATGGGGTGACATGGGTATAGACCTGGTCATTGAGTCGACGGGTCTCTTCACCGATGCCGAAAAGGCAGCAGCCCATTTGCGAGGCGGAGCCAAAAAAGTGATCATCACTGCTCCAGCCAAGGGCGAAGATATCACGATTGTGCTTGGGGTTAACGAGAATATGTATGATCCGGCTAAGCACCGCATTATCTCTAATGCCTCCTGCACCACCAACTGCCTGGCTCCTACTGCCAAGGTACTCAACGATGCCTTTGGTATCGAGCGAGGCTTGATGAACACCATTCACTCGTACACCAACGACCAGCGGTCGATTTCGTGGCGAACGTGCGTAAAGAAGCCACAAAGGAAGCAGTGAATGAGGCTTTCAAACAGGCTGCCGAAGGTTCTCTCAAAGGTATCCTCGGCTACACGGAAGAGCCGCTCGTTTCCAGTGACTTCCGTGGTGACGAACGCTCCTCTATCGTAGACGGACTCCTGACGATGGCTCTTGGCGGGAACATGGTTAAGGTTGTTGCCTGGTACGACAATGAGTGGGGCTACTCCTGCCGCGTTGCTGATCTCGCTCACTTCATTAGTGAGAAGGGGTTTTAGGATGAGATGGAGAGGCACAAGCATTGCGCCTCTCCATCTCATCCAGGGGTATAGATTATGAATAAGAAAACGATTCGCGACATTGATGTTGCCGAGAAACGGGTGCTGGTGCGTGTTGACTTCAATATGCCGTTGGATGCTGAGCAGCATATCGCTGATGATACACGTATTCGAGCAGCTGTGCCTACTATACAGTACCTCCTCGATCACGGAGCCTGCGTTATTCTGATGTCTCATCTTGGAAGACCGGATGGGAAGGTTGTTGATAAAATGCGCCTGGCACCGGCGGCAAAACGACTAAGTGAGTTACTGGGCAGACCGGTACAGATGGCAACAGATTGTATTGGTCCCGAAGTGGAGGCCCAGGCAAAAGCGCTGCAACCTGGCCAGGTGCTCTTACTTGAGAACCTCCGTTTCCACAAGGAAGAGGAGAAGAACGATCCCGATTTTGCGCGGCAGCTTGCGTCTCTAGGGGAACTCTACGTCAACGATGCCTTTGGCACAGCACACCGGGCACATGCATCAACAGAGGGAGTTACCCATTATCTCCCAGGCGTTGCAGGTTTCCTGATGGAGAAGGAAATCAACTTCCTGGGGTCAGCGCTCGAGAGTCCCAAGCGGCCATTCACAGCGATTATCGGCGGGGCTAAAGTCTCAGACAAAATCGCTGTCCTGGAACGGCTGATCGCCAGGGTTGACAGCCTGCTCATCGGAGGCGGTATGGCTAATACCTTTCTCAAGGCAGAGGGCTACGAAATCGGTGACTCGCTCTATGAAGAAGGTAAAGTGGACGTTGCCAAAGAGTTGATTGCCAAAGCGCGTCAACATGCATTGGCATTTCTACTGCCTACCGATGTTGTTATAGCTGATCGCCTTGCTGCGGATGCAAACTCTAAAGTAGTCTCCGTTGACAAGGTTGAACCAGGCTGGCGCATTCTGGATATCGGACCTACAACCGTCAAAACCTTCCGCCAGGTACTTGAAAGTGCACAGACGATTGTCTGGAATGGGACGTTAGGTGTGGCCGAGATGCCAGCCTTTGCCAAGGGAACCGATGCGATCATCGAGATTCTGGCCGAGCGGACTGCTGATGGTGCAACCACTATTATTGGTGGTGGCGACTCT
>WNGL01003189.1_pt1 | contig 19744 bp, 21 predicted proteins | sample 5400591 | NCBI WGS metagenome assembly WNGL01 (sample SAMN13153377, study PRJNA577476) | soil metagenome | isolation source: 80 cm soil or saprolite under Garry oak tree replicate 1 | place: USA:California | collected 2016-06-15 | reverse complement strand
AGGATGCGGCGGTGCACCGGCTTCAGGCCGTCGCGCACGTCGGGGAGCGCGCGCCCGATGATGACCGACATCGAGTAGTCGAGATACGACTTGCGCATCTCGTCTTCGATGTTGACCTGCGCGCGCTGCCCGTCGCCGGCGGTCGGCAGGGGCGGCGCCGCGGGCGGAGGAGGGGGCGGAAGGGTCTCGTCGGGCATCTTTCGGGAGGGCTCTTCGAACGGGCGACGAGGTCGCCGGCGGGGACGGGTGGTTGTAGCCCTTTAGCCGCGGAGTTTCAAGGGATTTCCTAGTTTTGGCCCAGCGTCGGGCGGGGCCTCGTTCGGGCCCCTGGGTCAGCGGGCGCGCTGTCCGAAGGGCAGGCCCCAGAGGGCGCGATCGACGAGCCGCGCCAGAGCTCCGGCGTCGCGCGGATCGACGCCCTCCCGCAACGTCCTGTGCCAGCGAACCTCGCCGGTCTGCGGGTCCTGCAGCTCGACCGACAGCTCGACCTCGTCGCCATCGAACCAGCTGCGCGAGCCGAGCCAGGCGTCGGTGGGAGGTAACCCGGCGAGCGGAGGCGGCGGGCCGACCGGGATGGCGACGTTGAATCCGATGAAGATCCCCACCGGTGGCGGCGGCGCGTAGCGGCGCGGCGCGAAGTACGCGGGGCCGGGCGCCCTGCCGCGCGGGGCGGCGGGCAGGGCGGCGTGGCCGGGCCCGCGCGGGCCGGAGGACGAGCGCGAGCGGGACATGGCGACCGTGGCGATGACCACCGCCACGAAGACGACCACGAACGCGACCGCCGACCAGACCTGCGCCTGCTTGCGCTCGTCGGTGCGGGCCACGGCGCGCGCGCGGACGACGAGCAGCGCCTCCGGATCGGGAGCCTCGAGCCCTCGCCCGTCGAGGGCGGCGGCGAGCGCGTTCCGGCACGTCTCCAGCGACCGTGCCTCCTCGGCCGGATCGACCGGGTGGGTCCCCTCCATCCAGAGCTCGAGCTGCGGCTCAGCGAGCGCGATGCGCGTCTCCGGCGGCGGGAGGAGGTCGGAGCCGGGCACCTGCTGCCGGGCGGTGGCGCAGGCGAAGGCGAGGCAGGTGAGCAGGGCGACCTTGCGCATGGGCGCGGTCCAGATAAGCAAGCCGCGGACCGGCGGGCAAGTGCCCGAAAAGCGCGGTGCGGCCGCGTGAAGCAGGGTCACGCTGTGCGGACGGCGGGGGACAAGCCCCCGCCCTACGCAGAGTGGGGCGGGGGTTCATCCCCCGCCGCAGGTCCACCCGCCCTACTTCGCGACGGTGAGCCGCGCCGTCGCACGGCGCACGCGCGCCAATTCCACCGCATGGATGTGGTCCTGCTCGGTCGCGGCGCGCAGCCGCTCGTTCGCCTCGTCGAGGGCACGCTTGGCGCGATCGACGTCGATCTCCTCGCGCCGCTCGGCCGTCTCGGCGAGAACGATGACGCGGTCCTGGTCGACCTGCAGGAAGCCACCCCCGATGGCGTAGTGCTCTTCCCGGCCGCCGGTGACGACGGTGAGCCGCCCCGGCTCCAGCGCCGACATGAAGCCGGCGTGGCCGGGACGGATGCCGAAGCCGCCCTGCACGCCCGGCGCGCGCACCTCGTCACAGGTGAGCTGCGCGACGCGGCGCTCCGGGGTGACGATCTCGAGGCTGAGGGCCATGGTCGGTTACCCGGCGGCGAGCTTCTTTGCCTTCTCGACCGCCTCCTCGATGGTGCCGACCATGTAGAAGGCCTGCTCCGGCAGGTCGTCGTGCTTGCCCTCCACGATCTCCTTGAAGCCCCGGATCGTGTCAGCGAGCTTCACGTACTTGCCGGGGTTCCCGGTGAACTGCTCGGCGACGTGGAAGGGCTGCGAGAGGAAGCGCTGGATCTTGCGGGCGCGCGCCACGCTCAGCTTGTCCTGCTCGGAGAGCTCGTCCATGCCGAGGATGGCGATGATGTCCTGCAGCTCCTTGTACGTCTGGAGCGTCTCCTGGACGTTGCGCGCCGTCTGGTAGTGCTCCATGCCGACGACCAGCGGGTCGAGGATGCGCGAGGTGGAGTCGAGCGGGTCGACAGCGGGGTAGATGCCGATCTCGGTCAGCTTGCGGCTGAGCACCGTGGTGGCGTCGAGATGGGCGAAGGCCGTGGCGGGAGCGGGGTCGGTCAGGTCGTCGGCGGGCACGTAGATGGCCTGCACCGAGGTGATGGCGCCCTTCTGCGTCGAGGTGATGCGCTCCTGCAGCTCGCCCATCTCGGTGGAGAGGGTGGGCTGGTAACCGACGGCCGAGGGGATGCGGCCGAGGAGGGCCGACACCTCGGAGCCCGCCTGCGTGAAGCGGAAGATGTTGTCGATGAAGAGGAGCATGTCGCGGTTCTCTTCGTCGCGGAAGTACTCGGCGATGGCGAGCGCCGACAATGCGACGCGGGCGCGGGCGCCCGGTGGCTCGTTCATCTGACCGTAGACGAGCACGCACTGGCTCTTCGACAGGTCGTCCTTGTTGATGACGCCCGACTCCATCATCTCGTGGTAGAGGTCGTTTCCTTCGCGGGTGCGCTCACCGACGCCGGCGAAGACCGAGAAGCCGCCGCGCGCCTTGGCCACGTTGTTGACGAGCTCCATGAGGAGCACCGTCTTGCCGACGCCGGCGCCGCCGAAGAGGCCGATCTTGCCGCCGCGCAGGTACGGGGCGAGGAGGTCGATGACCTTGATGCCGGTCTCGAACGCCTCCACCTTGACGTTCTGATCGACCAGGGTGGGCGGCAACCGGTGGATCGGATTCCGCTTGGCCGCGTTCACCGGACCGCGCTCGTCGACCGGATCGCCGACGACGTTGAGGATGCGGCCCAGCACCGCGGAACCGACCGGCACGGTGATGTTGGCGCCGGTATTCTTGGCCGCCATCCCACGCACCAGGCCTTCGGTCGAGTCCATGGCGATGCAGCGGGCGGTGTTCTCGCCGAGGTGCTGCGAGACCTCGACCACCAGGTTGTCCGGACGCTGATCGATGGCAGGATTCGTCACCGTCAGGGCGGTGTAGATCTCGGGCAGCGCGCCAGGCGGGAATTCGACGTCCACCACGGGTCCGATGACCTGGGTGATCTTGCCGTTCATGAGATGCATCTCGGTGGCCATCTGATTCCTTTCGACGGCGGCGGGGAACGAACCCCTTCGCCCAAAGTCCATGTGCTCGGCGGTGACGGAACACCCGCCGGCGGGAGCCGGTGGGTACCCGCCCGCCCTACTTCAAAGCCTCGGCGCCGCTCACGATCTCCATCAGCTCCTTCGTCACGTAAGCCTGGCGGGCGCGGTTGTACTGGAGCGTGAGCGCGGCGATCATGTCCTCGGCGTTCGAGGTCGCCGCGCCCATGGCGGTCATGCGGGCGCCGTGCTCGCTCGCGGCCGAGTCGAGGAGCGCCCGCCAGACCTGGATGGCGATGTGCTTCGGGACGAGCTCCTTCAGCAGATCGTCGCGAGAAGGCTCGTAGATGAAGTCGAAGCCGCTGTCGGCGACCTCACCCGTGGTGACGATGGGCAGGAGCGGCTTCACCACCAGGTTCTGGACGATGGCGCTCTTGAACTCGTTGTAGCAGAGGAAGATCGCATCGACCTCGCCGTCGAGGAAGCGCTGCGAGAGCTCCTGGGACAGCGCGGCGGCCTTCTCGTAGCTCGTCATCTGGTGGACCCCGCCGAAGTCCTTGCGGATCTCCATGTGGCGGGCGCGGAAGAACTCGCGGGCCTTTCGGCCGAGGATGGAGAGCGTGACCGCTTCGTACTGGTCGCTCGTCTCGGTGAGGAAGCGCTGCGCCCGCCGCATGACGTTCGAGTTGAAGGCGCCGGCCAGCCCGCGGTCGCTGGTGAGGAGCACCAGCTCCGCCCGCCGCACCGGGCGCGCGGCGAGGAGCGGGTGCGAGACCTGGCCGTCCGCCGCTGCGCGCGCCGCCACAGGGGAGAGCGCCTGCTCGAGCAGCGTCGCATAGGGGCGGGCGCGGACGATGGCGTCCTGCGCCCGTCGCAGCTTGGCCGCCGAGACCATCTTCATGGCCTTCGTGATCTGGCGGGTGTTCTTGACCGACCCGATGCGGGTGCGGATGTCGCGCAGGGAGGGCACGGTGTCCTTTACCCGTCGGCCTTGAAGATGCCGCGGAACTCGACCAGCGCCTTGTTCATCGCCGCCTTGATGCCGTCGTCGAGCGCCTTCTTCTCGGCGATGCTCTTCGCGAGCTCGGGGTGCCGGGCGTCGAGGAACTCCATCAGCTCCTTCATGTAGCGGCCGACCTGCTCCACCGGGACGTTGCGGATCCAGTTGACCCGGTTCTCGTCCTGGGTCGTCGCGACGTAGATCTGGATGACCTGCTTCTCGACCGGCATGGGCTGGTACTGCCCCTGCTTCAGCACCTCGACCATGCGCTCGCCGCGGGCGAGGGTGTCCTGGGTGGCCTTGTCGAGGTCGGAGCCGAACTGAGCGAAGGCGGCCAGCTCACGATACTGCGCGAGCTCGAGCTTCAGCGAGCCGGCCACCTGCTTCATGGCCTTGATCTGCGCAGAGCCGCCGACGCGCGACACCGAGATGCCGACGTTGATGGCCGGGCGGACGCCCGAGTTGAAGAGGTCCGTCTCGAGGAAGATCTGGCCGTCCGTGATGGAGATGACGTTGGTCGGGATGTAGGCCGACACGTCGCCCGCCTGCGTCTCGATGATGGGGAGCGCAGTGAGCGAGCCGCCGCCCTCCTTGTCGGAGAGCTTGGCGGCGCGCTCGAGCAGGCGGCTGTGGAGGTAGAAGACGTCGCCCGGGTACGCCTCGCGGCCCGGCGGGCGGCGGAGGAGCAGCGAGAGCTGGCGGTAGGCGACGGCGTGCTTGGAGAGGTCGTCGTAGATGATGAGCGCGTGGCGAGCGGAGTCGCGGAAGTACTCGCCCATCGTGACGCCGGTGTAGGGCGCGAGGTACTGGAGCGGCGCCGGATCGGAGGCGTTGGCGGCGACGACGATGGTGTAGTCCATCGCCCCCGCCTGGCGGAGGCGATCGACGACGCGGGCCACGGTCGACTGCTTCTGGCCGATCGCGACGTAGACGCAGATGAGGTTGTTGCCCTTGTTGTTGATGATGGTGTCGATGGCCACGGCCGTCTTGCCGGTCTGGCGGTCGCCCAGGATGAGCTCGCGCTGGCCGCGGCCGATGGGGACGAGCGCGTCGATGGCCTTGAGGCCCGTCTGCATCGGCTCGTGCACGCTCTTGCGCTTCACGATGCCGGGCGCCTTGATCTCGATCTTGCGCGTCTCCTTGGAGGCGATCGGCCCGCGCCCGTCGATGGGGAGGCCGAGGCCGTCCACCACGCGGCCGAGCAGCTCCTCGCCGACCGGCACCTCGGCGATGAGGCCGGTGCGCTTCACGGGGTCGCCCTCTCGGATGTTCTCGAACGGGCCCATGATGGCGGCGCCGACGTTGTCCTCCTCGAGGTTCAGGACGAGGCCGCGGATCCCGTGCGGGAACTCGAGCAGCTCACCGGCGGCGGCGCCGGCGAGGCCGTAGATGCGAGCCACGCCGTCGGCCTGCGACAGCACGGTTCCGGTCTCGGTGACCTCCACCTTCTTCCCGTAGTCTTTGATCTGCTCGCGGATGATGCGGCTGATCTCGTCGGCGCGGATATCCATGGGTGACTCTCCGGTGCGGCGGTGCGAAAGGGCTCCGGGGCGGAGCTACTGCTTGAGGGCGCGGCGGAGCTGCTCGAGCTGCGATCGGAGCGAGCCGTCGTAGGTGAAGCTCCCCACCCGCGCGACCACGCCGCCGAGCAGGGTGGCGTCGACACCGCGATCGAGGATGACCTGCGCCTTCGTGGCGCGGGCGAGCTTGTCGGCGATCGCCTGGGCGCTCGCGGCATCGAGCGGCACCGCCGAGGTGACGTGTGCGCGCAGCCGGCCGAGCTTCTCGTCCGCCAGCTCGCCGAAGACATCGGCCACCCCGCCCAGGTACCCGAGGCGGTTCCGGTCTCCGAGGAGGTAGAGCAGGTTCGCTGGCTCGGGGTCGAGCCGGAGCGCGGTTGCCAGCTTGGCGCCGATCGCGCGCCGCTGGTCCTTGGAATAGATGGGGTTCACGAGGACTTCGCGCAGCTCCGGCGAGGCCTCGACCGCCTGCTTGAGCGAGGAGAGGCTCTGCGACCAGGCTTCGACTCTGCCTTGCTCGACCGCGAGGTCGAAGAGGGCCTTCGCGTACCGGCGCGCGATGGATCCGAGGATCATAAGGGGCGGCCGAATTAGCACGGTCGGCCGCGCAAATCAAGCCCGAAGAGCAGCCATTTCCTCACGCACTCCCGGCGGTTACGTGGTCGCCGTGGCGATCTGCCGCGCCGTTTGACAGCCCCGCGCTGCGCTTTACGTTCTTTCTGAATCGAGCGACGAGGCTGACGAGGCTCGAGGAGGAAGGCACCTCATGGCAATCATGACGAGGTTCGATCCCTTCAGGGATCTGCAGAGGGCGCAGGACGAGATGGCGAGGTTGTTCGACGACCGCCTGACGGCGCGCGGCGGCGAGTCGGTCGGCTGGACGCCGAAGGTCGACATCTTCGAGGACGAAGAGGGCGTCGCGCTCCGCTTCGAGCTGGCCGGCGTCGAGCCGAAGGACGTCGACATCCGCTTCGAGAACGGCGTGCTGACGCTCCGCGGCGACCGGAAGATGGAGAAGGAGGACAAGCGGGACCAGTACCACCGGGTGGAGCTCGCCTACGGCACATTCACCCGCTCCTTCTCGCTCCCCGCCACCATCGACGCGGAGAAGATCCGCGCCGAGTCGAAGAACGGCGTGCTGACGGTGCACCTGCCGAAGAAGCCGGAGGCGAAGCCGAAGTCGATCCAGGTGAAGGTGAGCTGAGCCGGCTGTCTGGTCGCCCCACCTCCCTCTCCCCTGCCAGGGGAGAGGGCCAGGGTGAGGGGTTTCCCCACTCACCGAACGGAAAGGGCCCCGCGCCGCTGGCGGAGGCCCTTTTGTTCTGCAGGCGCCATACAGACGGTGCGTCCGTGCGCCTCTCCGTGAACGCTAGCCCTTCACGGCCGAGATCGGCGTCGCCGCCGGCATGCTGGACGGCTTCCCCCCGGCGCGGTCGGCGGCGAGGTTCTCCATCTTGCTCTGGCCCTCGAAGATGACGCCCTTCTCGACCATGAGCGACGGGCTCTCGATGTTGCCGCGCATCTTCGCCGGATGGTGAAGCTCGACCGCGTTCTTGGCCCGGATGTTCCCGGAGACCTCGCCGTGGACGATGATGGTCCCGCAGGAGATCTCGGCCGAGATCTTGGCGCCCTCGCCGACGACGAGCACGTCGCCGCTGACGATGGTGCCGGTGAACTTGCCGTCGATGCGGACCGTTCCCTCGAAGGTCAGCTTGCCCTCGAACTCGGACCCGCGGCCCAGGAGGGCGTTGAGGTCGCTCGAGGCGGCCGGGGTGGAGGTGATGTCGTCGCGCTTCAGCATGGCCATGGGCTTCGGCTCCTCGTGCTGGTGGTGGACCGGGTAGGACAGCTCGACGCGCCCGAACGTACCGGGTGGGGCGAGTCCGGCTTTTCTCCAGCCTCGTTCCAGAAAGGCATGTCGCCTTGTTGGGGTTGAACGGCTCAGCCGGCGCCAACGATGGCGCGCGGCACGGACCCTTACTACGCCCCGATTTTGCCGAGTATTCCGTCGAGCTCGTCGAGGGAAGTGTAATCGAGCTCGAGCCGCCCCGCCGCATCGGACTTCGGAACGACCCGACAGCGGCACCCCAGGCGGCGCTGCAGCCGCTGGACGAGCGCTCGCACGGCGGGAGTTTCAGCGGCGGGGCGCCCGGTGGCAGCCTTCTTCCCGCCCCCGGCGAGCTCCCGGACGAGCGCCTCGGTGGCCCGGACGGACAGCTTCTCGCGGAGCACGCGCGTGGCCGCGCGCCGGATGGCCTCGGCACCCTCCAGCCCCAAGAGAGCTCGCGCATGGCCCATCTCGAGCTGCCCCTCCCGGACCGCGTCGCGCACCTCATCGGGGAGTCGCAGCAGCCGGAGCGCGTTCGCGATGGTGGAGCGCTCCTTCCCCACCTTCTCCGCCACCGCCTCCTGGGTGAGGCCGTGCTCATCGACGAGCGCCTGGTAGGCCTCCGCCTCCTCGATGGCGTTCAGGTCGGCGCGCTGCACGTTCTCGACGAGCGCGATCTGGAACGCCAGGGCGTCGCTCGCCTCGCGGACGATGGCCGGGATCTCCTTCAGCCCCGCCCGTTGCGCCGCCCGCCAGCGCCGCTCGCCGGCCACGATGCGGTAGCGCTGCCCCTGGCGGCGGACGAGGATGGGCTCGACCACCCCGAGCTCTCGGATCGAGGCGGCGAGCTCTTCCAGCCGGACGTCGTCGAAGCGCTTGCGCGGCTGGCCTGGGTTCCGCTCGATCGCCTCGATGGGAAGGGAGAGGAGCCCGCGCCCGGCGACCGCGTGCACGGCGAGTGAGGCGCCCGGAGCGGGGGCGTTGGAGAGCAAGGCGGCCATGCCGCGCCCGAGCGCTGGGCGCCGCTTGTCGGCGAGGCTCACGCAGCCCTCCCGAGGCGATCGACACGGCGGACCACCTCGCGCGCCAGCTCGAGATAGCTCTGGCAGCCCTTCGAGGCGACGTCGTAGAGCAGGATGGGCTTCCCGTGGGAGGGGCACTCCGAGAGCCGCACGTTGCGCGGGATGACGGTCTTGAAGACCTCCTTCTTGAAGTGCTTGCGGATCTCGTCCTCCACCTGCTGGGCCAGGTTGTTGGCGGCGTGCATGGTGAGGACGATCCCGTCCACCTGCAGACCCGGGTTGGCGCTGCCCTTCACCAGGTCGATGGTCCGCAGCACGTCGGCCAGCCCCTCCAGCGCGAAGTACTCACACTGGATGGGGATGATGACGCCCTGGGCGGCGACGAGGCCGTTCAGGGTGAGCAGGCCGAGCGAGGGCGGGCAGTCGATGAGGACGTACTCGTACTCCGCCGCCACGGCCTCCACCGCTCGGGCGAGCCGCTGCTCGCGGCCCTCCTCGCCGGCGAGCTCCAGCTCGGCGCCGACCAGATGGCGGCTGGCGGGGGCGAGGTCGAGGAACTTGAGCTCGGTTCGCTTCACCACGTCGGCGAGCGGCACCCCGTCGAGCAGCACCTCGTAGACGCTCGGCTCCGCGTCCTCGCGGGGGATGCCGAGCGCCGAACCGGCGTTGCCCTGCGGGTCCACATCGATGATCAAGGTCCGCCGCTCGGCGGCGGCGAGCGAGGCGGCCAGGTTGACGGCGGTGGTGGTCTTACCCACGCCACCCTTCTGGTTCGCGATGGTGATGATGCGCGGCATGGTCTCCTCGGGGAGGGCCCGCTTTCCGCGAGCGGGCGGGCGGGGCAAGGAATCGAGCCGGGGGCCGGGGACGGCGGAGGTCGAGCTGGGCAGGGGCATGGGTACTCCGGCAGGCGAGCGACGGCCATCCTCGCCCGTCGATCTGACACCGCGGGGTGTTTCCACGTGGAACGGGAACCGCGCGGTGAGGGGGTGTGTTCCACGTGGAACACTGGGGTGGTGGACCCCGACCCCGACCCCGACCCCGACCTCGACCGCGCCGAGTGTTCCACGTGGAACATGGGCAAGGCCGGTCTCGACCCCGAGGCTGGTCCATCGCCTCGACCGCGACGGCGACGAGCGGGCGCTCTCGCCATTTCCGCCTCCATCCCTTCGGGAGGGCGAGGAGGCGGAAATGGCTCAAGTCACGCAGTCCGAAATCATCGCCGTCGAGGTCGAGGCTCGGTTCGATTTTTCAGTCCCTGGATGCCTACGTCGCGGCGCGGGAGCTCGCGGCGCTCGTGCATGGCGCGCGCGTCGCCGACGCGGAGCTCCGCGATCAGGCCACGCGCGCAGCGAAGTCGGTGTTCCTCGACCTGTGCGAGGGGCTCCCGAGCGACAGCGGGCCGATGCGGCGGAAGCACTTCGCGCTCGCGAACGGCTCCCTGCACGAGCTCGTCGGGGCCCTCGACCTCGCCTGCGCCATCGGGGCGCCTACGCCAGAGCCCGCGCGCCGGGCGCAGGTGCTCGCGGTCCGAGTGAAGCGCATGCTGCGCGCCCTCGGGCGGTGACTGCGGCACGAACGGCGTGGAGGTGGCTGAGCCCGAGGACCGCGCGGCGGCGGGGGACAAGCCCCCGCCCTACGCCCGCCCATTCCGCACCGCCGCAGGGCCGCCCCGACGGACGCCGCTCAGGACGCTCGGCCGAGCGGTGACGCAAGCGCTCAGCGACCCCCTCACCCCGGCCCTCTCCCCCGCCGGGGGAGAGGGGGAAAATCCCGACCAACCGACCGCGACCCCGCCGACCTCAGCCTCGCCGGAAGCGGGCGATGGCGCGCGTCGCACCCGATCTCGGCAGCGTGAAGCGGTCGACCTCCTCGAGCACGAGATCGTTCCCGGCTGCGAGCAGGCGCAGGACCCCTTCGTCGGCTTCGCGCCCGAGCATGGCGAAGAGCTTTCCGCCGTCCGCCAGGTAACGCACCCCGAGCGGTAGCCAGCGCGCCGGGTCGGACAGGGCGCGGCTCACCACGGCGTCGCAGCGGGGGAGGCCCTCCGCCTCCGGGTCCCCCTCACAGCGTACCGACTTGCCGGAGACCGCAAGGTCGAGCTCGGCCGCGACCGTCTTCACGAAGGCCACCTTCTTGAAGACGGTGTCGCAGCAAGTGATGGCGAGGGCTGGGCGGGCGCAGGCGAGGGCGATCCCCGGCAGGCCGGCGCCACTGCCTACGTCGAGGAGGGTGCCCGCCGGGCCGAGCGTCCGCAGCAGGGCCAAGCTGTCGACGAGGTGCAGCTCCGCCACCGCCGCGGGCTCGGTGATGGCGGTGAGGTTCACCTTCCGGTTCCAGGAGAGGAGCCGCTCCGCATAGGCGGCGAGCTTGCGGCGGGCCTCGCCGTCGAGCGGGAGTCCGAGCGCGGTCGTGCCCACCGCCAGCGCCTCGTCGAACTCGGGGGGAAGGGCCATCGCGCCTCCGCGCCAGCGCGCCGCGCCGGCCGACACCACTACCGCTTCGGCCCTCGACCGAGCGCGGCCTCCACCTCGACCCGGTGTCCGGCCAGGAAGGACTCCACCTCGCCGTCGGCGAGGCCGAGGTCCCGCAGCACGCCCTCGTAGACGAAGCGGAACTGCGCGCGGTGTTCGTCGCCGCGCAGCTCGAAGGAGCGCCGCAGCACGGCCGCCGAGAAGAGCTTCTCCTCCTTCGTCTTCGGCCGGGCCATGGCCGCTAGCTGCCCGCCGCCTCGGGCACCACCATCAGCGTCCGGAAGAGCCCCTCGCCCTCGCTGCGCGTGGAGACGCCGGGCGCGTCGACGAGCGCGAGGTGGATCTGGCGCCGCTCGCGCGCGCTGATGGGGGCGATGGAGATGACCTTGCCCGTCCGCCGCGCGGTCGCCGCGAGCCGCTCCGCCATCGCCTTCACGACGGGATCCGCGTCCTCGCTGAAGCCGCCCACCTCGAGATTCACCCACTTCCGCCCCTCGGCCCGCGGATTCGTCACGCGGTTCACGAGGTACTGCATCGCCTCGATGAGCGCCGAGCCGAGCTCGACCGAGTTTCCCTCACGCGCCTCGAGCGAGATCGCGATCGCCTCCGGCGACTCCGCCACCGCCACGTCCACCTGCGCTCCCAGGCGGGTGAGCAGCCCCTCGCAGAACTCCCGCGCCGCCTTCACCTTCTCGGGCGCCTCGGCGGGGGGCGGCGCCATCGGCCTGTCGCGATCTTCTGGCATGGTCATTCCTCGAGGGGTCAGGCCTTGGCGGGCGCGACCGCCGGCTGGCGGCGCATGAGCCACTGCTGCTGGGCGATGGAGAGCACGTTGTTGACGAGGATGTAGAGGGTGAGGCCCGCCGGCAGCCGCAGCATGATGAAGGTGAAGAAGATGGGCATGAAGTACAGGAGCATCTTCGCCTGGGCGTTGTCGGCCGGCTGCGGCGAGATCTTCTGCATGAGGAAGCTCGAGGACCCCATGGCGAGCGGCAGGATGTAGTACGGGTCGAACTGCGTCAGGTCCTTGAGCCAGAGGAACGGCTCCCGGTACAGCTCGACCGACGTCTGCAAGGTCGCATACAGCGCGAACCAGATCGGCATCTGGATGAGCATGGGCAGGCAGCCGCCGAGCGGGTTCACCTTGTGCTGCTGGTAGAGCTGCATCACGGCCAGGTTCATCTTCTCCTTGTCGTCACCGTGCTTCGCCTTGAGCTTCTCGATCTCCGGCTGCAGCTTCCGCATCTCGTTCATCGACTGCATCGACTTGGCGGTGAGCGGGTAGAGGAGCGCCTTCACGAGCACGGTGAGGAGGATGATGGCCAGGCCCCAGTTGCGGACCACGCTCTCCAACGCACGCATGACGGAGAGGAGGATGCGGGCGAAGAAGGCGAACAGGTTCGTGATGGCACCGTAGTCGACCGCCGTCTCGAGCTCACGGCCGTACCCGCGCAGGAGGTCGAGCTGCTTCGGCCCGGCGAACAGCTTGAACGCGACCGACAGCTCCCGGTCGAGCGGAAGGCGGAGCGCCGAGCCCATCGCCCCTGCGGCCGGGCCACGGAAGAACACGCACTCGCCCACCGTCGGGGTGGGGAGGAGCGCCGAGACGAAGTAGTGCTGGTCGAGCCCGACCCAGGCCGGCGCGCCGGCCATCGTCTCCTTGGCCTCCTTGAGGTCGTAGCGGTCCGTCTTCCCGGCCGCGCGACAGAACGGGGTCACCGTCTCCGCCACCTGGCCGCCCGAGAAGAAACCCGGCTTGGGCCCGCCGGGCGGGACGAACGCAGGGTAAACAAAGGTCAGGTCACCCTTGCGGTCACTGGTCGCGTGCAGATCGAGGCCGAGCTCGTACGGCCGCTCGCCGACGAACCAGCGCTTCCTCACCTGCGCCGCCCCCACCATCCCCTCGAAGGTGACGCTCCGCGCGTCGTGCGCGCTGATGCGCATGCTGGCCTTCGCCCCCGGGTCGTCCGCGAGCCCGCCCGACCCGCCCAGCTCGGCCGAGGCCACCAGCGCGCCCGGCCATGGTTGACCTTCGGTGACATGCACCAGGTCCACTGGCGCTTCGTCCCCGCCCTTCCCCTGCCGGCGGAACTTCTCCCCCTTCAGCTCCAGGCTCCGGAGCGCACCACCGAGCGAGCTGAAGGTGGCCTTGAGCTCGGGCGTGTCGAGCACCACCGTCTCCTCGGGCGCGGTGGGCACGGGGGCGACGGGCGCCGCCGCCGTGGACGGAGGCGCGGAGGGTGCCGCCGGGCTCGCTGCGGCTCCGCTCGCGGCCTCCGCCGGGCCGGCGTCCGCCGGGGTCGCCGCGCGGCGCGGGGCGTTCCTCGATTGGAACCCCATGAAGGCGAACAGGATGGCCGCCGAGAGAGCGGTGGCGAGGAGGACGCGTCGGGTGTCGGTGCTCACGGGGACTCCTGAGGTTCTACGGCACGAGATCCACGCCGCCCTCGCAGAAGGGGTGGCAGCGCGCCAGCCGTTTCACTGTTAGAAAACTGCCCTTCATCGCTCCATGGCGGCGCAGGGCCTCTGCCGCATACGCGGAGCAGGTCGGGTAGAAGCGGCAAGCGGGCGGCAACAGCGGTGAGATGAGCCGGCGGTAGCCGGCGAGCAGGCCGAGCAGGATGGCCCGGATCACGGCCGCACCGCCCCGGCCGCCGCTCGCACGGCACGCTCCGCCGCCGCGAGCCCCGCCGTCGGCGCCTGGCTGCGGGCGATGACCACCAGGTCGACCGAGGGCAGGCCCGCCGCGCAGGCCCGAAATGCCACTCGCACCCAGCGCTTCACCTGGTTCCGCACCACGGCGTTCCCCACGCGGCTCGACACCGTCACGCCGAGGCGCGCGAAGCCGAGCTGGTTGGGGAGGGTGAGGACGACATACGCGCCTGCGTGGAGCTTCTGGCCGCGCGCCTGCACCGCCAGGAACTCGCTGCGCAGGGTGAGGCGCGCCGCCTTGCCGAGCCGCACGCCGGGGAGACCGCTTACTTCTTGGGAGCGCTCGGCGTCAGTCGCGTGCGGCCTTTGGCGCGGCGCCGCTTCAGCACGTTTCTGCCGCCCGGAGACCGCGAGCGCTTGAGGAAACCATGCGTGCGGTTTCTCTTGGCCTTCTTGGGCTGGTAGGTCCTCTTCATGGCGCGGCAACCTCCCCGATCGGCCGCGCTCTGTCAAGGATCGGCCGGTGATCGCGGGCACGATCGGTCCGAGCACGCCGGTACGCATCGTGGCCGTGAGCGAAAGCTGGGTCATTCTCGTGGGCTCGACGACACCTCTTGATCCTCTCCGCCGGGCAGCGCTAAGTTCCGCGCCCGCAGCGCACGCCAGCTTTCGGATCGGGGGCCGTTCGAGGGCCCGTCCTTTTTAACCGACAACTCTCGTCGCTGCCGGACTTCGTCCGACGGCCCGGGGTCCCGTCGTCTTTTCGTACGTTGGGGGGAACTCGCCATGTCCGTCAGCAGCGCGAGTCCGAGGGGAACGCCCATGCCGGCCGAGGAGCACTGGTCGCGGATCGAGGCGCACCTTCGCGCCCGCCTCCGCCCCGACCTCTTCGAGCGCTGGTTCGCGCCGCTCCGGCCGAGCCGCCTGGAGGGTGATCGCCTCGAGGTCTCGGCCCCGGACAAGTTCCACCGCGACTTCGTCGACGACAACTACCGCTCGTTCTTCGAGGAGTTCGTGCCCGACGTCATCGGGCGGCGGGTGGTCATCACCTTCGTCGTCGACGCGCAGCCGGCGCACGCGCGGGTCGACGGCCACCTGCCCGAGCGCACCTCGACGCCGACGCCGACGCCGCGCCCCATGGTCGGTGGCGCCGGCGAGGGCTCGCGCGACGCCCGCCCGAACCCGCGCTACACCTTCGAGACGTACGTCGTCGGCGCTTCGAACCACTTCGCCTTCGCCGCCGCCCAGGGCGTCGCCCGCAAGCCGGGCAAGAACTACAACCCGCTCTTCCTCCACGGCGACTCGGGGCTCGGCAAGACTCACCTCCTCCACGCCATCGCCAACGAGATCCTGCGCTCGACCCCGGGGGCGCGCGTCGCCATCGTCTCCTCCGAGCGCTATACGAACGAGTTCGTCGAGGGGCTCTCCCGCGGCGCCGGCGCGATGACCGAGTTCCGTCGCAAGTACCGCGAGTGCGGAGCCCTCCTCGTGGACGACGTGCAGTTCCTGGCCGGGCGCGACAAGACGGCCGAGGAGTTCTTCCACACCTTCAACGCCCTGCACGAGCACGAGGTCCAGATCGTGCTGTCCAGCGATCGGAGTCCGAAGGAGCTGAAGGGGCTCGAGGACCGGCTCTGCTCGCGCTTCGAATGGGGGATGCGGGTCCAGATCGACGTACCCGAGTTCGAGACCCGCGCCGCCATCCTGCAGAAGAAGGCGGAGGTGGAGCGGATCGAGTTGTCGTCGCAGGTGGCCGCCCTGCTGGCTACCCACATCAAGTCGAACGTGCGCGAGCTCGAGGGCGCCCTCATGCGGGTGGCCGCCTTCGCCTCCCTGAAGAGCGAGCCCATCAGCGAGAGCCTGGCGCGGGACGTGCTTGGCGACGTCATCCCTCCGCCAGGCTACAAGCCGTCCATCGAGCGCATCCAGGAGGAGGTCGCGAAGTTCTACGACCTCACCGTAGCGAAGCTGACGAGCCCCAACCGCGAGCAGAAGATCGCGGTGCCGCGCCAGGTCGCGATGTACCTGTGCCGCACGCTCGCTGGCGAGACGCTCCAGCAGATCGCCGACAAGTTCAACAAGAAGGACCACACCACCGTCATGGCGGCCGAGAAGCGCGTCCGCGAGCTGCTCGAGGCCGATTCGAAGGTGAAGGCCGACGTGGCGACCCTCTCGGCGAGGCTCTCGCCTTGATGTCGCCGCCGACCCCCCTGCCGGCGGCTCCTCTTCACGATCCGTCCGCGTGGATGGGATCGTGGAGAACGGCCCGGACATCCTGCGGGATCGCTGTCGGCGGCTTGTTGACGGCTCGGTCGGCCGCGCGCTACACAACCTCTTCAGATCGGGATCCCACAGGCCGTCCCGATCGCTTTCCCTCGTCGTCTCGCGGCCTCGGCACGGTTCTCCACATCTTCGCGTCGCCTACGTCTACGACGAAGAAGAGAAGACAAGAGGATCTCTTCTCATGGAACTGAAGATCGCCGTCCAGGAGCTCACCCGCGCCCTCGCCCGCTCCCAGGGCATCGTCGAGAAGAAGAGCACCATGCCGATCCTCTCCCACGTCCTCCTCGAGGCGGGGAAGGGCGACCTCTTGCACGTGTCCGCGACCGACCTCGACATCTCGGTCTCGTCCGAGCATCCCTGCGAGGTCCTGAAGGAGGGCAAGGTCTGCGTGCCGGCCAAGCAGCTCTTCGAGATCGTGAAGGCGATGCCGGAGAAGGACGTCCTCCTCAAGCGCGCCTCGAACAACTACCTCGAGCTGAAGAGCGGCGCGGCCGAGTTCAAGATCGTGGGTTTGCCGGCCGATGACTTCCCGGCGCTGCCGCGCTTCGACAAGGTCCACCTCGTCACGGTCGAGCCGAAGAAGCTGCTCGAGATGATCGATCTCACCTCGTTCGCCGTGTCGGCCGACGAGACGCGCTACAACCTGAACGGCGTCTTCTTCGAGCCATCCCCCGGCTCCCTCAGGACGGTCGCCACCGACGGCCACCGCCTCTCGATGGCCGAGCGCGCGATGCCGGGCGAGTTCCACGTCAAGAAGGGCGTCATCCTGCCGCGCAAGGGCCTCGGCGAGATGAAGAAGCTGCTCCTCGACGCGGCCGAAGGCGAGACGAAGCTCGGGTTCGTCGAGAGCTCGGCCATCCTGCAGCGGCCGAACGTGAAGCTCGTCATGCGGCTCATCGATGGCGCCTTCCCCGACTACCGGCAGGTCATCCCTAAGACGGGCGAGAAGAGCTTCACTATCGGCCGCGAGCGCTTCCTCGAGACCTTGCGCCGCATCTCGCTGCTCTCCAGCGACAAGGCGCACGCGGTGAAGCTGGAGCTGGAGAAGGGGCTGTTGCGCGTCCTCTCGCAGAACCCCGACCTGGGCGAGGCGCGCGAAGAGGTGCCGGTCGAGTACCAGGGCGAGCCGCTCAAGATAGGCTTCAACGCCCGCTACCTGGTGGACGTGCTCGGGGCCATGGCGGCGCTCGACGACGTGGCGGCCCAGGACGTGGTGGTAGAGCTCGCCGACGACCTGTCGCCAGGCGTGGTGAAGCCGGCCCGCGAGAGCGCGACCCAGTTCACGGCGGTCGTGATGCCCATGCGGATCTGAGGTCCGCCCCTGCGGCTCCTCACCGTCGACGTCCAGGACTTCCGCAACATCGAGGAGGCGCACCTCGACCCCTCCCCGCGGGCCACGTTGCTCGTGGGTGAGAACGGGCAGGGCAAGACGAACCTCCTCGAGGCCGTCTACGTCGCCTGCACCCTGAAGCCCCTTCGAGCGGCCCGCCTCCAGGAGCTCGTCCGCTTCGGGGCGGCGCGGGCGGCGGTCGGCGCCGAGGTGGAGGGCCCCGGCGGCGCGCGCCGGGTCTCGGTCGAGGTCGCCGCCGGAGGCCGGACCGCGTTCCTCGACGGAAAGCCGCAGGATAGCCTCGACGCCTACTTCGAGGGGCTGGCGGCGGTGTGCTTCTCGCCGGACGACCTCCTCCTCGTGAAGGGTGGGCCGGAGGGGCGGCGGCGCTTCCTCGACCGGGCCGCGTTCAACCGCTGGCCGGCGGTGCTCTCCGAGGCGCGCGAGTACGTGCGGGCGCTGCGCTCTCGCAACGCAGCCCTGCGCACGGCCGGCGCGGAGGTGGAGGCGAGCTTCCGCGCCCCGCTCGTCCGCGCCGGGGCACGGCTCGTTCGCCGGCGCCGTGACCTCCTCGCTGAGCTGGCGCCGCTCGTTGCGCGGGCCTACGCCGAGATCTCCGGGCCGGGAGCGCCCGAGGCTCGCCTCGGCTACCGCGCCGCGGGCGGGCTCGGTGCCGAGGGCACGGAGGAGGAGCTCGCGGCGCGCCTCGCCGACACCCTCGAGGCGCGCGCCCATCGCGACCGGGAGCGCGGCTTCACGTCGGTCGGGCCGCACATGGACGACCTCTTCCTCACCCTCGACGCGCACGGCGCGCGGCCCTTCGCGAGCCAGGGGCAGCAGCGGGCGCTCGTGCTCGCCCTCAAGGTGGCCGAGATCGAGAACCTCCGGGTCGCGCTGGGCAGGCCGCCGCTGCTCCTGCTCGACGACGTGTCCTCGGAGCTCGACCCGCAGAAGAACCACTACCTCCTCGACTACCTGGGGCGCCTCCCTGGCCAGGCCTTCCTCACCACCACCGACGCCCGGCTGCTCGAGCCGGCGGCGGGCCCCGAGACCGCCGTCTACACGGTCCGCGGCGGTCAGTTCTCGCGGACGAATTAGCCCAGTCCCGACGCTTGCTTGGCACCCTCGCGGCGGTAGGGTTCCGCCTTGCCGTGAGGGGGGCGCTCTGCTATAAGGAACAGCCCCTAAGCACCTACAAAAGCTGAGGAAACGCGAGGTTCCCCTGGAGACCGCCGAGAAGAGCCTGACCCTGCCTCCCAACGGCGCCGGGCCGGAAGAGTACGGGACCGACGACATCAAGGTGCTGGAGGGCCTGGAGGCCGTCCGCAAGCGTCCGCACATGTACATCGGCGACGTGGGTGAGCGTGGCCTGCACCACCTCGTCTACGAGGTCGTCGACAACTCCGTCGACGAGGCGATGGCGGGGCGGGCGAACGTCATAAACGTCGTCATCCACTCGAACAACTCCGTCACCGTGGTCGACAACGGCTCGGGGATCCCGGTCGGTCCCCACGCGACCGTGGCCGGGATGGACACGCTCGACGTGGTGATGACGAAGCTGCACGCCGGCGGGAAGTTCGAGTCGAGCGCCTACAAGGTCTCGGGCGGCTTGCACGGCGTGGGCGTCACCTGCGTGAACGCGCTCTCGGAGTGGCTCAAGGTCGAGGTCTACCGCGACGGCAAGGTGTGGGCCCAGCGCTACGAGAAGGGCAACCCCACCGGCAAGGTCTCGGCCGTCGGTGAGACGCAGCGGCGCGGGACGAAGATCACCTTCCGCCCCGACTTCGGCATCTTCGAGGCGAAGGAGTTCAGCTTCGAGACGCTCTCCGGCCGGCTGCGCGAGCTCGCCTTCCTGAACGCCGGTCTCGAGATCACCGTCGAGGACGAGCGCAGCGGGAAGAAGCACGAGTTCCTGTTCAAGGACGGCATCCGCGAGTTCGCCCGCTACCTCAACAAGAGCCGCGAGGTGCTCTTCGATCCGCCCATCCACCTGCGCCAGGAGGTCGAGACCGAGCGCGGCACTGCCACGGTCGAGATCGCGCTGCAGTGGAACGACGGCTACGACGAGAAGGTCTACGCCTTCGCGAACAACATCCACAACCACGAGGGTGGCACGCACCTCATCGGCTTCAAGACCGCGCTCACCCGCACCATCAACGCCTACGGGGCGAAGAACAACCTCTTCAAGGACCTCAAAGAAGACGTGCCGACGGGCGACGACATGCGCGAGGGCCTGGCGGCCGTGATCGCGCTGCGGCTGCCCGGCGCGAGCTTCGAGGGGCAGACGAAGACCAAGCTCTCGAACAGCGAGGCGAAGACGATCGTCGAGACGATGCTGAACGATCGCCTCGCCGCCTGGCTGGAGGAGAACCCGCCGCTCGCGAAGCGCGTCTGCGGCAAGGTGGCCGAGGCGGCGCGGGCTCGCATCGCGTCGCGCAAGGCGCGCGAGACGGTCCGCCGCAAGGGGGCGCTCGATGGAGCCTCGCTGCCGGGGAAGCTCGCCGACTGTCAGTCGCGCG
>WNGL01011704.1_pt1 | contig 19752 bp, 18 predicted proteins | sample 5400591 | NCBI WGS metagenome assembly WNGL01 (sample SAMN13153377, study PRJNA577476) | soil metagenome | isolation source: 80 cm soil or saprolite under Garry oak tree replicate 1 | place: USA:California | collected 2016-06-15 | reverse complement strand
ACGCCTTCCACGCCATCGCAGCGGTTCTCCACCAGCCGGTGGAATTCATCTGGCATCAATCCCGCGATTTGCAGAATTGCGACGCCATCGTTCTTCCCGGCGGGTTCGCTTACGGCGACTACCTGCGCACGGGCGCCATAGCGCGGTTTTCGCCGGTGATGCAATCCGTTGAAAGATTTGCGCGTGCGGGCGGACTTGTCCTGGGCATCTGCAACGGCTTCCAGATTCTTCTCGAAGCCGGGCTGCTCCCCGGCGCGATGGTGCGCAACGCGGGGCTGCGGTTCATCTGCCGCCACGTGCACATCCGCGTGGAAACCGCTTCGACGCTGTTCACTTCCGCAGCGGAAGTCGGCCAGGTGCTGAAGATGCCCATCGCACATTCCGGGGGCAACTACGTCTGCGACGAAGCCACGCTGCGAGAGCTCGAACGCGAGGACCGCATCGTCTTCCGCTACACGACGCCCGAAGGCAGGCTCGAGCCTGCAGCCAACCCCAATGGCTCGCTGGGAAGTATCGCCGGAATCTGCAACCGCGAGCGCAACGTCGCCGGACTGATGCCCCACCCGGAGCGCGCCGTCGAGGCGGCCGTCGGCTCGGCCGACGGATTGGTGATTTTCCGCTCAATGGTGGAGAGCTTCGTCGGCGCCGTGCGCGCGACGGCATAGTTTTTGTGACTGACCCGCAGCTTAAACATACAGCCTGATGGCTACGCCAATCCTCGAAATCAAAGTCACGCCGGAAATCGCAGCCGAGCACGGCCTGACGCCGGAAGAATACGCGCGCGTTCAGAAAATCCTCGGGCGCGACCCCAACATCACCGAGTTGGGCATTTTCAGCGTGATGTGGAGCGAGCACTGCTCCTACAAATCGAGCAAGGCCCACCTGAAGCGCCTGCCGACGCGCGGCCCGCAGGTGGTGCAAGGCCCCGGCGAAAACGCCGGCGTCGTGGACATCGGCGACGGTCTGTGCGCCGCGTTCAAGATCGAATCGCACAATCATCCGAGCTACGTCGAGCCGTTCCAGGGCGCGGCGACGGGCGTCGGGGGGATCCTGCGCGACATCTTCACCATGGGCGCGTATCCCATTGCCGTGCTCGATTCGCTGCGCTTCGGGGAGATTACCGCGAGCGCCGGCACCGACCCTGCAGCCGCGGCGCGGAACCGCCGCATTCTCGACGGCGTCGTCAGCGGCATCGCGCATTACGGCAACTGCTTCGGCGTCCCCACCGTCGGCGGTGAAGTGCAATTCGAGCCGTGCTACTCGCAGAATCCTCTGGTCAACGCCCTGGCGCTGGGCATCGCAAAAAAAGAGGAGCTGTTTTTCGCGCGCGCTCGCGGCGTGGGCAATCCCGTCATCTACGTCGGAGCAAAGACCGGCCGCGATGGCATCCACGGCGCGTCGCTGCTGGCGTCCGCGGAGTTCACCGAAGAATCGCAGCAGAAGCGGCCCAACGTCCAGGTGGGCGACCCATTCCTCGAAAAGCTGCTGCTGGAGGCGTGCCTCGAGGCCATGCACACCGGCGCGGTGGTAGCCATCCAGGACATGGGCGCGGCGGGGCTTACTTGTTCCACCTGCGAGATGGCTTCGCGCGGCTCGACCGGCATCGAGATTGACCTGGCGCGCGTGCCCCAGCGCGAGACCGCGATGACTCCCTACGAAATCATGCTGAGCGAATCGCAGGAGCGCATGCTGCTGGTTGCGGAACACGGGCGTGAGCGCGAAGTGCTCGGCGTTTTTGCCAAGTGGGGACTCGACGCCGTGGTCGTCGGGCAGGTGTCCGCCGGCGGTTTGCTGCGCGTGCTCGACCACGGCAAGCCCGTCGCGGATATTCCCGCGCATCCGCTCGCCGAAGAGGGCCCCGTGTACAAACGGCCGCTCGCCCCGCCACCGCCTCGCAAAGACGAGCGCCTATTCCTACTCTCCGCGCCAGGCGCCGACCTGACTCCGAATTTCCTGAGATTGCTGGCCTCGCCGGCAATCGCTTCGAAGCGCTGGATCTTCGAGCAGTACGACACCATGATCCGCACCAATACGCTGGTGGGGCCGGGCGCAGGCGACGCCGCGGTGCTGCGCATCAAGGAATCCGCCGGCGGGAAACGCGCGCTGGCGCTCTCCACCGACGGCAATGGCCGCTGGTGCTACCTCAATCCGCGCGGCGGCGCGATGCACGCCGTCGCCGAAGCGGCGCGCAACGTCGCCTGCACCGGCGCGCGCCCCATTGCCGCGACAAACTGCCTCAATTTCGGCAATCCGGAAAAACCTGAAGTGATGTGGCAATTCAGCGAGGTTGTGGACGGCATCGCCGAAGCCTGCGCGGCACTCGGCACGCCGATTACCGGAGGCAACGTCAGCTTCTACAACGAGACGCTTGGCAAGTCCATCTATCCCACGCCGGTGCTTGGAATCCTGGGCGTACTGGAAGATGCTTCGCGGGCGCTGGGCATGGGGTTCCGCACCGAGGGCGATGCGATTGTCCTGCTGGATGGGAGGAATGAAGTTAAGGCGGTCAATGAGATGGAGGAAGTTAAGGAGCTTTCCTCATCCGCATACGCCAAGGTAATTGCAGGCATTGTGGCAGGCGCGCCTCCGGCCATGGATATTGCCGCCGAGAAGCGGCTCATCGAATGTCTGGCCGCGCTCGCAGCCGAGGGAGCGATTCGCTCGGCGCACGACGTGAGCGATGGCGGCCTGGCTACAACTCTTGCCGAGTGCTGTTTTGCAAGCGGTGGCTTATCGGCGCGTGTGACCCTTGCCGCCCGTGAGCCCGCGGAAGCCGCCCTGTTTGGCGAACGCGGCGCGCGCGCGGTGGTATCGGTCGCGCAAGGTTCTATTGCCCGCGTGCTGGCGATTGCGAGACAATACCCTGTGGCGGCGCAGGAAATCGGGCAGGTCACCCGGGGGGGCGAATTCCGCATCGAATGGAACGCACACACGGTAATCCGCAACGGTGTCTCTGATCTGCGCGACGCCTGGGCCAACTCGCTCGAACGGACGCTCCGATCAAAATGATTGATCCACGCAGAGTGCTGGATGACCACTTCCACGACGAATGTGGCGTGTTCGGCATATTCGGCCACGCGGAGGCGGCCAAGCTCGCCTATCTCGGCCTCTACGCGCTGCAGCATCGCGGGCAGGAATCGGCGGGCATCGTCTCGAGCGACGGCGTCAACCTGCACACGCACCGCGCCATGGGCGAAGTCGAAGAAATTTTCAAGCCGGACGTAATTGCCAAACTTCCCGGCAATTCCGCGATAGGTCACACACGGTATTCCACCGCCGGCGACACTTCGCTGAACAATTGCCAGCCCATCCTGATTGACTGCAACAAAGGCAAGCTCGCGCTCGGCCACAACGGCAATCTCACCAATGCCGGCGACTGGCGGCGCAAGCTCGAGCATCGCGGCTCGATCTTCCAGACCACCAGCGACACGGAAGTCATCGTCCATCTGATTGCCCGCAGCTCGGCGCGGAATCTTTCCGGAGCCATCGGCGACGCGCTCAACCAGGTGGAAGGCGCGTACTCCCTCCTGCTCCTGACGCTCGACGAGCTTTACGCCATCCGCGATCCGCGCGGCTTCCGCCCACTCAATATCGGGCGGCTGGGTTCGGTGTGGATGGTGGCTTCGGAAACCTGCGCGTTCGATTTGCTCGGCGCGGAATATGTCCGCGAGGTCGAGCCCGGCGAGATGGTGCGCATTTCGCGCTCGGGGATCGAGTCCATCCATTTCGCCCCGGAAAAGCCGCATCAATACTGCATTTTCGAGCACGTCTATTTCGCGCGGCCCGACAGCACGGTTTTCAGCCGCTCGGTGAACCACAGCCGCGAGACGCTCGGGCGCCTGCTGGCGACAGAGCATCCCGCCGACGCGGACATCGTCGTGCCCGTGCCGGACTCCGGCGTGCCCGCGGCCATCGGATTTTCCCTCGGCTCGGGAATTCCTTTCCGCATGGGGCTGATCCGCAACCACTACATCGGCCGCACTTTCATCGAGCCGTCGCAGGCCATCCGCGATTTCGGCGTCAAGCTGAAGCTGAATCCCGTGCGGGAATTGCTCGCGGGCCGGCGCATCGTGCTGGTGGACGACTCCATCGTCCGCGGCACCACCAGCCGCAAGATCGTGCGCATGGTGCGCGAAGCGGGCGCGCGCGAAGTGCACGTGCGCATCAGTTGCCCGCCGACGGTTTCGCCGTGCTATTACGGCGTGGACACGCCCACGCGCGAAGAGTTGATCGCGTCTTCGCACTCGCCGGAGGAAATCTGCAAGTTTATCGGCGCGGACTCGCTCGGCTATCTCTCCCTCGCCGGCTTGAAGCAGGCCCTGAGCGACACCGAAGGCAAGTTCTGCACTTCCTGCTATACGGGCAACTATCCGACCGAGTTGGTGCAGCTCGAAGTGAATCACAAAGAGGTCAATGGGCGGTCCGCGGCCGGCTCTTCCCGGGAGGAAGAAAAGCCCGCACCCGCTCCGGTGGCGGCGAATCGTGAACTCTGAGAAGAAAAAGGGAGAAAACCTGCCGCTGCGCCGGAAGATTGTCCGCGAAACCATCGCCTGGATGTGGGTGGCCATCGCGTTTCTTTTGATTAACGGGACGCTCGGCCAGGCCCGCGTGATTCCTTCCGGATCGATGCAGAATACGCTGCTGATCGGCGACCACCTCATCATGAGCCGGATCGGCTACGATGCCGGCATCCCGTTTACGAACCTGCACGTGTCGCTCTGGCGCGACCCGCAGCGCGAGCAGGTGATCATTTTCCGTCCGCCGTTCAATCCCGATTCGCCGGATTTGGTCAAGCGCGTCATCGGCATGCCGGGCGACACGCTCGAGATCCACGACGGCGCGGTGTGGATCAACGGCAAGCGCCTGACGGAACCTTATCTTACCGATCCGATGGACCCCAACGAGCGCCGCGGGCCACTCAAGGTGCCTCCCAAAAGCTACTTTGTGATGGGCGACAATCGTGGAAATTCCTACGACAGCCGCTACTGGGGGTTCGTGCCGCGCTCCGCGATTATCGGCACGCCGGTGGTGATTTACATGTCCGTGGACGCGCCGGAAAGCGCCTGGGAGCCGGGCCAGATTCGCGGACGCGTTCTCGCTTATGCGCGCGCGCTGATCCACCCGCATCTGGTGCGCTGGGGCCGGCTGTTCAAGACGTTCTGACCTATATCAACGACCTGCTTTTCGCCTCCTATTAGGAAGAACGCGAACCGTTCCGTGAGATACGCCGACGCAGGAGTGGACATCGCCGCCGCCGACGATGCCAAGCAGCGCATCCGCCGCCTGGCCGGACGGACCTTCACCCCCTGCGTGCTGGGCGGAATCGGCAGCTTCGGCGCGCTCTACGCGCTCGACCGCAAGCGCTGGAAGGACCCCGTGCTGGTCTCCAGCGCCGACGGCGTCGGCACAAAACTGAAAATTGCCATGGCCATGGGCGTCCACTCGACCGTCGGCGCCGACCTGGTCAACCACTGCATCAACGACATTCTCAGCCAGGGAGCTATGCCGCTGTTTTTTCTCGATTACCTGGCGATGGGCAAGATCGATCCGGCGGTGGTCGAGCAGCTTGTCGAAGGAATGAGCCGCGCCTGCAAACAAGCCGGCTGCGCGCTCATTGGCGGCGAGACCGCGGAAATGCCCGACTTCTACGCGCCGGGCGAATACGACATCGCCGGGTTTATTGTCGGCGCCGTCGAGCGCAAGCGCATCCTTACAGGAAAAAACGTGCGCGCGGGCGACCTCCTGCTCGCGCTGCCTTCAGCCGGGCTGCACACCAACGGCTATTCCCTCGCGCGCAAACTCGTCTTCGAGGTCGCCCGGCTGAAGCCGGACACCTACGTCGCCGAGGTGCAGAATAAAATCGGCGCGGAGCTGCTGAAGCCGCATCTCTGCTACGCATCCGCGCTGAAAAGTATCATCGCCCGCGGATGGCTCTCGGCGCTCGCGCACATCACCGGCGGCGGCATTCCCGGCAACTTGCCGCGCGTCCTGCCCGCGACCACCCGGGCCGTCGTCGAGCTGGGCTCCTGGCCGGTGCCTCCCATCTTTCACTACCTCGCCGCACTCGGAACGATGGAGCGCGATGAGCTGCTGAAGACCTTCAACCTCGGCGTGGGAATCATCCTCGTCGTCCCGGCGAAAAACCTCGCCAAAGTGGAAGCGGAGCTGAAGCACCGCCGCGAGAAATTCTTCCGCATCGGCCGCGTTGAGCGCGCCGCGCCGAACAAAAATCGCGTCGTCTATTCCGGCAGTCTGGACCTCTGATTACGCCTCGTTTGGTTTGGCGGAAGCATACTCCGGATGACGCGCAGGCTTCCGCAGGGGGAGTTCTCGCTCCAGCTTCTTCAGCCAGCGAAGCTCCAGCTCAAATTGATCCATGACGAGGCTGATCATCCAGACCGCTTCATGGTAGGGGTGGCCTACTTCCTCTTTGACGCTTTGCAAGACGGCGGCCTCGCGCGCCAGTTGTTTTTCCAAGAATGCCCGGCGGCGGCGAATCTGCTTGCGAAATGTTCCCGGGCGAGCTTGCCAGGAAAGCGCCATCCAGGTGAGGAACGCCGGCCGGTCGCGCTGGGCAGTCCAGTCCTCGCGCTCGAGAGCTTTGGCCAGCGCCGCCCTGCCGCTGGCCGTCGTGGCAAACACGGTTCGCTCGGGACCCGCAGCAGGATCGTGAGATTTCGCGGCGCGGATGAAGCCGCAGCGAACCAGTTTTTTAAGCGAGTAATAGACTTGCGGGCGGGAGATTCCCGCCCAGTCGCGCACTTCGCGGCGCTCCAGCTCGAGTTTGGCCTGGTAGCCGTGCATCGGGCGCTCGGCAAGCAAGCTCAGCAGAACCAGGTCCGGCGTGGTGAGCGCGCGCCGCGCGGAGTTACTTCCGCGCATCTTTCGCTTTCCCGGTGGCCTTTCGCCGCCGGGTCCAATACCACCATTGGCATTGCTCGGCAGGGAGCCGCGGGTTGCGCGCCTGGGCAACAATGGCTGAGAAAACGTCGAGGCAGCAGATATCGTGGCGCTGGCCGGTGACCCGGCACAGCTTTTCGTAAAGCTTTTTGGGATTGGCCCGCGCAACCTGCGAGACCGAGTGGATCTCCAGCAACTCGAAATCGCGCAGGACGGCGGGTCCGACGGAGATCAGGTCTTCGAGACGGCGGTTTGGAGCAGTCATCATTTTCTCCTTGACAGGACCGGTTGGCCGGTCTAGTCTAGCTGTAGTCTAATTTAGACTAGTGGCGCCGAATTGGCAAGGAGGAAAGCGGACATGCGAATTCTCACCACCGGACTGGCGGGCCTGGCCCTGCTTCTTGCGCTGCCCCCGCCCGGCCGAAATCCCATGCGGAGGCAAATATGATTCACGTGAAGAGGATTACCCCGGTGCTCTATGTGGAAGAGATTGAGCCGTGCCTGAAATTCTGGACCGAGCGCATGGGGTTCAGCAACGCGGCGCAAGTGCCGGATGGAAACAAGATCGGATTCCTGATGCTCCAGAAGGACGGGACCGAAATCATGTACCAGACGTTTGCAAGCCAGGAGAAAGACGACCCCGCAATCTCGCAGATTGCCAGGAAGGGGCCGACGTTTCTCTTCATCGAAGTCGAAAAACTGGACCCCCTCATCGCCGCCATGAAAGGCGTGGAGTTGGTTCTGCCGGAGCGCAAGACCTTTTACGGCTCCCGGGAGATTGGCGTCAAGGATGCTGCCGGGCACTACATCATCTTCGCCGAATTCCTTCCAAAGCCGCGGAGCTGAAACTTCCGCTGAGGACATTTCTAGAAACCCTGCAGGACACGGTCGTCATCGCGAGCCGTGTCCCTTGCAGGATCATCCCGTTGTTTGGCGGGGCGCTGCGCTTGTGCTAGCGTACTTTGCTTATGCCCAAGCGTATCGGAGTGCTGCTAAGCGGGCGCGGCTCGAATTTTGAGGCGCTGGCAGAAAGCGTTTCCGCCGGGCGCATCCCGGACGCGGAGATCGCCGTCGTCATCAGCAACCGCGAAGGCGCTCCGGGAATCGAGCGGGCGCGGCGGCGCGCCATCGAGGCGCGGGTGATTCCCTCGAAAGGCCTCGAACGTGAAGCGTACGATCGGCAAGTGGCTGCCGCACTCCAGGGAAAGCGTGTGGACCTGGTGTGCCTGGCCGGGTACATGCGCTTGCTCTCGCCCTATTTTGTGGCCGCGTTTCCCCATCGCATTTTGAATATTCATCCGTCGCTGCTCCCCGCGTTTCCGGGGCTCGAAGCGCAGCGCCAGGCGCTGGAGTTCGGCGCGAAGGTTTCCGGCTGCACCGTGCACTTCGTGGACGAGAATCTCGACGCCGGGCCGATCCTTCTGCAAGTGCCCGTGCCCGTTCTCGACAAAGACACGGTAGAATCTCTGTCGGAGCGAATCTTGAAAGAAGAGCACCGCATTTATTCCCAAGCCGTGCGCATCGTTCTCGAAGGCCGTTATCGCATCGAGGGCCGCCGCGTGCTGCTCACTTGAAGTAAAGGATCGGACTCTCGCCACCCACTATGCCGAAACCGAAAACCAAGCCCGTATTCAAAGAAGTCGACGAGCAACTCGCCTACTTGCGCAAAGGCGTCGCGGAGATCATTCCCGAAGACGAATTTCGCGCCAAGCTCGATGTATCGCGCAAGACCGGCAAACCCCTGCGCGTCAAACTGGGCGTGGACCCCACGGCGCCGGATATTCACCTGGGCCACACCGTAGTGATCCGCAAGCTGAAGCATTTTCAGGACCTCGGCCACACCGCGGTTTTCTTGATCGGCGATTTCACGGCCATGGTGGGCGACCCCACGGGCCAGTCGGAAACGCGCCCGCCGCTCTCCCGTGAGCAGGTGCGGACAAACGCCAAGACGTATCTCCAGCAGGTCTACAAAGTTCTCGACCCCAAGAAAACGGAGATCCGCTACAACAACGATTGGCTGGGCAAACTCACCGGGCACGAAATGGTCAAGCTCTGCGCGAAGTACCGTCTCGCGCGCATGCTCGAGCACGAAGACTTTCGTTCGCGCCTGGCGAACAATCAGCCCATTTCCATTCACGAGCTGCTGTATCCGCTGCTGGTGGCCTACGACTCGGTGGTTCTCGAGGCCGACGTGGAACTGGGCGCCACGGAGCAGAAATTCAATCTCCTGATGGGCCGCGAAATCCAGCGCGAGTACGGCAAGGAATTGCAGGTCGCCATGACCATGCCGATTCTCGTGGGCCGCGATGGGAAGCAGAAAATGTCGAAGAGCCTGGGCAATTACGTCGGCATCACCGAGCCCCCCGGCGTGATGTTTGGCAAGTTGATGTCCATCTCGGATGAACTCATGTGGTCCTACTACGAACTGCTCACGGACTTTGCGCAGCCGGTGATTGAGCGACTCCGCGAAGAGGTTCGCTCGGGCGTTTTGCACCCTATGGCTGCGAAGACGCAGCTCGCCCACGTTATCGTCGCCGGCTTCCACGGCGAAGCCGCCGCGAAGAAAGCCGCCGAGGAATTCCAGCGCGTCTTCCGCGAACGCCAGGCGCCCGAGGAAGCACCGGTATTCAAGGTCTCCGCTGGCATGCCTCGCCGAATCACATCCGTACTTGTTGATGCCGGAGTTGTTTCTTCCCGTAGCGAAGCTGAGCGCCTCGTAAAACAGGGGGCCATTGATCTTGTCGGAGATCAATCCCCGGTGAGCGTGCAGCGGTCAATAGCCCTAATTAAGGGAGACAGCCACCTCGTACGCGTCGGCAAGAACTTCGGATCGTCGTCGAATAGGACCTACGCCGCTGTTGTGAACCGCAGCATTCAAGCGGGACCGGATTTGGTTTTCGACGGATAAAACCGCGCAAACAACACAAACAGAATCGCCAAAGTCACGAAGCTGAATACGCTGCCTTCCGGGCCGACGGCGCCTCCGGTGAGCCATGCCGGGCCGCGTAAAGAAGCGTTCGAGAGGTGGCCCTCCGCAACAAAGCCGCTGTTCGGCACGGAATAGAGAAATGTTTCGCCGAAGTCGAAGGCTGCGTGCATCCCTACGGCGAACCAGAGACTCCCGGTTCGACGCAGCGTCAGGCAGAAAAACATCCCGATGATGAAAACCTGAGCCAGCCCTGGCCAGCCTTCTCCGGGATTCAAATAATGCGCGGCGGCAAAACCCAGCGACAGCGCCACCGCCGCGGGCCAAAAACCGAACGCCGTTGTAAGCGTGAATTGCGTATACCCCCGGAACAAGAATTCCTCGCTGAATCCAACCAGCAAAAAGACTGCCGCCCAAAGAAACCCATAGCGCAGCAATCGCCCGCCCCCCAGGACGACACTCCCAAACGAATACCCGTGCGCGGCGGCAATCAAGAGCATGAGCGCCGTGATCTCGGCCAGGCCCCACGCGGTTCCTTGCCAGAAGTATTTCCCAAAGGCTTCCCGCCACGCCAGCCCGTAGATGCCGAATGGACGTTTTTCGAGCTTTGCCATTACGGCGGCTGCGCCAAATGAGCACGCCACCGGTGTGGATTTGTCCAGGATTAACGCCAGCGGGGTGCGAAGAAAGGCAGGCACAGGACGCAGAGTAATGGCGATGATGGCGCCGAATAGAATCAGACCGGCAAAGACAATGGCAAGGTAAATCACCAGACGCGCAACGGCACGCCAGCCGCCCGAACCTGTAAACAGGCCCGTCGCACCGCCTGGCGGTTCCGGCGCAGCCATCTCGGGCTCTGGGTTCATATATCCGACGGCTCCTGGCAGAACGACGCGCGGGGATTCTATCTCCGTGTGTGGCGTGAACGCTAGCGCCGCTCGGCCAGACGCTTCAGCCGGGCCAGGTAGTCGCGGTCGCGCCCGCGCACGGCGTGACGCGTGAAAAGCCAGTCGGCAAGCCGTCCCAAGCGCCCAGGCAATTCATATTCATCCTTCAGGATGACGCGCGTCCCGGTCGCGCTCGCCGCAATCTCCCAGCGCTGCAGGCCCTTGACGCCGAAGCGGTCCGCAAACCGCCATTCCAGCGCGCGGCCAAACTCGAATCGCGTGATGACCAGCGTGAGCGACAATTCCTTCTTGCCAACACGCCCGGAAACCCGCACCTTCTGGCCAACCGCAAAATCCGCTGCTCCGCCTTGCACTTCGAATTCCGCCTCCATCTCCGCTCCGTACCAATAAGGCATGCGCTGCGGGACAAAGAATACGGCCACGCGGTCCGCTGGGGCGGCAATTTCGATGCTGAATTCGAGTTTGGCCATGCGAGGATGGAAACTCTATCACGAGAGGATTGTTATCATCCCGGGGGCCGCAGCTTTTGCGGCCCGCGGGATTCCAGCGTGCGAACTGCCCGCGTGGTATCAGGACAAAGGAATTTCCGCTGCGCCAAGAATGCGCCGGCTGCGCTGTTCCTGAATGAAAACCACGGCTCGAAGATTCGAACGATTCCAGTTGGCTGAAAGCTTGACAATGGGGCGCCCGGCAAACGCTGCCTCGGCTTGCGCATCGGCGTTGCCGAGGCGTTCCAGCCGGCGGACTACAGCCGTGTGGTCGAGCTTTCGCCCGGAATTTTCCCCGCCAACAACATCGGAGTGCAGCCGGCTTTCGGTGATGGTCAGAAAGACGTCTGCGCGTTCGCCTGCCGTAGCTCCTGCGAGCTTCTCAATTCGCACTTCCAGCGGGATGCCCGGCTTGTCGGCATCGCCGGCAAGGCGCAAATTCACGGTGGTCTTCGCCATCCGCGATGCTTCGCTGATAGCCTGCCGCGCGGCTCCCTCGCGGCTGCCTACAAACTCGAACTTCCCGTCAACCACCATCTGGGGTGTATAAACACTGGAATTGCGGAACACATTGGCGTAGTCGTTCTGCCGCCGTGTGAATTCCGCTGAAGAGAACGGGTCGGCCCAGCCCTGGTGATCCCAGTAGTCCACATGCTCCTCGAGCACAATCACCTCCGCGCCGGGAACCGGCTGTGTCTGATCCAACTTCGTCAGCAGCGCGTCTGCCGGTGGGCAATCCGAACAGCCTTCCGAGGTGAACAACTCAACGATCACCGGGGTTTTCTTCCCCCCAGCGGGACCAGGAGCCTGCAGCGATTCAGACACGGCTTGAAGCGAGCCGGTGGCGCCTCCAGGACGCATAACAGCAAATAGTGCGGCGGCGAGAATGATTAAGGCCCAGGCGAGGTTTCTCATGCGGTGGACTCCCAAAAAGAACGACCAATCATACCTGATGCACCGGGCCGGAGACGAGTTACAACTACTCTTCCCAGACTGCTGCAATCGTGGTATTTATTTCGGCAGCGGATTCATCCCGTGTTAACCTCTCTATGGAGATATGCAGGTTAGAAGACGATGCGCAGTGTCAGCGACAAACGCAGACCAGCCAATACAGCCCGCGCTTCTCTCACTGCGCTGGCCTACTCCGAAGAGCAATTCGCCATCCTGGGAAACAGGCTCAGCATAGATTTTGCGAACACCACTTCAGCCTCCGATCACCCTGGGGGTAACTTGCGAACCTGGGATGATTTGGTGGACTTCCTCTTTGCTACGCGCCTCGTTGACAGAAACCGGTCTATGAGCCTTAAACAGTTAGGGAGAGATTCCCTCGGGGAAACGCAGGAACTTGTCCGTGTCGCCCTTCAGTTGCGGGATTGCCTGCGTTCCACGTTCGAGGCAATGGCCATGCGCGCGCCAATCAATCCCTCGTGGGTGCATCCCATCAATCAAATCCTTCAGCTTACCGACGGCCACGATGAGTTGCAGGAGCTGACTCCCGCCGACCAAGCCGCCGGACGATGGGCCCTGCAATTTGTGGCGCGCGAGCAACGCCTCGAGTGGCTTCTTGCCGCCATCGCCCGATCGGCAGCCGAAATCATTTCCGAGGGACCGGATGCGCCGGTTCGCATGTGCGCCAATCCGCAGTGCGGCCTGTTTTTCTATGACACTTCCCGTACCGGAAAGCGGCGCTGGTGTTCCATGGCTGTCTGCGGCAATCGGCACAAGGTCGCGGGGCATGCCAGGCGCCTCGCGGCGGCTGCCGCCGATGGAAAGCGACGCGCACGGCCAGCGAGCCGAAGGGGGAAGACTTAGCCTCAAATCAACCTCATTTGACAAACTGCGGCGACTCGCCTTTGGACCACGGGTCGTAGGTGTGCGCGAACACCAACCGGTCGGTCAGAGGGGGATGACTGTAGAGCCAAAAGGTGATGAACGCCGGCGGATTCGGGTCCGCGAGGTCCACTTCGCCCAGCACCTGGAAAGCGTGCGCGGCAACTTCGCTCGAGTTCGGCACGAGGCCGTGAATTACTTCGAGGCCGTAGACGTCCGCCTGGTGCTCCTGATAGCGGCTGAAGCCATTCAAGACGGGTGAGCTAATGAAGAAGATCACGGAAAGCAGGAGCAGCAGCGCCGGGAGAGACGCCCAGTCATCCGGCCCGCGAATCCCCCAGGAACCGCCCCAGCGGCCCAGCGTCCAGTGGATAGCGTGGAAGCTGAGGAAGAACGCGACGAAAAGAAACGCAGCGATAAAAATAAAGCCGTTGCGCACGTGGTGCAGGACGTAGTGGCCCATTTCGTGGCCGAACACGAAAAGGGTTTCCGGGGTTGTCGTATCTTTGATCGTCGTGTCCCACACGACGACCCGTTTCGATGCCACAAACCCGGTGACATAGGCATCGATCTGATTGGTCTTCAGGCTGGCTTGCATCAAGAACATGCGCTCGCGCGGAATCGTCATACCCGCGCGGTGCACCACGCCTTCAATGGCCGTCACCAGATCGGGATGCGACTTGTCGAGCGGCTCGAACTTATTGAAGAGCGGATCAATAACCACGGGAGCGATGAAGAGGATGAACAGCAGGATCGGCAGCGCGGAAATCCAGAAGTAAAACCACCAGCGGCGCGGGCTGCGGCGAATCACGCCATAGAGAATCCACGCCAGCAAAGTGGCGATGATCAAAAATACCATTTGGCCCTTGGTCCAATCCCAGAACCACGAGCCCCAGTGCTGGATGGATTGCTCGTATTTCAGGGAAAGAGAATGTCCGTAGATGCTCGTGGGCAGCTCCAGGATCGCGGAGGTAAGCATCAGCAGCGGGACAAAAATCACCACCTGAACAAGTCGCACACCCGAAGCGCCTTCCGCCCAGTCGCGGTATTTCGTGGCAATGCCGAAGCGCAGGATGACCCAGAGAACCAGCAGTCCATAGACGAAGTCAATGAAGTACAGCCGGTATTCGGCGCGGGAATATTCCACCGCCTTATCGTATTTTTCGCGCGAAAGCGTATAACCCTGAGTTTCTTTTTTCTCCGGCGTCGGCGTTTGTGAAGCTGACGGCGCCGCGGGGGGTTTCGCAGCGCCCGCCGCGGGCGGCGTCTTCGCCGCACCGGTCTGCGCCCCATGTCCGCTGGCCAAGGCGCGGCCCGTGACAACACATAGCAATCCTGCTGTCAGAAGGATCGCGGAAGTCCCGAAAAAGAATCTTCTGACGCGCATCATTGCGCCTCCCTTCGAAGCAGCGGTTTGCGGGCGAGGAAACCGCGTCCAGAGCCGCTGCCAAACGCGCGGAGTATGACTCATGCACAATTCCGCCGCAAGGCTCTCGGCCCAGAGCGTCTCTCCCTGCGGTGTCCTGGCCTGGCAGTTATCTTTGCGGTGCGTCTTGCCGCGCAACCGTTGCGCCGGATCTCCTCGCGAGCTAGCATAAACACGGACCCTCGGAAGGAAGGCACAACCATGAAGTTCTCTCCATGGAAAGCCGCCGCGATTCTTTGTGCGCTGGTGTCTGCGGCAATGTGGGTCAAGCCTGCGGCGGGCCAGGAACCGCCGAAGACGGAATCGGTGGCCGAAGCCGCTCGGCGGGCAAAAGCTGAGAGAGAACAGAAGAAAGCAGCTGAAAAGCAGGCGCGCACCTTTGACAACGACAATCTCCCCGCGCCCAAGGTAGGCGAAGCCGTCAACGTCGTCGGCCAGCCCGCCCCGGCGCCCAGCGCGGTTCCCGGGCAGGGGCCGGCAGCTTCCGCCCCTTCGCGTGAAGACGCACAAGCGAAAGACCAAGAGCGCCAAAGAACTGCGGAGCAGATCAAAGACGCCAAGGCGCAACTCGAGGATGCAAAAAAGGATTTGGAAATCGCCAAGCGCGCGTTTGATCTCGACCGGGATTCCTACTATTCCGACCCCAATTTCCAAAGCAACAAGGCGGGCAAGACTCACCTGGATGACGAACAGGCAGGCATCGCCGCCAAACAGCAAGCCGTGGACAAGCTTCAACAATCGATCAAAGACCTACAAGACAAATTGAAGGCCCTCGGCGGAACTGCCGAGGAAAAAACGGCACCTCCGCCCCCGCGATAGAACTAGTCTCGAATTCACACTCCTGTCCCGGTCGCGGCCCGCGAACGATTCACCCCCGCCTGAGCCTCCGGCTTGGCAGTCTTATCTCGGCTCGAGGATGAGCGGCAAGCCCGTCTTGCTGTTGCCGATAAGAACCACTTTTGCGTTCGAACTGGTTGCGAGCTTCTCGGTGGCTTCGATGCCCTTCCATTCGAGCAGTTGGGGGCTGATGCCTTGCGCCACGATGCGCTGGAAGTCGGCGATTCCTTGCGCCTCGATGCGCTTCCGCTCGGCTTCCTGCTTCTCTTTTTGAAGCACGAAGCTCATCCGCAGCGCGTCTTGCTCAGCCTGCTGCTTGGCCTCGACGGAGGTCTTCAGCAAGGCTGGCAATTGAACGTCCCGCAGCAGCACGTTTTCCACGGTAAAACCTCGCGCGCCCAGTTCGACAATGAGTTCGTCCTGAATCTGCTTGGCCACGAGTTCGCGCGCGCTGGTATAGAGCGCATTGGCGGTGTGCGCCGAAGTCGCCGAGCGGATCGCGGCACGCAGCGTCGGTTCTACAACTTTGGCAGAGTAGTCATCGCCGATCTTTTGATAGACCTCCGCGGCCTTGGTGCGGTCCAGGTGAAACAATAGTGTGCTGTCGAGAGCCAGAATGAGCCCTTCGTTCGAGGGGACATTGGCGGTTTCCTTGATGGACTGCGTTTGCACCGAAAGTTTGTTCACCGACTTCAGCGGGTTGATGAGGTGAATGCCTTCGGGAAGAATTTCGCCGGTCACTCTGCCGAACAGCGTCAGGACACCAACGTTGCCCGTGGGCACGGAAGTCACCGAAATCCACGCCAGAATCAACAGCACAACGGCAGTCAAAATGCCGCCCAGCCTGCGGGGAATCAAGTCCTGGACCCGTGACATCCGGAAAACCGGGGAGTCTCCACTGTCTTTGCCTGAAATGGTCATGTTCGCCTCCATAGCGATGGGTGGTAAAAATCTCGTTCCCGGAGATTCTACACGCCTGCGGCGTCGCGCCCACGGCAATCGCCGTGGCTTTGGCAACGCTACCCCCACTAATTGTGGTATTTCCGCTTGACACACAAGTCACCCTGGAGCACAATCCCGCCAACTCTTCCGGCCACAGGGGAAAACTTGGCCGGATTGCCCACGGGGGGAACGATGCAATATTTGCCCGGATGGACGGTGCAGTGCATCAATCCGGAATGCCAGGCCCGCGGACATTGGCTGCGCATCGACGTCGGCCGTTCGGACCGCTGCAGCAATTGCGGCGCTCCGCTGCACAATGTCCCTCCGCCGCTCGGCCCGCGTCTGCGTTTGCACCCGCGCCCGCTGAGCGCCTACCGCCCCTCGTTTCGCCCGCGCTGACGCGGCCATCGAAGGCCGGCGGAAGCCATCCGCGGATTACCGCGCACCCTCCACCCCAAAATGATGCTTGTGGCCATTGATCCGGACCTGAAGCAGAAGTGCCCGCGCACCGCGCTCGCCTGCGTGACGGCAAGCGTTGTCACGTGCCCTTCCTCCGGGGAACTTGCCGGCGAATTCCGCGCGCGCGAACGGGCCATCCAGCAGCTTCCCAACCCGTCTTCCGTGTTGGCCGAGCCGCAGATTCACGCTGTCCGGGAAGCCTACAAAGCTTTGGGCAAAGATCCGGCGCGCTACCGCGGCTCCGCGGAAGCGCTGCTTCGCCGCGTGGTCCAGGGAAAGGGCTTGCCGCTGATCAACAACGTGGTGGACATCATCAATCTGGTCTCCGTGGAAAGTCTTCTGCCGCTGGGTTTGTACGACCTCGAAAGGGTCCGCGAACCGATTGTGCTCCGCCCCGGGCGGGCCGGCGAAACCTACAAAGGGATCGGCAAGTACGATCTCAACCTCGAAGGTCTTCCGGTGTTCTGCGACGCACTCGGACCGTTCGGCAGCCCCACCAGCGATTCGGAGCGCACCATGGTCACCGCCGCCGCAAAAAAGATTCTGCTGGTAATTATCTCTTTCGGCGGCCGGCAGGACATCGAGCGGTGGACTACCCGCGCAATGGATCTGCTCACACGCTATGCAGCCGCGGGGCAGCTCGAGTCTCAAATCGCAGAGTAGCGGGCGCTTCCAGCGCCGGCGATTCTGCTAAATCTTCACCTGCGGGGCGGCGCGTGCGCCGGCGTCTTCCAGCGCAAACATGTCCGCGGGACGGAATCCAAAGGGAGCCGCCACCAGGTTCCGCGGAAAGGTGCTGCGCGCGGTGTTGTACTCCATCACCGAATCGTTGTAAAACTGCCGGGCAAACGCGATTCGATTCTCCGTGGAACTAAGCTCCTCTTGCAGCGCCAGCATGTTTTCGCTGGCCCGCAACGCCGGGTAGGCTTCCACGACGGCCATGAACTTGCGCGTGGCCAGAGTGAGCGCGGTTTCCGCGGCGGCGACCGAATTGACATCGCCCCCCGCGGCCATGGCCTGCTGCCGCGCCCGTGTGACGCCTTCGAGCACCTCTCGTTCGTGGTCCATGTAGCCCTTCACCGCACTCACCAGGTTCGGAATCAGGTCGTGCCGGCGCTTGAGCTGCACGTCAATCTGCGCCCAGGCGTCCCGCACGCGATACCGCAGCGACACGAGCCGGTTGAACGCCGCAATAATGTAAACAACCACGGCAAGCGCCACGCCGATGGCAATCCAATTCTGCATTTCGTCGCTCCTTAACGGCCCAAGGGGAATCCGCTGCCCTTCACGGAATCAGCCGCACCAGGGCCAGAATAATCGCGAACGCGATGGCCACAAAAACGAAGTTGAGCCCAATGAGCATCACCACCACAGTCAGAAGCAGCCCCACGACCAACAAAATCAGCGGCGAGAAGAACAACAGAAGCAGGGCCAGCACCACCCTTTGACGCGGTGTCTTGTGCGGGCTCCCGCCCGCCGCATAATGCGCGCCCAGCGCCTGCAAACGCTTCAGTCGTTTCCCGAGCGGCGGGTGAAACGAAACCGCGCCTCCGGTGGTCTTTTCGAGCGTCTCCTCGCGGGCCGGCGGCGCCTCGAGCTGGGAAGCTCCTCGTTGCGCCATCACTTCCCGTGCTACGGCCATCATCTGCTCCCGCGTGGGCTGCTGTCCCGGATGCTCGGCGCGGAATGCCTGCAAGCGCCGGGCAAGCTCCGGCGGCATGCTGCCGCCGCCATGTTCGCCCACTATAAAAAGGTGCGAGGCCCATTTCCCGCCGGGGATGAATCCGCCCATTTCCGCGAGCCGTTGCAGAGCCTGGGCCAGCCCGTCGGGGTTGCGCGTGAGCTGAACCGCGGTGGCATCCGCCAGATAGCGGCGTGTGCGCCACATCCAGGCCAGCGGCGGCTCGAACAGCAAAAACGAAAACACCCACATCGTAAACTTCAGGGAGAAATTGAAAAAGAAAAAAGGAAGCATGACCAGCGAGAAGGCGTTGGAAAAACAACCGGCTTTGCCCTGAGCTTTGTCCATCCGGCTTTCCAAATCGTCGCTGGATGCCTGCAAGCCCTGGGTGAGCATCTCGGAAACTTGGTCCGCTTCCGCTGCGCCGCTTCTCCGAAAACCGATGCGCATCAGCCCCCAGAGGGCGCGGCGCGCGCGCGGCCCGAAGGGAGCGTTGATCAACGTAGTCAGCAGCCCGAACGCCTGGTAAACGGAGACCATGGTCATGGCGATGTGCAAATCGCCGTTGCCCGCGGAGCCGATCAAATGCGCGACCACGGCTTGCAATTCCTCGCGGTCCATCCCGTCGAGCAGCCGCCGGGTAACCACCAGTGTCGCATCCTTGCGCGAACCTTCCACCACCGCGGCGTTCCCGGCATCCACATCCAGCAGCATCACCTTCGGCGCAGGCAGGCCGCCGGCAAGGGCCATTTCGGCGGCCACGTCTACGAGCTTTTTTTCCTTGAGATCCTGCTCGTTGGGTGCGCGCGCGCCGAGAGTCAGCAGCACCCCTCCCGCTCCCGCGCGCAGGAACAGCGCGCGGATTCCCAGCCACATAAAAAACTGAATCACAATGCCGGGTAAAAGCACCGCAGCGGCGGTATACCCAAGGACATCCAGCGGAGGAAGCGGTTTGTTGTCGGAGAAGTGATTGAGGACCGCGCCGACCGACGACCCGATCTGCACCAGGGTTTGCCAGACTTCGGGAGGCACGGCTGCGTACCGCTTGGCCAGGGCCAGTCCCAGCAGAAGCAAACCGTAAAGCGGCGGCGCGAGAATCAGGCTGAGCGGAATTCCCGTGAAGAGAATCGCCAGCAGGCAGAACAGCGAAAGCCGCCACGTCGCCCGGCGATTGCGCCGCTGCGCTTCAAAGAAACTCGTGCGGTTGACCGGGCCGGGGATGGGCGCCCAGGGCTGTTCGGAGGAATGCGTATTTTCGCCGGACGGTGTCACGCGCGCGCGTCTCGCAGGGGCGGTGGAAACCCCGCGATGTCCTGCGGATTCTACCGGAGAAGCGCTCCGGCATCGCCGGGATT
>WNGL01003185.1_pt1 | contig 19755 bp, 22 predicted proteins | sample 5400591 | NCBI WGS metagenome assembly WNGL01 (sample SAMN13153377, study PRJNA577476) | soil metagenome | isolation source: 80 cm soil or saprolite under Garry oak tree replicate 1 | place: USA:California | collected 2016-06-15 | reverse complement strand
TAGTATGTCTACACGATTTTTAACCGCTGGCGAATTTGCCGCTTTGGACAAATGGTACGTGATCGATGCGGCGGGTCAAGTCCTTGGACGCGTCGCAACGAGAGCAGCAACGATTTTATCCGGAAAGCATAGACCTCAGTATGCTCCTTTTCTGGTCAGCGGCGATCATGTCATCATTATCAATGCCGAGAAGATAAAACTCACAGGCGAAAAACTCGATAAAAAGGTCTATCGGTGGCACACTCGATATCCCGGGGGGTTGAGAGAAATTGCCGCCCGCAAGGTTTTTGAAACAAGACCGGACAAAATGATTCGTGAGGCCGTTCTCGGTATGTTGCCCAAGAATAAGCTTCGCAAGCGTCTCGTAAAGCGGTTGAAAGTTTACCTGGCGGAACAGCATCCGCATACAGCGCAGCAGCCCGAACGGATGGAGGTTAATTGAGTTCAGTTCAGCACTATGGCACGGGCCGCAGAAAAACATCGACGGCCCGTGTGATTCTTCGGCCTGGGACGGGCAACTTCAAAATCAACGACAGAGCTTTAGAACAATATTTCTGCGATGAAACCCACCGGATGCTGGTCAAGCGGCCATTGGAAGCGTCCGACACCCTGAATAAATTTGACGTCCTGGTGAGGGTAGACGGCGGCGGCTCGCATGGACAGGCGGGCGCCGTACAACACGGCATCGCTCGCGCTCTGGTAGAATTCAGCACCGAGTTGCGCGGGATATTAAAGAAAGAAGGATTTCTTACCCGCGATCCGCGCATGAAGGAGCGTAAGAAGTACGGACAACCGGGAGCGCGAAAACGCTTCCAGTTCTCGAAGCGGTAGATGTTTGGTTATCGCCAGTCGGGATCGCCCCCCCACCGGCGATTTTGGTCACTAAGTCCCGTTCTCGTGGAGTCGACACTGTCCTTTGCGGGACTTAACGGGACTTAAATAGTCTCAAATTGGAAAGGGAGGTTTATTTGGCGTCTATTACGATGAAGGAACTTTTGGAGGCTGGCGTCCATTTTGGACACCAGACGAAGCGATGGAATCCGAAGATGAAGCAATACATTTTCGGTGAGCGTAACGGAATCTACATTATCGATCTTCAGAAGACACTCCGCCTGTTTAAAGAAGCAACACAATTCGTTACCGAACTCGCAGCCCAAGGGAAAACAATTCTCTTTGTGGGAACCAAGCGCCAGGCCCAGGATGCCATAGCCGAAGAGGCACAGCGCTGCGGCATGTTTTTTGTGAATCAGCGCTGGCTGGGCGGCTTGCTGACGAATTTCACGACGATCCAGAAGTCCATTAAGAGGTTAAAAGAACTCGATGCCATGGCGACCGATGGCCGTTATGAGCTGCTGCCCAAGAAAGAAGTCACCCGATTGGAACGGGAACGCAAGGCGCTCGAGAAAAACCTCGCAGGCATCAAGAATATGACCGGCCTGCCGGATGCTATGTTCGTCATCGATTCCAAGAATGAAGAGATCGCCGTCGCCGAAGCACGCCGTCTCGGAATTCCTGTGATCGCAATCGTGGATACCAATTGCGACCCCGATGTCGTTGATTACGTCATCCCAGGCAATGATGACGCGCTACGCGCCATCCGATTGTTCGCGTCGAAAGTTTCGGAGTCCGTTATCGAAGGGCACGCGGTGAACAAGGACGCGGCGGCCGCGCCGCCGCCCCAAACCGAAGCAGGCGAAACTGAGGGCGTCGTAGCGCCTTTCGACCGCGCGAAGGCCGAACGGACACGCCTTGCCGGCGGCGAGGAAGTCGTGGAGACCCCAAACGAAGCCGCAATGATGTAGAGACGAGACGAATAGCCACAAAAAGGAAAAATTCGGGGTCAGACGGGTGAATTCCCTATTTGCGATTAAAGTCTCTTGAAACAAAATAGGGAATTCACCCGTCTGACCCCGAATTTTCTCCGCTTTTTGTGGCTATTTTTCTGTCTGATAAGCTGAGAGGAAACTTATGGAAATTAGCGCGAAACATGTGAAAGAACTCCGGGAAAAGACCGGCGCTGGAATGATGGATTGCAAGAACGCCCTTGTCGAAGCAAAGGGAGATATGGAACAGGCTATCGTCATTCTCCGTAAAAAAGGATTGGCTTCGGCGCAAAAGAAAGCCTCCCGAATCGCCGCCGAAGGCATAGTTGGACAGTACATTCATTCGGGAGGAAAACTGGGTGTTCTGGTCGAAGTGAATTGCGAAACCGACTTCGCCGCGCGCAGCGCAGAATTTCAAGCTTTGGTCAAGGACATTGCCATGCACATCGCCGCGCAAAATCCGTTGTATGTGAAGCGCGAAGACGTCCCCGCCCAGGTGCTCGAAAAAGAAAAGGAAATTTACAAAGAACAAGCACGCGGTTCTGGAAAGCCGGAACACATTATCGATAAAATCGCCGAGGGTAAGCTGGAATCGTTTTACGAGATGGCTTGCCTGTACGATCAAAAGTTTGTGAAGGATCCCGCGATCACAGTGAAGGATCTCATCAATAACCTCGTCGGCAAAATCGGCGAGAACATTCAGGTGCGCCGGTTCGCCAGATTTAAGACGGGAGAAGGTTTGGAGAAACGGTCAACGGATTTGGCGGGAGACGTGGCAGCAGCACTGGGCGAGTGAGGCGTGGGGGACCGGCCCAATAGCCCTCAATGAGGCCGCGGAAGGCGGTCTACCCTAAGGATGGCTTGGCCGCGCGAAGCGCAAGCCCGATAGGGCGCAGCCGAAAAAGAAGGCCCCCGACGCTGACAGAAGGACTCAATTAATGGATACGAAATACAAGCGCGTCCTGCTGAAGCTCAGTGGTGAAGCGCTGATGGGTGAAAACGCATTCGGGATTGAGCCTGAGGTCGTCCGCCGCATTGCGGGCGAGATCAAGGATGTACACAGGCTCGGCGTGCAGATTGCCGTCGTTATCGGCGGCGGCAATATTTTCCGTGGGCTCGCGGCTAGCGCCCAGGGCTTCGACCGGGTGTCGGCCGACCATATGGGTATGCTCGCAACGGTAATCAATGCGCTGGCCTTGCAGGATGCTCTGGAAAAGATGGATGTCTTCACGCGGGTTCAGTCCGCAATCGAAATGAGAGAAGTTGCGGAGATGTTCATTCGCAGGCGCGCCATACGTCACCTCGAGAAAGGGCGCGTCGTCATCTTCGCTGCCGGAACGGGCAACCCCTACTTTTCGACGGACACCACGGCGGCGCTCCGCGCAATGGAGGTCAAAGCCGAAGTGATTTTGAAGGCGACAAAGGTCGATGGAATTTACGACGCCGATCCTGCGAAAGTGGCAAGCGCAAAAATGTACTCCGAGATTTCCTATATTGATGTCTTGACGCAGGGATTGGCTGTTATGGACAGCACGGCCATTTCTCTCTCCAAGGACAACCAGGTTCCGATCATTGTTTTCAATATCCGGACCAAGGGCAACATCCGGCGCGTTATCCAGGGAGAAAAAATCGGGTCCTTGATTTACTAACGCACCGTCACCTCAATCGAGGTCTTCTATGGCAATCAAAGACGAGGTTGCGCAAATTCGTAAGCGAATGGAAAAGGCCATCGACGATATTCGAAAAGAACTCGCATCCATAAGGACCGGCCGGGCTTCGATCTCCATTCTGGACAACATCCAGGTTGACTATTACGGAACGCCGACTCCCATTAATCAGGTCGCGCAATTGGGAACCCCGGATCCGACGCTCGTCACGGTTCAGCCGTATGATGTTTCGCTCGTCGGTCCCATCGAAAAAGCAATCCGAGCCTCCGACCTAGGCTTGAATCCCTCCAACGACGGCCGTCTGATTCGTATCCCAATTCCTCCGCTCACCGAAGAGCGCCGGAAACAACTCGCCAAACACGTCCATAGAGTCCTGGAGGAGCATCGAACCGCCGTCCGCAACATCCGCCGGGACGGCAACGAGCACTTGAAAAAGATGCTCAAAGACAAACTCATATCCGAAGACGACGAAAAGCACGCGATCGCTGAAATCCAAAAGCTGACCGACGATCACATCCGAAAACTGGAAGAAGTCGCGAAAAAGAAAGAGCAAGAAATCCTGACCGTGTAAGGCGTCCATCGACAAGTCTCTCTCTCGCAGCCCTCCGCGGCCCCCAAGCCTGTCGATCGACCCTGCATTGTGTCAGTCCTTAGCTGTGGTTGTCTTCCATTTCACGGACATAATCAGCTCCGTTTCGCTCACGATTATTTCCGAGTCGTCCTTAATTGTTGATAACTCCTCCGCGAGGAGGGGAATGCGCTCCGCTCATACGTCACCGTAGTTACGAAAAGCAGTACTACGTCTTCCAGCGTTTGTCGGGAAAGTTGCGATCCGAGATCGCCAGCCGCAAGTTCGGGTCGGCATTTACATCCATCGGCGCAATTTCGCCGCGCATGAGTTTGGCCGTACCGGCAGCGGCGATCATGGCGGCGTTGTCGGTGGTGAGAATCGGTTTGGGAAAGTAGAAAGTCAGTCCGGCTTCGGCTGTTCGTTCAGCGAAAATCTCGCGGAGGCGGCTGTTGGCGGCGACACCGCCGGATAGCATGACGGATCGCGGCCGGAGAAGGTGGATGGCCTTGAGTGTGGTTGACCAGAGCATGTTGACGACAGCTTCCTGGAAACTTGCAACAAGGTCGAGCCGCTGAGGGTCTTCTTTCAGTTTCTCGTTTTCCTTAACCAGCCGCAGTACCGCGGTTTTGATCCCGCTAAAACTAAAGTCGAGCGAACGGTCCGAGATCTTCGCCACAGAGAACGAAATGGCGTTGCGATTCCCGCTCTTCGCGAGCCGATCAATCACGGGCCCGCCGGGATAGGGAAGTCCGAGGAGCTTGGCCACCTTGTCATAGGCTTCGCCAGCGGCGTCATCTCGCGTTTTACCGACGAGCTTGTACTTCAAATGACGAAAGTCGCCGGACTCCGACTCGACCCAAAATAAATTCGTGTGGCCACCGGAAACCACGAGAGCGAGTGCCGGAAATTCGGCTTTGGGATGTTCGAACGACACCGAGTAGATGTGGCCTTCGATATGATTCACGGCAGCCAGGGGTTTGTGCTTCGAGAAAGCGAGCGCCTTTGCGTAAGTCAGCCCAACCAGAAGCGATCCGATGAGTCCGGGGCCGCACGTGGCGGCAATGCCATCGATGCCGTCGAGATTTACACCAGCGTCAGCGAAGGCCTGATCCACGATCGGCCGGATCTTCAGGAGATGTTCACGAGACGCTAGTTCAGGAACCACACCGCCGTAAGGCGTGTGGGTCTTCACCTGCGAGTAAATAACGTTAGACAGGATTTCGCTCCCATCGCGCACGATGGCGGCGGCAGTCTCATCGCACGATGTCTCGATACCGAGCACTAACATCAGAAGTGATTCAGCCTTCGGAGATTCTCTATATATGGAGGCACTGCTACCCCGCGATCCGTAATGATCGCCGTCACAAACGAATTCGGCGTTACGTCGAAAGCCGGATTGAAAACCGGAACGCCATCAGGAACAACACGCACGCCACCAATATGCGTAACCTCTGCTGGGTCGCGCTGCTCGATTGGAATACTGGAACCATCGGGAATTCTTAGATCCAGTGTGGAAAGAGGCGCGGCGACATAGAACGGGATTTCGTGTTGTTTCGCGAGGACGGCAAGGGAATAGGTTCCAATCTTGTTTGCGACGTCGCCATTTGCGGCAATGCGATCGGCGCCGACGATAACGGCATCGATCAGTCCCTGACGCATGAAGCTGCCGGCCATGTTGTCGGAAATCACCCGCACATCGATGTCGTCTTTCCATAATTCCCATGCGGTCAGCCGCGCTCCTTGAAGGAATGGCCGCGTCTCGTCCGCCAAAACATGGAGCCGCTTTCCATTTTCGATAGCCGCGCGAATGACGCCCAACGCTGTTCCGTACCCCGCAGTGGCGAGCGCACCTGCGTTGCAGTGCGTGAGGATGGTGCCCGAATTCGGCAACAATTCCTGGCCAAAGCGGCCGATGCGCTTATTACCTTCGATATCTTCGGCCTGAATTGCGAGAGCTTCATGGATCAATCGATCTGCAATGACCCGCTTATCGCTCGAGTCGCTCGCAATTTCCTTGAACAGGCGTTTCATGCGTTCAATCGCCCAAAAGAGGTTCACAGCTGTAGGGCGAGTAGAGGCGAGAGTTTCTGTGATCTCATTGAACTCTTCGCGCAGTTCGCTCATGTTTCCGGCTTTCGAATCGCGAACGCCAAGAGCGACGCCCATTGCGGCCGCAACGCCGATGGCAGGGGCACCCCTGACGACCATTGAGCGAATGGCGCCTGCAATGTCCCGATAATTCTTAAAGACGGGGTATTCCTCAACCATGGGCAGTTTCCGCTGGTCGATCATCCTGACGCCTTCATCGGTCCATTCGATCGTTTTCACCATTACACGCTATTCTAGCATCATGAAAGGATGCGTCATTTCCGCGCCCATGACGGGTTCCGGCAAGACAACCGTTACTTTGGGACTTCTTGAAACGCTGCGAAAACGTGGTTTGGCCGTGCAGCCGTTTAAAGTGGGACCGGATTTTATCGATCCTGGTTTACACGAAATCGCTGCGGGCGTTCCATCGCATAACCTCGACGGTTGGATGTTCCCTCGCGGAGCGAACGAGTATCTGTTCGGTCGTGCTATCGAAGGAAAGGACGTGACCATTGTCGAGGGTGTGATGGGTTTGTTCGACGGCTTTGATGGTAAATCCGAGACCGGAAGCACGGCCGAGATGGCCAAGTGGCTTGATCTGCCCGTCATCCTGGTCGTTGACGCGCATCCGATGGCGAGGAGCGCAGCGGCCATCATCCGCGGATTCCAATCATTTGACCCTGCCGTGAAGATCATGGGCGTGATTCTCAATCGCGTTGCCGGTGAGAAGCACTATCGGTTGATCGCGGATGCGGTCCGGGATGTTCCGATTCTTGGGTGGTTGCCGGCCGATCGCTCCATCGATATTCCGGAAAGGCATCTGGGGCTGTTCACGGCGAAGGAGGAGCTGACACTGTCGCGCATACGCGCGATCGGGGAATTTTTCGAGGCGCATGTCGATGTGGAGAACATTTTAAGTCCCTCTCCCTCTGGGAGAGGGAGGCGCGACAGCCAGCGGGCTGGCGCGCCGGTGACACGTGCAAAACGCGTCGCACTCGCGCACGACAAAGCTTTTTCGTTCTACTACCACGCGAATCGGTTAGAACTGGAGAATGCAGGTGCAGAGACTATCGAGTTCTCTCCATTATCAGACGCTGAAGTACCCGACGCCGATCTTTTGTACATCGGCGGCGGCTATCCCGAGTTGTATCGGCGCGAACTCGAGGCTAATACACAAATGCGCACCTCGATTCGGCGGTTCATCGAATCGGGCAGAAAGTTTTACGCCGAATGCGGCGGATTGATGTATCTGGCCGAGTCAATCGATGACGCACGGATGGTCGGCATTGTTCCCGTCCAAATTGAAATGACTGGAAGGCTCGTCGATTTCGGATATTGCGAGATCCGAACGAATTCCGATTCCATACTCGGACCTCGGGGAACGACGGCTCGCGGGCATCAGTTTCACTACTCGCGTTCCACGGGCAGCGGCAACGGATACAGCGTTAAGCAAGGCCAGCGAGAATATTCCGAGGGTTTCATATTCCCGAATGGCATTGCGTCGTACATCCACCTTCATTTCCTCTCGAATCCAGACCTCGCGCGAAATATGTTAAATTCATGATTCTCTCGTAACTATGATTCACCCCTACGAAGCCGTCATTGGATTGGAGTGCCACGCTCAACTGCTTACGAAGTCGAAGCTGTTCTGCTCGTGCTCCACGAAATTCGGAGATGCGCCAAATGCCAATACTTGTCCGGTTTGTCTCGGGCTGCCTGGCGCTTTGCCGGTTTTCAACCGCGTCGCCCTAATGATGGCCGTCAAAGCGTCGCTCGGCCTGAATTGCAAGATAAATACCGAGTCACAGTGGGCACGCAAGAACTATTTCTATCCCGACCTTCCGAAGGGTTATCAGATTTCCCAATACGACCGGCCATTGGCTCAGTATGGCTTTATTGAGATCAGGGTCGACGGCAAGCAGAAAAAAGTGGGCATCCAGCGCGTCCATATGGAAGAGGACGCGGGGAAATCGCTGCATGAAGGATTTCCGGATTCAAACCGCTCGACCTACCTCGATTTCAACCGAAGCGGAGTCCCGCTGATTGAAATCGTTTCGGATCCGGATATTCGGTCATCGGCAGAAGCATACGACTATCTGGCGCGGCTTAAGCAAATCCTGGAGTATCTCAGTGTCTGCGACGGAAACATGGAAGAAGGCAGCCTTCGATGCGACGCCAACGTTTCCGTGCGCAGGATAGGCGAGCAGAAATTCGGTACAAGAACCGAATTGAAGAACATCAATTCGTTTCGATTTGTGCAGAAGGCGATCGACTACGAAGTGAATCGCCAAATTGAAGTTATCGAGAGCGGCGGCCAGGTCGTCCAGGAGACGCGACTTTGGAATAGCCTCGAAGAACGTACGGTCTCCATGCGCAGCAAAGAAGAAGCCCACGATTACCGGTATTTCCCCGATCCCGACCTGCCCCCACTCGTTGCTGATAGTGAGTGGATCAAGACCATTCAACAATCGATGCCCGAATTACCCGAATCACGCCGGGAGCGATTTATGAAGGAATATGCCCTCTCGGAATACGATGCCGGAGTCCTTACAACGACGCGGGCGCTTGCCGATTTCTTGGAGGAGACGGCGAAACTTTGCGGACAAGCGAAAACTGCCGCGAACTGGATCATGGGTGATTTGCTGCGCTTCTATAATGACAACAATGTCGATTTAAAAGATCTCTCCAATTCTCCGCTGACTCCCAAGATGCTGGCCGGCATGATCTCGCTCGTCGATAAGGGAACGATCTCCGGCAAGATCGCGAAAACAGTCATGGAAGAGATGTATAAGTCGGGCAAGGATCCGCAGCAGATCATTGAGGAGAAAGGACTCGTGCAGATCTCCAACGCAGCCGAGATTGAGAGAATCGTCAATCAGATCCTCGAAGAAAATCCGAAACCTGTCCAGCAGTACCGGCTTGGCAAGACCGGAAACTTCGGTTTTTTTGTGGGACAGGTCATGAAAGCAACCGGCGGTAGAGCGAATCCTCAAACGGTAAACGAGATTCTGAAAAAGAGGCTTGCAGGGTGATCAATGAGGAGTTATAGTCCGCGCTTCATGGAAATCGGGGAGAGCAGAAAAAAAAAGCAAATTGCGGCCTTTTATAAGGAAGAGTTCTTGCGCCATAAGTGCCGGCTGGAATGCCAGCGGCCCTTTTTCCAGGAAAAGACTTACGAGGAAATCGAGTCGGTCCTGAACCGGATCATCGACGAGATGGATAAAATTTGCGAAGTGGAAAACTTCGAAGAACTAGCCAGTCATCTGCTTCACCGCATCGATATCGTGACGAACCTGTCATCCTCCAAAGTAAACCCCGTCTACCGAATCCATTAACATTACGGTCTCCCAGGCCCCGGGGCTGGTGGAGTTGGTCGAGGAACGCCGGGCGCGGGTGCTACCGTCCGTGGCGGCGCTACTGGAGCCGGCGCGGCAGGCCGCACGGCTGGAGGGGCGGCCGGCTTTGCAGCCTCAGTTGTTTTTGTGGCGGCATCGATACGGCGGGTCAATTCCTCGGTAAGATCATTTTTCGGATTGAACCAGACGACGTTACTTTGTGGATTGGAAACATCAATAATCAGCGTGTATCCCTGCTCCGCGGCTAGAGCATTCAATATGGCGCTGGCCCGTTCCGCAATCGGTCGCAGGAGTTCATCGCGCAATGATTGAAGCTCTTTCTGCGCGTCCTCATTTAACCGCCGCAGCTCGGTCGTACGCCGGTCGATATCCCTTTGGAGATTGGCTTTTGCGGTTTCACTCAGAGTCCGTTCCTGCGTTTGGAGTTTTTTCTGCCCGTCTTCCAATTCCTTCTGGCGCTTTTCAGCGTCCGCTTGTTTGCTCTGCAGCGCGGCATTGAATTTCTCGGATGACTTCTTGCCTTCGGCTGACTCCACTACGGCCTTTTCGAAATCCACAACCGCAATTCTCGAGGTTTGTGATCGCACCGGAATAAGCGGAAACAGCAAAATGACAGTCAACAATAAAGGCCATTTCAAATGAGTCATATCGGCTATTTTAGCCGCGGAACCCGCGGCTTACACAGTAAAACCTCCTGCCTTTTCGAAGTGGTGTGCCACCGACAGAAGCAGGGCTTCTTCAAAGTGATTCCCCATCAATTGTAAGCCGATCGGAAGATTCTCGGAGTTCTTTCCACACGGAACCGAAATCGCAGGAATGCCTGCCAGGGGCTGAGTAATTGTGAAAATATCCGACAGATACATCGATAGCGGATCGCCGGTCTTTTCTCCGATCTTGAAGGCCACTGTTGGCGAGGTCGGCGTCAGGATGATATCAACCTGCTCGAACGCCTTTTGGAAATCCCTCAATATAAGGGTGCGGACTTTCAAGGCCTTCAGGTAGTACGCATCGTAATAGCCCGCGCTTAACGCGTAAGTGCCGAGCAGAATCCGCCGTTTCACTTCCTGGCCAAACCCGCTATGGCGAGTGCGCCGATACATGTCTTGAAGACTGGAATTGTCGACACGCAGACCGTAGCGGACTCCGTCATACCTGGCAAGATTAGAGCTGGCTTCGGCCGTCGCAATGAGATAGTACGTAGCGATAGCGTATTCGGTATGGGGCAAACTGATCTCATGCAGCGTACATCCGAGATCTTCGTATATGCGCATCCCAGCTTCGGTTTTCGCCCTCACTTCCGCATCCAAGCCGGCGACAAAATATTCCTTCGGTACTCCGATTCGTATTCCTTTAATGGGCCGGTCGAGATCCTTAACGAATTCGGGCACGGAAATATCTGCTGATGTTGAATCAAAGTGGTCGAAACCCGAAATTACTTCGAGCGCTTGGGCACATTCGCGTACCGATTTCGCGATTGGTCCAATCTGGTCAAGAGAGGAAGCAAAGGCAACGAGGCCGTACCTGGAGACGCGGCCATATGTCGGCTTTATGCCGACAACGCCACAAAACGAAGCCGGCGTGCGAACAGATCCGCCGGTGTCGGATCCCAGTGCGATCACTGATGTTCCTGAGGCCACGCTGGCGGCCGACCCTCCACTCGACCCTCCGGGCACTCGGTCCAGGTTATGAGGATTTCGAGTCACAAAAAATCCGGAGTTTTCCGTAGATGAACCCATTGCGAACTCGTCACAGTTTGTTTTTCCGACGACGATGGCTCCCGCGCTGCGCAGACGCTCGACGGCAGTCGCAGTGTACGGAGGCACATAGTTTTCAAGAATGCGCGAGCCGCAGGTCGTCGTCATGTCGCGAATGGTCATATTGTCTTTGATCGCAACAGGCACGCCTGCTAGAGGCTCCAGCGGCTCGCCTGAGGCAATCCTCGCGTCCAGGCGGCGTGCCTCTTCCAGCGCGCGCTCGCGACAGATTGAAAGAAATGCGTGGACATCCTTATCCGTGCGTTCGATGTCCTCATAAAGGCTGGTAATAACTTCGGTGGCCGTCAGATCGCGATTCTTATATAGCCCGACAAGCTTATCGGCCGTAATGTTCTGGAGATTCATCGTTCCGTGATGACTTTTGGCACCATGAAAAGCTTCACGGTCCTGGCGGCTTCGGAGCTTCCGGTTCGAGGCGCAACTCGATCGTCCCGGACGGCGTGTTTGACGCTTGTCACAACCTGAGGAGTAGGCTCAATCCGACTGACGTCCAACTCATTTAACTTGTCGACGTACTCCACAATCCTGCTCAGTTGCTCGGCAAGTTCCTTCTTTTCGTCATCGGCAACCTCCAACACTGCGAGTTTTGCAACGTATTCAACATCCGCTTCACTAATTTTCATACGTAAAGACGATCTCCGCGATCCACGGCACCGGCCATGGTTCGTTCATTCTGGCCAAGAGTTCCGCTTTCATTTTCATCAACTGCTTGCTCCAGATCTGATCTGGAACATTCACTACAACCCGCGAGCCTTGGAGAGCAACAATTGTAACCACGCCTGCAAGCTTCGGACCTGCAAGGACCGGCCAAAGCTTTTGAAGAAGTTCAAGGTCGAGTTGGCTGTCCCAATGAGATGAATTCCTGAAGCTGGCGATCAGACGGCGCACAACGGGGTCGAAAGGCATCGTTATTTTTTAACATAGTTTGCCGTCAGAAACTGTATCTTACGACAATCATCGCGTGTGAATTTCGATGGTATTGGCCCAGGAAGTCACCGGTATTGCCGGATATCAGCGTCACACTGAGAGTGGCGCGCCAGTGCAGGCCCAACAAGTGTGAATATTCGCTTTTGACCCAGACGCCTTCGCCATTTTGCCGCACAGCGGCTTCGAACACGATGTTTCGATTCGCATCAATCGTGTAACCAGCGCGGCCCAGGAGTGTCTTGGTCAATCCTCGATCCGGCGCAAAATCGGCTGCGCGCGATCCGTGGCGTGTGATAGCTTCTCCGGCGTAACCGCCGAGAAAGAACCATTCGCCGGACGTCCGGTCGAGTTGAATCACATACAGCGCGTATTCGTCTGCGCGGTCGTCGCTCGAATTGAACTGCGCCGCTTCGCCTTTCAACGTGAACCACGGTGTCGGAGCGGCAATGTCTGCGCCTACCATGGTGATTTTCGGATAAAAGCGCCGAACCTCAACCTGGATGCCACTAGAAGTGAACCGGGGAACCGCATCGAAGGACGGAAGATGATTGAAACCCTGATACAGCGACAGTTCATATTCGATGGCTCCGGCATGATTCCACCGCACACCCGACTGCGGCCCTCCAGGAAAGGCAGCTCCCGCATCTCGGAGCGTTATGCCGGGCGGCAGTTCGGGCAGAACCGCCCATCGTTGATTGGGTATCGGAATGCGGCTTGGTGTGAAGCGTGGCGACCAGACCGCCTCGATCGTATTTGTGCCTTTCTCAAAATTGACTCGCGCCGCTGTGACGGCAAGAAAGTCATTGTCCACGACTGCCAGGAAGTCGCGCGGAGCAAAACGATCGGTCGGGGTAACGATGTCGCTCTTTCCCCAACGGATAAAGTGTTTTCCAATTTCGAATGTCAGAGGCCCGTTGTGATACGTCGCGCTCAACCGCCGGATCTCGCCGAGAGGCCGCCGAATTTCGCGATCTTGCCACGACAGCTGGAAATCCCGTCCCACCTGCCGATGTGTGTCGATGCGAAAGTCTAACGCTCCGGCGAGTTGGACCGAACTCGAGGGACTGAAAAATCCTTCGTACCGAAAGAGCGATTCACCGACGGTATGTGCGCGGTCGTTCGGCGCCTCTTGTGGATAAAACGTACTCTGGGTCTCGAGAAACCCCCGCTGAGTGTAGGTTTGGGAGTAGGAATTTGACGTGGCGAGCATCACAAGGAGCAACAACGGAAGGCCGCGAATATTTCCCTCCATCAAGACTCGCGACTCAGTGCCTCTCGCGTGAACGCGTCATCCTTCATCGGCACGTTGTACTGAAGTTTTTCGACTCTCAAGATTGTGTGACTGTTGCGTTTCAAATCGTGCATATCGATCTGGTGCGCGGTCCAGATCCCCTGGTCGTTGCGGATATCCGAATAATGAGCGCGCCTGACCAACTGGTCTTTATTGTAGTTTTCAATCCGGGCGAAAGCGTAATTGTCCTCGCGTATCCATAAGTAGGAATGTGTATATTGAGAAACCTTCGTCTGCCTGGGTGTGGACTGAACTCTCCAGCAACTGGCGCCATCGATGGACTCTTCGCCGAGAAGCTTGAAATCGAATTGGTTCGTATCGCGCTCCTCGAGGTCTTCGAAGCTGAAATCAGTGCCGAAAAATCGCGTCGAGCGATCTTGCAATGCGATCCGCCGGTCCCGATTGAGCGCCGGCGTCCACATCCATTGATCCGACGAGCGATCCGGATGATTCAGCACCAACAAAGCAACGCCCTTAACTTCAGCCGGGGCGGTGAATCGCAGCACTGCTTTACTCGACCCATGCGAGCCGATCCTGTCGTACTGCCATCGTTTTTCGGTGATCTTATTTTTCGCGTCAATCACCCTCAGTGTGCCTTCGTAGCGCTGCGATTGAGTCATCGTCCGGCGCTGAGCCTCCTCGACAATTTGCCGGGGGTCGATTTGCAGCAGCACGAAAGAGATGTTGAAAGCGGCGGTGAGAACCCTACTCATACTCCAGCGCCTCTACCAAGCTTCCACGGACTGCGGCTTCTCCGGGACCAAGCGCGGCGATCCATGCGGCTCCGAGGATGATCGGCACCATCAGGATCATGAACGCTGAGGGGAAGATATAGTCGAGACCGATTCCTCCCAGATCCCGCTTGATCATACCTAACGTGTAATACAGATTGACGGCGCCGAGGCAAGTGCCGAGTATGAGCCCAATAACACCGATCGTCAGCGCTTCGATCCACACGGTCCACCGAATTTGGTTTCGAAACCCACCGACAGCCTGCATTATGCCCAACTCGCGTTTTCTATCTGTTATCGAGACCGTCAGCGTATTCACGATTCCCAGCACCGCGACAAGCACGGCGACGACAATCTGGTTGTACGTCATGCCGAACCACTGGTCGAGCAACTTCATGATCCAGTCGCGGACCTCGCGATTTGTGAGAACCAAAAGGCGATAGCGTGACGACAACGTCTGGATCACCCGCTGTCGCACAGCTTCCACGTTTTGACCTTTTCGTACGTAAACCCGGGCGATGTTTACCGTGTCGTCCTTCCACCAAGCCCGATAAACCAATCGATCAATAAAGAGGGATCCTCGCAGGTCGGAGTAGTCACGAATAATGCCGACAATGGGCAGCTTGAGGAGGCCCGACGGAGTCGGTAATTCCACGACGTCGCCCATTTTTGTTTTGAGATTTGTAGCGAATGATTCCGAGACGAACAAGCCTTTCCCTTCCGCTGTGAGACGGTTCATTTCCTCCAATGAGCCGGCGACGGGTGTTCGATGAACTGTGCTTGCGACTTTTTCTGTTTCGATCGCAATGACCATTACAGGCACCTCATGGTATGTGACGCGCGCATCGCGCACCACTTGGACCTGATCGACCCCGTCAACGCGTTCGATGACGGAGCTGATTTCTGCGGGAAATGTAAGGCTCCGTGTGGCGAGGTTCTCGCTCGGCGCAACGAAGAAATCCGGGTTGAGGGCATTGTCCATCCATTCCCGGATAGAACTGTAGAACGAGTGTGCGAAGCCACCGAAACCGACCACCATCGCCAGCGAAAGCATCAGTGCCGACACGGTTGCGGAAGTCCGTCGAGGTGCTTCGACGAGACTATCGGCGGCGAGCGTTCCTTCAGCCGGAAGGAGCCGTCTCAGAACCGGACGCAATCCCTTGGACAAGAACAGCGTCAAGGCAGGAGCCAGCAGCAGGCCTGCCCCCATCATCGCAATGTAACCGGTATAGAAGAACGGCTTGGAATCAGAAAGGAGGAGACACACCGAGGCAATCAGGAAGGCTGTTAGCGCCATCCATCGCCTGCGCCGGTTTTCTCCCATCGATAGGACTTGATATTTACCCTTTTGCAGCGCTTGTACGGGATCGACACGGGCTGCATTTCTCGCCGGGATCCACGCGGCCACAACACTCGTCGTTATACCGGCCATGACTCCCGCGGCGATCAGCGTCGGATCTACTTCCAGCTCGGTGACACGTTGCGCAACGCCGCCCGCCGTTTCCAGCACAGAACTAATCCACTGGGCGATCACCAGCGCGGCAGTGATTCCCAGAGCCGCGCCCAGAACCGATCCCAAAGTTCCAGCAATAATGCTTTCCACCAAAAACAATGTTTGGATTTGATGCCGCGTTGCGCCAAGTGCGCGAAGTACGCCAATCTCGGATCGGCGATGAGTCACAGCGATAGCGAACGAGTTGTAGATGATAAACATCCCGACCATGAGCGCGAACAGGCTGGAGATCATCATGGCTGTCGAATAGCTTTGCAGTAAAGCTTCAAAATGGCGGCCGCGGGCCGAAGGGGGATCGACGTCAAAAGCCGGTCCCAGCGCAGCTTTCAAGGCGGCCTGGCCATCATCGATCGTGATACCCTCCTTGGCGCGCACATCGATGCGATCAAAGCGGCGGCCACGGCCCAGTATTTGCTGGGCCGCGTAGATGTCCATTACGGCCAGATTGCCGCCAAATGCGCGCGTCATTCCGGCCGAACTCATCAGTCCCCGTATGGTGAATTCTCGATTTCCTTCAATCGTCGCGAGCTGAACCTTACTGTTCACAGCGAGGTGGTTGCGCTCGGCAAACTCTGTGGTCACCATTAACGAATCCGGCTGGGCGAGGAAGACGAGCGGATCATCGATGATCGCCTCGTCCGCATCCTTCAACTCGTAATCACGGAGGCTGCGGTCGCCGGTCATGTCGATCCCAAGAATCAGAATGCTGCCTTGTCCGGGAATGTTCGTGTCGACGGTAGCCTCGACGACTGGAACAGCGACCCCGACTTCAGGCACCGATTGCACGCGTTCAAGAATCGATTCATCAAAACCGAATTCGCCGGCTGAAACCTGTAACTGTGTCGTTCCGGCAATGCGATCGATGGTGGTATCGAACGCGCGGAAGATCGACCGGTTGGCGGTGTGCATCGCCACGAAAACGCCCACACCGAGGACGATTCCCGCGACTGTAAGAATCCATCGCAGCAGGTGCCGCCGCAGATATGGCCAGCTCAGCAAACGAAGCAGCATCATTGCCGCCGGTCCTCCACAATGCGGCCGTCGCGCAAAACGACAGTACGCGAGCACCGTTCCGCCACTTCCGAGTCATGCGTCACGATTAAGATCGTCGAGCCGAGCCGTGCGTGAAGGTCATCGATGAGCTTGAGGATTTCCTGGCCTGTTTTTGTATCGAGATTTCCCGTGGGTTCATCGGCTAGCAATATCGGGGGATAAACGGACAGAGCGCGAGCAATCGCCACCCGCTGGCGCTCTCCGCCGGAGAGCTCATCGGGCAAATGTTCGAGCCGGTGTCCGAGCTGTACAAGGTTTAGCAACTCTTTGGCGCGGTCTTCAATTTTTCTTCGGGGCCACTTCCGCAAATGCAACGGCAGTGCAACGTTCTCTAGGCAATTCAGAGTCGGTAATAGATTGAAGAATTGGAAAACAAAGCCGATCTTGTCGCGGCGGACTCGTGTCAGGTCATCATCCGAAAGCTCACTGAGGTTTTCGCCGTCAATCCGAATGTCTCCGGAAGTTGGTCGATCCAAACCGCCAATCAAGTTCAGTAGTGTGGACTTACCCGACCCTGACGGTCCGACGATCGAGACCATGTGACCTTTGTCGATCTGGAGATCAATATCCTCGAGAGCAGTTGCCTTGCGCTTTCCATCGAAGATCTTCGAAACATGCGTCAGCGAAACCATCCACAGCGATCATAGCAGAGGCAAGAATTCCCCCTTGCCGAGCTCTGCCAGGAGGGGAATATTTTCAATACGTCCGTCAGGTGCTGGAGGCGTATCGGCGCACACCCGGGATCAACGGTACCGTTCGCCCCAATGACCGTCTTCTGGCAGCCACTCTCTACGATCGCGGCGTCCCTTTAACTTCCGTGGAAAACGCACTCGTCCTGGCCGGTGGCCGTCGCATCGTGCGTCCGCCGGATGCGCCTCCGCTTCGGCCTGTTCGTTCGCTTCATGACGTGCTGCCTGTCATCGATAAGGTCCTTGCCGTTGGCTCCAGCCAAGATTATCGTCAGGTTTAGTTCAAAGTCGCTCAGATCCTGAACAAGAACGCTCCCTAATAGCGCATCCAAACGCCTGGAGAGTGCCGAAGTGAGGGAAAACAAAATCCCACACAGCAATTCGCTTTTCCTGTGCGGGAAAAACCAAATCCCTCGCAGCAATTCGCTTTTCCCGTGCAGGAAAGACCAAATCCCTCGCAGCAATTCACTTTTCCCGTGCAGGAAAAGCCAAATCCCACACAGCAATTCGCGTTTCCTGTGCGGGAAAAGCAAAATCCCACACAGCAATTCGCGTTTCCCGTGCGGGAAAAGCCAAATCCCTCGCAGGATTTCGCTTTGCCCGTGGTAAGAGCAAAATCCGCACGCTGCGGCCGTGGCGCTCTCAATGGGGGCAAGCCTGCCATCCTCGAGCCGCAACGAGCGTCGTCGAGACGGAACCATCATGCTGACGCCGGTTCGGCCAAGCAGTTGCTTTGGTTCGACCGCACGGGTACGACGGAAGGTGTGGTCGGCGAGCCAGTCACGGATGCCCTGTTTTTCGCGAAATTGTCACCCGATGAACGCCGCATCGCCATCAACCAAAGCGTGCAAGGGAACATGGATCTCTGGCTGTTGGATTTCGGCCGGGGTGGCAAGACCCGTCTCACATTCGATCCATCGAGGAACTCTACTTCATTGCGCCAGACGGGAAACTGATGTCGGTCCCGGTCGCTACGGCCGGCCCTCATTCGAAGCGGGAACTCCAGTGGCCCTGTTTCAAACGCGGATTTTGGGCGGCGGCGCTGCGACATGGAAGCACCAGTACTCGGTCTCGCGCGACGGCCGGTTCCTCATCAACCAACTGGTGGAAACATCCGCGCCGCCGATTACGCTGATCCTTAATTGGAAACCGAAACTTAGCTCTGCCGATGCGATCCCAACACAATGAACGTCAATGTCTTCCCGTCTGGGCCGGACACCTGAGGGCTGCTGGCGCTCGCACTATGGTAGTATGGTACGAGTATGGTGAAAGTGACGTTCACATTCGATTCACAAACGGTGGAAACTTTGCGCCGCACCTCCTCTCGATTAAAGAGACCTCAGAGCGTGATCGTCCGTGAAGCCATCCAGGAGTATGCGGCTCGTACTGGACGTTTGACCGAAGAGGAACGGCTACACATGTTGAAATTGTTCGATCGGATGATTGCGCGCATACCTTCGCGCCCCCAAGAAGAGGCGGAGGCTGAGATTGCAGAGATCCGTTCGGCTCGTAGAAGCAGGGGACGCCGAACTCGCTTGGAATGATCCATCTCGACACGTCCGTACTGATTGACTTATTCAGTGGCGAAAAGCCGCTAGCTCCCCGTCTCCGGGAATTATTGGACCGCGGCGAACGGATATCTCTTAGCACGCTTGTCTTATTTGAGTGGCGTCGTGGACCACGGATGCCGGAACAAATTGCTGCTCAGGAGGCGTTGTTCCCATCCAGCGAAGCCATTTCCTTCGGATCGGCGGAGGCGCTCATGGCATCGGATGTATACGGGAAAATCAAACGACCTCGGGGAAGGGAAATCGATATTGCTATTGCCGCGTGTGCCATCGTTCACGACGCCCAGCTTTGGACAGTGAATGAGGCCGACTTTAAGGACATTCCCAATTTGGGCCTGCTGCAGTTCGCGCAACCACTCCCCCGCTTCTCAAATAAGAAGGGCAAGCGTAACCAAAAGTAGCGGGACCATGATCGGCCGGCCAGATTACGCAAACGGCGACCGCCTCGCGGCAACTCCGGTTCGCATTGAAGCTGCTGTTCTGAGATTCGGGGACTCACGAGCGAGTCATTGTTTTTGCCGTGGGGGGTCGATCAAAACAACATCGGAATTCTGGCGCAGCCGATCAAAGACGATGTGCGCGCCACCGGGCGTTATGTCGAAGGTCAGCATCGTCGCTGGATTGTGATCCAGCCTTTAAATGCGCCGTGCGCTGCCTGCCAACTTAAATTCGTCGCCCGCCCGGCGCACCTGCGCCGAAACAG
>WNGL01003184.1_pt1 | contig 19757 bp, 9 predicted proteins | sample 5400591 | NCBI WGS metagenome assembly WNGL01 (sample SAMN13153377, study PRJNA577476) | soil metagenome | isolation source: 80 cm soil or saprolite under Garry oak tree replicate 1 | place: USA:California | collected 2016-06-15 | reverse complement strand
TCCCACGAAATGATAGAATATTCACCACCCCGTTTCACCGTGTGAGTCCGATCCCAGTCATTGGCCAGAAAGTTCCTCAAAGATGCCAGCAGGAAGGAGCGGAACCGCCCGCGTTGCGGCTGGACGGACGCCAGACCATTCTTCTCCAGCAAGCGGGCGAAGAATTCCTGCGTGAGATCCTCTGCTTGATGTCGATCGCGCCCCTGCCGTCGCACAAAGGCGTAAAGCGGATACCAATAGGCCTGGCAGAGCACGGAAAGCGCAGCCATTCGCTCTGGTGAATCCGAACGCTTCGCCGCCAGCACGACACTCCAATGCGTGGTCCTGAAATCTCTGGGAACGGAGGAATCGCTGTCGGTGGTGCTGGGAAAAGGAGCTTGCCTGTTCTCACTGCGGGAATCAGAATTTGACCGGGCATCCACAGGTACTAGAGTATCCTAAAGCCCTCCACAGCGGGCGCAAGTCGATTGACATATTGAAACGCTGCCCGTGAGGCGGCCAGTCAGCGCCCCGATGCGCGTCTTCGCGCAACAGAGCGCACAGGATTTTGAACACGAAATTCCAGAAGATGAACCACGCGTTGGAGACGAAAACCTGCGCGAGATTCAGTCCGCCGTATTGCACACAGGCTTCCTCGTAGGCTGGGGGTATCCTCCCAATTGTCGGTCTCACCTCTACGTGGCCGCAGTTCACCGCACGGCCGCCAAGCGAATGTGTATCAGAGACACAAAATTCACGGACAGTCCGTGTAATGTCACATGCATGGTCACGGCAAAGACGCAATATAACCTCAAAAACGCAGAGCAATACTTTGAGGAACATCTCTGCGTCGGTGATTACTACAACGAAGGTCAGCGGGTATCCGGCGAATGGATGGGCGCAGGTGCGGAAAGACTCGGACTGTCCGGGAAAGTCCGCGCCGATGACTTCCTGCGACTGTGCGAAAACCAGCATCCCGGCACCGGCGAGAGGTTGACGCAGCGGCAGAACACCACACGGACTGGAGGCGACGAGAACGCAGCCAATCGGCGGATATTCTATGACTTCACGTTCTCTCCGCCGAAGTCGGTTTCCCTGGCGGGATTCCTTGGCAAAGACGAAAGAATTCTTCAAGCCCATGCGCGTGCTGTGCGGTCTGCGCTACGGGAATTCGAGGCGTTTGCTGCGACTCGCGTCCGGGCGCGTGGCGCACAGAACGATCGGATGACAGGGAACTTCGCTTCGGCGCTGTTCACCCACGACACATCGCGGGCGCTCGATCCACATCTGCATACGCACTGCATTGTCTTCAATGCGACGTTCGACCAGGTTGAAGGCAGGTGGAAGGCGCTTCAAAATTACGAATTGTTGCGCGCAAGGAAATTTGCGGAGCACGCCTATTATCACGAACTCGCTCGCGAGTTGCGGCCGTTTGGCTATCGGATTCACAACCGGGCACGCGGTGATTTCCAAGTCGAGGGAATTTCCGAAGAACTCTGCGAGCGTTTTTCCAAACGCGACGCGCAGATTGACAAGGCTCTCGCGAAGTTGCTGGCGGATAAGCCAGAGCTTGCCGGCACAAACATTCAGGACTTACGCGAGCAACTGGCCACGGCGGAGCGAGCAAGGAAGCAGAAGGATTTGAGCCGGGATGAACTGCGGACTTTGTGGGACTCGCAATTGGCTGATGGTGAGCGCACTGCTTTGCGCCAGCTTCTGGAAGGTCTCGAAAGACCCGCGCTTGGAGAGAAACGGATCAGCGTTGAGGAAGGAGTTCAGTGGGCAGAAGATCATCTGTTTGACCGGAATTCCGTCGTCTTGGAATGCCAAGTGTGGCAGGAGGCGTTAGGACGAGCGCGCGGCGAGGGCTTCTCGGTTTCCGAACTCAAGGATTTCACCCAGCGACGTGGTTATATCCGGGACGCGGACCATCCGGGTGAAGTGACGTTGCGCAACGTGCTGTTGCGCGAGTGGGAAATCGTCCAGACCGCAAAGGAGGGCGTGGGTGATTGTCATCCGTTGGTCGCAAATCCGCATCCCGCCAATCCAACGTTGGATGATGAGCAACGCAGAGCTCTCGACGCGTTGCTCTGCTCGACGAACACCGTTTCGCTCTTTCGTGGCGGAGCGGGAACAGGCAAGAGCTTTGTTCTACGCGAAATGGTCGAGCAAGTTCAACAGGCCGGCCGACGCGTTGTCGTTCTCGCGCCGCAGCGTCAGCAAGTCGTGAGTATGGAAAAGGCGGGATTCCGGTCGCCGTCAACAGTCGCGAGTTTTCTTCTCAAAGGAGAACTGGCTGAGCGGGCGGCCGTCGTCGTGGACGAAGCTGGCCAGATTGGTGGACGCCAAATGCTCGAACTGATTCGGCTGGTCCGAGAGCGCAACGCGCGACTGATACTTTCGGGTGACACACGTCAGCACGGAGCGGTTGAAGCTTCGGACGCACTCTTGGCGATTGAGCATCACTCCGGCGTCAGGCCGGTGGAACTACAGAAGATTCGGCGGCAAGACCCGGCGCTCGGTCGTGATGACGACGAACGAACCCGAATCAGGCGGTATCGGAAAGCGGTTGAATCGGCTGCGGCAGGTAGAATGGGCGAGTCATTTGAACGCCTCGACAAGATGGGTGCAGTTATCGCGTGCGGCTTGGGCAATCAAGCCGACAAACTGGCGGAAGAATATCTCCGGCTCGCGGAGCAAAATGCGTCGGCAGTCGTTGTCTCGCAGACATGGGGCGAAGTTCATCGCGTGAACTCTCGCGTGCGCGACATTCTCAAGGCCAGGGGACTGCTCGGTGCAAACGATACGACGGTTCAAGTGCTGGACAGGCTCGACCTGACGAATGCGCAGAAACGAGACGAGCGGTTTTATCCGCAAGACGCGGTGATTGTCTTCAACCAAAAGGTGCGGGAGGCTGAACCAGGGGCGAAAGGAAAGCTGGCGGGCGTTTTGAGATCGAGCGTGCTGGTCGAGGTCGGCGGAAGGTTCGTCACCGTTTCAAACAAGATGCTCGACCGCATCACGGTCTGCCAATCGCATGAGGTTGCTCTTGCGGAAAGAGACCGCTTGCATCTCAAAGCCAATCGCAAGCTCGCCTCGGGCGGCCGTGTCACAAATGGCGAACTCGTCACGGTGAAATCGGTTCGTGCCGATGGTGGGATTGAGTTGAGCGACGGGCGTGTCTTGGGTTCGAGCTTTCGCGAGTTCCTTCTCGGCTACGCCGTCACGTCTTATGGATCACAAGGTAAGACCGTGGATTACGTTCTGTTCTCCGACTCCACAATCAAAGCGGCGACCAATGCGCAGCAATGGTACGTGACCATTTCGCGCGGGCGACGCGGCATCCGCATCTTCACGCCAGACAAAGAGCAACTGCGCGAGAACGTCGCCCGCTCCGGCCATCGTCCATTGGCGATGGAACTTGCCGCCGGTTTAGCTCCACGCCGAGCCGTTCGTCTCTGGGATCGGCTGCACGGCTATCTGCTTCGTTTCGGCCGTCGAGCCGCCGATAACTTTGTCCGTCTGAAGGTGGCTCGTCGGCGCCATCATCCACTCACACAAAAATATGAGCACAAAATCACCCGAATGTTGGGCGAATGACCCGCAAGCGCGTAGCGTCCGCATTGAAATCTCGGCAGATCATTCCATGCTGCTGCCTCATGATGAATTTGCCTTCGCTGAGCTCAATGGCGAGGGCAAGGAGCAAGAACTCCGGTTGGTGTTTGCCATGCACGAAATCTTGGTTCGCGGCCACTCGTTGCGGCGCATCGAGACGGCGATGCAGCGATCGGAGTTGTCACTTCTCACTGCACTGTCTGGCAAACAGCGGTCACTCATTCCAGACGGCCAGCCGGTAGTCCTGGAAATCGTGGTGACCGAAGTTGAGGAATCGGGGAAACGTCCTTCAGCCAAGCCGGCATAGCGAAATTTGCGGGCGCATTCTTCGACGACGAGCGAGGTTGTAGCAGCAAACGGATCTGGCAAGCTTGGGTCAACATGACTGGCTGAATGGTGTGACGGCGAGCCGGCAACGGGGCCGCGCCCGCGCGGGCGCGGAATTCTGTGGCTAGTTAGGGATGGTCTTCACAGCGTCGGCGATCAGGATCCCTGCGTCTCGCCCCAAGCAGTTTTCTGCCCGCGCTGACACCGTCCCATCCACGATGGAATGTGAAACGAGAATCGCGAAGGATGCCTTGCCTTCAACTCAAAAGGGCGATCGGCGGAGCGGCCCGGCACCGGAGGTCACTTGGTGCAGGACATCCGGATGCTTTTATCTCGGTTCGCATCTCTGCGTATTCTCGCAGTCGACGACGGATGGGGGTGTGATCTCAGAGTCCAAACTCCCGGCTTGGTTTCCGAATCGGTTCTGCTACCACTGGTCATAAGAAACCTATGTGCAACGTTACTCAAATTCTCCACCTCATCCGGCAGGGGGATGTCAAGGCCAGCGAAGAGTTGTTTCCCATCGTTTACGAAGAGTTGCGCCGTCTCGCCAGGCACAAGATGGCCAACGAACCGGCCGGCCACACTCTCCAACGCACCGCGCTCGTCCATGAAGCTTGGCTGCGCCTCGGCGGATCGGACCAGCAGGACTGGGAGAACCGCGGCCATTTCTTCGCCGCCGCCGCCGAGGCGATGCGTTGCCTCCTGATCGACCGCGCTCGCAGTAAGAAATGCGTTCGCCACGGCGGGGGTTTGACCCGGGTGGATCTCGAAGACGTTGATCTTGCGGCCAATACCCCAGACGAAACTCTCCTGCGAGTGGACCAAGCCGTCGAAAAGCTGGCAGTGAAACATCCAGAGAAAGCTCAACTGGTGAGGCTGCGTTTCTACGCCGGCTTGAGCGTTGCGCAGGCTGCCAGCACTTTGGGGTTGTCCGCGAAGAAGGCCAAGCAACATTGGATCTACGCTCGCGCCTGGCTCTACGAAGAGTTACGGCACGAGGTTTGAACCATGATCTTTCTCCGCGGTGGAGGAAGTCGGAAGGGAGATCAAAATGATTGCAGAATGCGGGACCACTTTGGTCCTGAATCTCGCATGTATGGAAGGAACAGACTGATGAACGACGAACCAGACGACACCGAAGCCAGCTCGGATGAAGCCATTTTCAATGCCGCCGTGGACTTGCCGGCCATGGAACGCCCCGCCTACCTCGAACGAGCATGCGCGAAGGATTCTGCCCTCCGCCAACGCGTGGAAGCGTTGCTCCGATCCAGCGAGGATGCCCCCGGCTTTCTCCCCGACAAACCTGACACCGCCATTACCGAAGGCATTGGCGAGCACCTCGGACGTTACAAACTCCTCAAGATAATTGGCGAGGGTGGCTGGGGCGTCGTTTACCTGGCCGAACAGGAATTACCCGTACGCCGCCGCGTCGCCCTCAAGATTATCAAGTTGGGTATGGACACCAAGGCCGTCATCGCCCGCTTCGAGGCCGAGCGCCAGGCTCTTGCGATGATGGACCATCCCAGCATCGCCAAAGTCCTCGACGCAGGCGCGACGAAGGAGGGTCGCCCCTTTTTCGTGATGGAACTCGTCGATGGCGTTCCCATCACCACCTTTTGCGCCCAAAACCCTCTTTCTCCACAACAGCTCATTGAGCTCTTCATCAGGGTTTGTCAGGCTATTCAACACGCGCATCAGAAGGGTATTATCCACCGCGACATCAAGCCCTCGAACATTCTCGTCACCTTCGTGGATGGCAAACCCGCGCCGAAAGTCATCGACTTCGGCATCGCCAAGGCCATCGACCCAAGTTGGACGGAAGGTCAACTTTTCACCGGAGTGGGGCAACTCATCGGCACGCCCGTTTATATGAGTCCCGAGCAAGTCGAGCCCATCGGTCAACGGGACATCGACACCCGCAGTGACATCTACGCACTCGGAGTTCTGCTCTACGAGCTTCTCACGGGCAAAACACCCTTCGACGCCAAGGAACTGCTCGCGGCCGGCCTCGACGAAATGCGCCGCACGATCCGTGAGGTCGAACCTGCGAGGCCGAGCACGCGGCTCACTCAGGAGACCTTCGCCGCTGACGTGAGTCGACGCACTTCACCAGAACCCATCGGACAAGAGATCCTCAACGACTCGCTTCGACGACAACAGTTAAGGGAACTGATCCCCGTGCTCCGCGGCGACCTCGACTGGATCGTGATGAAGTGCTTGGAGAAAGACCGCGCCCGCCGCTACGACACCGCCACCGCGCTCGCCGCGGACCTCCAGCGTCATCTGGACAGCGAACCGGTCACAGCCCGCCCTCCGAGCAATCTCTACCGCCTCCAAAAAATGGTCGGACGGAACAAGCTCGTTTTCGCCGCCGGCGCAGCCGTTCTTGTGGCCCTGGTGGCTGGCCTGGCCGCGAGCCTTTGGCAGGCCCGCCGCGGCGATGCCAACGCCAGAGCGGAGACCCGCGAGCGGATTCGCGCCGAAAAGTATTCCGAAGATCTGGTGCGTCAACAAAAGCTCACGGACGAGGCTTGGAGCGTGCAGGCGACGCAGGCGGCAGAGCTGTTCCTTGCCGCTGATGACGCTCCCACCGCCATTGCTTATCTCGCGCAGGGTTTGCGGCGCACTCCCGACAGCACTGCCATCGGCGAACGCATTCTCTCCGCCTTTCTCCACTCGAACTTCCCTCAACTTCTCGCCGAGACTCTCCCGCACGCTGCTGAAGTCCGTTCGGCTCGATTCAGCCGCGACGGCACGCGTTTGGTCACCTGTTCCTATGATCAGACCGCCCGCGTGTGGGATGCGCAGACCGGCAAACCGGTCACGCCGCCGCTTGAATGCAAAGGCTGGGTTCGGACAGCCGAATTCAGTCCCGACGGTGCCCTTGTGGCGACTGCGTCGTGGCAGGACACTTGCGCGCGGATTTGGGACGCGCGCACCGGCAAGATGCTCCATCGCCTTGGCCAAGGGCTCGGTGTCTGGTGCGCTCATTTTAGTCTTGATGGGACCAAGCTGGTCACGGCGGCGTCGGATAAAGAGGCTGTCGTTTGGGATGTAAAGACGGGCCGTGCGCTCCGGCGCTTTCGCGGGCACGGCAATTGGGTGGTCACTGCCGTGTTCAGTCCAGATGGCCAGCACGTCGCTTCCGGTGACAGCAATGGAACTGCGCTGATCTGGGACGCGAACACTGGCCAGCTCACCGCCTCGCCATTGCGCCATGGGTACCTTATTCAGCCAGACTCGATTCGCTTTAGCCCTGATGGCAATTACGTCGCAACCGCATCCGCCAACGGCACGGCTATCGTGTGGGACGCGCACACTGGCCACATGCGTACGGGTCCGTTGCGCCACGGCGATCTGATCAACGCCGCGGAATTCAGTCCCGACGGACAATTCCTGGCCACAGCTTCCCACGACAAGACCGCGCGCATCTGGGACATCACAACAGGACAGCCGGTCACCCCACCCCTGCGTCACAAGTCCAACCTGGAACAAATTCGCTGGAGTCCAGAAGGCACGCGCGTTGTTACCGCTTCCTGGGATTACACCGCGCGCGTGTGGGATGCGCGCACCGGCCAACCGCTCACCGAACCGATGCGCCACCACGGTAACGTCTGGAGCGCCGAGTTCAGTCCCGATGGCCAGCGCGTGGCGACCGGGTGTGGTGGTCGCGTGGCGCGTATTTGGGACGTGCGCACTACTCCATCGGCAGTGCCGTTGGCACACGACCAGCCGGTTCAATTGGCCGAATACACCTCCGATGGTCTGCGCCTGCTCACTGCCGCCGGCGCCACCGTTCGGGTGTGGGACGCTCGGCAGCCGCTTCATCTGATCGGCAAGCCACTTCGAGTGGAAAACACAATCAAGTCGGCGCATTTCTTTCCCGAAGGCACGCGCTTCCTCACAGCAGCTGGTCGCAGCGTCCGCATCTGGGACGCGACCAACGCGCAAGCACTGACCGAACCGATAGTTCACAAGTTCGAAGTCAAGACGGCTGAACTGAGCCGCGATGGACGTTCCGTCGTCACCGTGGCCGGCAATACCGTTCAGGTTTGGGACTGTGGAACGTCGGAGCCGGTCGGCAAGCCATTTTCAAAAAAGAGCGGTGCTAACTTTGCGGAAGTATTGTTCGCTCGATTCGGCCCGGATGGCCAAGTGGTGCTCATCGGCTGCAACGACGGGACGGTAATTCTGTGGGATGTTCCCAGCGGCCAGCCTCTCTTCACTCCGCCCATTAAACATGAGGGCGACATCACGTTCGCCGAATTCAGTCCAGACGGGCAGCGATTCGTCACCGCATCGAGCGACAACATTGCGCGCGTATGGGATGTCCACACCGGCGAGCCTCTCACCGCCCCGATGGACCACGGCCATTGGGCAAAAGCGGCCCGCTTCAGCCCGGATGGCAAGAAACTCGTGACGGTCGTGGGCAACCAATCGCTCGTGTGGGACGCCTTCACAGGCCAGCCTGTCAGCCAACCGATGACGCATGAAGATAGAGTCACATCGGCGTTTTTCAGCCCCGATGGCAACAAAGTGGTTACCGCGTCCGACGACCAAACCGCACGGGTGTGGGATGCGGCCACGGGCCAGCCAGTCGGCGCCCCGCTGCGACACTTGGGCAAAGTCCGTCTCGCTCGGTTTAGCCCGGATGGCAGCCACATCCTCACTGCGTCGGAGGATAAGACTGCGCGCCTCTGGGAACTCCCCATTGCACCGCAGCCAATCCCAAGGTGGTTCGCGTGCTGGGCGGAAGTCACCGCAGGCCGCCGGCTCAGCGACCGAGGGTTGCCCGAAACACCTTCCAAGGCTGAGTTGGCCGCATTGAAGCAACCGCTGACCGATCCCGACTCAACCGACTATTACTCACGCTTCACCGCCTGGTACCTCTCGCGTGACAACAATCGTCCTTTTTCGCCCGGTTCTTCCATGACCGTGGCTGACTACATCGCCAGCCGGATCGAACAGAACACTGTTGAGAGCCTGCGTGAAGCGCTCCAGTTATCGCCGACGAATGCCACGGCCTTTGCTCGGCTGGCTCTAGCGTTGCTCGTAGAGAAGCCTTCATCCACTTCCCGACAGATGGCCGAGGCGGATTGGTCCAGCCGCCATGCCCTGGAACTCTCTCCCGAAAATGCGGAAGCCCGGTCTGCGAGGGCCGCAGTCAACGAACGCCAGCCGAGCCAGAAACCAGGAGTGCATCTGCCATGAACCCAGCAAGTCGCGTCGCCCTAACCCTCTGGTTCCTTTTTCCATTTCACACGGGCATGATCGGTTCTGCTGCTGCGTCCGATCTGTCGATGTCGCTGGACGGCGCCAACGACTACGCGTACAGCCCAGACAACCCCTCCCTCCGGCTCGGCGTCGGAGCCACGCAGAGCTTCACGATCGAGTTGTCCTTCTACCTCGCGCAGACCAATCCAGTAGGCTACCGGTTGCTCGTCTTTAAGGATCGCGCCTACGAGCTGGGCATTGAATTCAGGACAAACTATTCTCAAACGTGGATCCATTTCGACCTCTGGCGCACGACCAACAACTTCGACCGCGTCACCACACTCACCTCCATCGGCACGCTCAAGCCGGGTCGCCATCACATCGCCGCCGTCTTCAAAAACACTCCCACACAAGATCTGCGCATGGTGTTCCTGGATGGACTGGTCGCTGGCCGCAACCAGTCCGATAGCTTTGCTTCCGGCATCGCCGCCTCCACCAACCGGCTTTGCATCGGTGGTGCCGGCGGCACGAACTCGTTCCCAGGGTGGATCGACGAAATGCGCTTCTCCGATTCCATTCGCTACACCAATGAGAATTATCCGGGGTTCAACGTGCCTTACCAAGTCCCCCCGTCTCCGTTCATGCCCGACGCAAACACGGTTGCTCTCTGGCATTTCGACGAGACGCCGGGCACGACAATTTTCCTCGACGCTTCCGGCCATGGAAACCACCTCACCGCCACGAACGGGGCGGTCACCGGCGAGGCACCTCGCGTCCAGAACGCCGGCTCCCTCGATCTGACTTTCAATCCAGGCCTCGGCATCGGTTCCGACATCTCGCCGAGCGGAATTTATTCCATAGCACTCCAGACCAATGGCCAGATCATCATCGGTGGTTTCTTCATGTCGGTGGACGGTCTGCCGCGGACCAATCTTGCCCGGCTGAACCCGGATGGCTCAGTCGATCCTTCCTTCAATGTGACTTTCGCCAGGAGCTTTGGCTCCGCAGAAGTCCGCAGCGTAGTGGTCCTGAGCAACAATCAAGTCCTCGTCGGCGGTTCGTTCGATCAGATCAACGGAACCAACCGCACTGGCCTGGCCCGGCTCAACCCGGACGGTTCGCTTGACTCAACTTTCAATCCCGTCGTCAGCTTCGCGCAGATAAAGACCATCGTCGTCCAGCCGGACGGGAAAATTCTCATCGGCGGCTTTTTCTCCTCGGTCAATGGCGTGAGTCGTAACGAAGCCGCCCGGCTCAATGCCAATGGGTCGCTAGACGCGTCGTTCGACCCCGGCATGAACCTGTCCACTCCCGAATTTGACAAGATGCTCGTGCACCCGGACGGAGGGATTCTATGTGATGTCAATTTCTACAGCTTCTCTCTGGGCGCCTACAGCAACGTCGTTCGCCTCAACGCCAACGGGTCGCGCGACGCCTCGTTTCAGCCCGCCCTCTCCCAAAACTTTCCGGCGGACGCCCTCGCCCTGCAGCCTGACGGACAAATCCTAATCGTCGGCGCGTTCACCAACGTGAACGGAGTCCCGCGACCCGGCGTGGCGCGTCTCAATTCCAATGGCACACTGGACCCGTCGTTCGACCTTACCAATAGCCAACCAAGCTACTACACAAACGGTGGTTGGTTGGATTTTGCGGCGGTGCAGCGTGATGGAAAGGTTCTGTTGAGCAGCTTGTTCTTTATTGCGCCGAATACCACCGACGCCCAAATCGCCCGCTTCCTCACCAACGGTGCGCTCGACCCGACTTTCCAGCCCGCCGAATTCTACCGCCCCAACAGCACGGTCCACGATCTCATATACCGGCCCGACAGCAAACTGCTGATCGCCGGCGAGTTCACGGATGTCAATGGTTACAGCCGCAGCGGCATCGCCAGACTTTATGGCGATCCGATTCTGCCCCCGCGCTTCGTGTCCATTACGCGGCAGCCTTCGGGAGCGATGCAGATATTACTGGCCAATCCCGCCTTGCGCTCCGTGACTCTCCAAGCGATCACCAATCTTCAATCTCTTGAGTGGACCGCTCTGGCGACGAATGCCACTCTCAGTAATCGACTGGACTTCCTCGACTCCACCGCCGCCTCTTTTCGCCGCCGTTTTTACCGCGCCCTCTTGAATCAACCATGAAAACCATGAATAAAGACAGTTGAGTGCCCTCTTTCAGTCATGTAAAGTTATGAGCAAAGTCCACATTCCATTCGTATCTACAATCATCCTTAGCTGCGGTATCAGCCTGCTGTGCTTTTCTGCTAACGCTGCCGAAGGAAACGCCCTCGCACTGGACGGTGTTGACGACTACGCTAGCGTATCCGACAACCCGACGCTCGACCTCGGCATCAACGACGGCGAAGGCTTCACCATCGAGGCGTTTTTTTACGTCCCGGACCTGTCTGGGGAGGGACTCCAAACGCTCATTTACAAGCAGAACGCGTACGCACTGTTCATAAACTTGCACACGAACCAAGCCGACCAAATCTTTTTCCGTCTTTGGTCGCCTGGCTTGCCAGCACCGGGCTACATTACGCTGTTCTCGACACCGACGAACATTTCCGTGGAATGGCATCACGTCGCGGCCATGTTCGACAATCAATCAGCCGGTCAAGACTCCGGTGCAATTTACCTTGATGGTGTGCGTATCGCCTTTGCCAATGACATCGCCTTCACTCCGGGGATTGGCAACTCTTCTTCAGCCGTGAATATCGGCGCGTACGCGGGAATCAATCCGTTCAATGGGTGTATCGACGAGGTTCGCCTTTCCGACGCGGTTCGCTACAGCGGTACTTCCTACACGGTTCCCACGCCACCGTTTCCTTCCGACTCTAACACACGCGCCCTCTGGCACTTCAACGATGCTCTCGGGTCCACGAGCTTTGCTGACAGTTCCACAAATGGAAACACACTCACCGGAATTAATGGTGCTAGGAGTGGCCTTCCTTGTGGCAGCGATACAACTCGACCGACTGTCATCTCCATCAACAGACAGAATCCCACCGGGCAGGTTACGACTGCCTCTTCAGTCGTTTACCGCGCGACGTTCAGCGAACACGTTAACAACGTCTCGTCTGTAGACTTTACGCTGGTCGATATCTCCGGAACAGTTTCCGGTGAATCGATCACTTCCGTCAGCGCTTCCAGCGGCACAAATATCGACGTAACGGTCAATACGGGCACAAGCGGAAACGGAGATCTGCGTCTGGACGTGATAGTGCCTGGAGCAGCGATCAATGATGATTCTGGCAATGCCCTTGTGACCAGCTTTATCACCGGGCAAATTTACTCGATTTCCCATCCGGCCCTGACGGTTTTAGACGTCGTGGATGTCACTCCCGACCCGCACGCAACCCCAGTAACCAATGTGGACGTGGTCTTCTCCGTCCAGATCGATCCTTTCACCTTCACTTATCAGGACGTGACGTTGACCCGCGACGGCCAACCAGTCATTCTCGACAGTCGGGTCACGAGCGGTTTTGTGTCCGGCACGACCTATCGTATCGACGGGTTGGACCCCTTCACTGTCCAAGCCGGCACGTATATTCTCACCGTGAATGCGAGCGGTATTACGGATGTTGCTGGCAACCCTGGGGCTGGATCGGCTTCAGATACCTGGTTGGCTAAAGCGATTCTCGTAGTAACAAACACCCTAGACAGCGGTCCCGGTTCCCTGCGGCAGGCGATCCTCGAGTCAAATTCACATCCAGGACCAGACGAGATTCATTTCAACATTCCGGGCGCGGGCGTTCATACGATTGAACTCCTGTCTCAACTTCCAGACGTATCTGGGGAAGTCGTGATAGACGGCTACACGCAGCCGGGTGCCACCGCAAATACTTTGTCAAACGGTAATAATGCGGTGCTGCTTATCCAGTTGGACGGGCTCGCTATCACTGACCCTCCACAAAACGGGCTGCACATCACTGCTGGGAATAGTGTCGTACGAGGCCTTATGATGATAGGCTTTCGGGACGCTGCCATCTACCTGGATAGCCAGGGACTTAACATAGTCGAGGGGAACTTCATCGGCGTCCACGATACAGCGACGAGCCCGCGCATCGGCAATAACGCTGGTATCCTCGTGTATGGGTCTCCGTTCAACAGGATTGGCGGAACCATGCCGTCGGCACGCAATATTATTTCTTGGAATTGGAACGGTGTCACTATCGCCGCGAGTAGATCAGTTGGAAACATAATTCAAGGCAATTACATTGGCACCGATGCGAGCGGCACTATGAGAATAGGAACACTTAATATGGGCGTTGAAATTACAGGCGACGCATCGGGGAACATCGTCGGAGGTCCAGACCCAGGGGCCGGTAATTTGATTTCAGCAAGCCATAATCTTGCGATAGATGTCTCTTATGGAGCCCAGGATGCCATTATTCAAGGTAATCTCATCGGCACAGATGTGACAGGAAGCCGGCCACTTGGCAACGACAGTGACGCTATTAACATTCTGACCACCACGGGTGTTCAGGTCGGCGGAACGGCAGGCGGCGCAGGCAACGTCATCGCCTTTAATGGTGGCGTTGGAGTTGCGGTATGTAATGGAGGACGTAATCCGATTCTCGCAAATGCTATCTTCTCCAACGGCGGTCCAGGAATCAAATTCTGTGACATAGGGGGAAATAATCGACAAAGCCACCCAATTGTGCTATCCGCACTTTCTTGTCTCGAAAAGGCTATCCTTCAGGGTTCGCTCAGTAGCAGGGCAAACGCCCAATTCCGTATTGAGTTCTTCTCAAATTGCGCATGTGACTCTTCGGGTTATGGGGAGGGAGAGCATTTTCTTGGATCTACTACGGTGATGACGGATGGCGCTGGCAACGTGACGTTCGAGGTGACGCTTCACGCGGGGATACCCGAGGGTGAGTTTGTTACGGCGACAGCTACAGATTCAAATAACAACACGTCGGAGTTCTCTCAGTGTCAAGTGGTTGAGTTTCTTCCGAGTGTTTCGATCAGCGATGTGTCGTTATTCGAAGGGGATGGGGGTTTGCAAAACGCGTCGTTCGTCTGCAGCCTGTCAGTGTCGAGCATTCGAACGGTCACGGTGCTATATGCCACAGCCGATGGCACGGCTACGTTCGCAGACAATGATTACGTCTCGACAAATAGCACGATCACCTTCGCGCCTGGGGAAACCAACAAAACAATCAGCATTTCGGTCGTCGGAGACACGAAAGTTGAACCTGATGAGACTTTCTGGGTTAATCTGAGTAGCGCGACAAATGCTGCGATTGCCAGGACCCGTGGCACCGGGACAATTCGCGATGACGATTTCATCTTGCCGCGGTTAACCATAAGCCTCGTGACCAACACTGTTCGAATTTTTTGGCCGCGCGATGCAGAAGGCTTCGGCCTGGAATTTGCCGAGAGTCTGTCCTCGGCAATCAGTTGGTCTCAGGTGACGAATGCGCCTGTGACCGTAGGCGATCAAAAGATGGTTACCCTGAACAATGAGGGTCGGAACAAGTTTCTCCGCCTAGCAAAGCCATAGTTTCTCTGACTATTCTCAACAAAACATTGAGCATGTGGGTCATCAATTTTTGATTTATGAAAACCTCGTTGCTCGTTGAAACTCGCCAAATATCTCGGATTTCAAGCGGGCCTGCGGATCGGAAAGAGAGAGCGGCCGTGTTCCCGTGGATTCGGAGCACTGCGACGTGCGTCGCTGCCGTGGTCGTGACGGCGGCTGCCGCCGCTCCGGACCAATCCTTCCAGCCGCCTTCGATTCCTCACTACACGCCTCCGCCCAGCATCCCGTCCTACACGCCGCCATCGACGCCGAGTTTCCAGCAGTTCAACACGCAGCAGAGTATGCAGCGCGACATGCACCAGATGAACCAGAACTTCCGGCAGCAGTCCTACAGCTCGCAAATGAACAACTACCAGTCGCAGCAGAACTGGAGACAGGAGCAGCAGATGCGCGACATCGCGAATCGCGATTCGCTCAACCAGCAGTTGAGGCAAAACGATTACAACCGCCAGTTGGGCCAGCGGGCCGTGCAGGATCGCCTCAGTGACGACTCGTGGCGCAACCCACGATCAACCGGAAGCATCCGATCCGGTTCACAGTTTGAGAATGTCGGAGGTCTTGCCGCCGGTCGTCCTCGTCGTGGCTTCTCTTTTGAGCCTGCCTCGGAGCCGGTGACGATAGCGGACCCCAGCCCGCTGCCTACTTTCGGCAACGTGCCCGTAGGCACGAAGTTCTATTTTCCCAACGACCTCGACCAGGTTTACCTCTGGATCAAAACCTCGGACACAGTAGCCAATAATTTGAAGAACGGTCGGTATGCGGCGATCCCGCCTGCGACGCCCATCACCGTGACCGAGACGGCGACGGAGGAGCGAGCGCCAGCTCAGGCCACGCCGAAACAGCCGCCAAAGGATTTGCTTCCCAAGTTCCGCTATTCGCTGCCCGAAGGCGACAACACTTTGCGTGTTCGCAATCCAAATAATTACGATGCGGTAGTGGGGCTGCGGGCTGGCAGCACAGGCGTGAACTTCACTGTTCGCGCGCACGGCAGCAGTGCGGTGCAAGTCCCGGACGGCAGCTATAAAGTGTACTTTCAGTTTTCGGATCGGCTCGATTCCCTTTACGAAGGGGATAGCGTTTCTCTTGCGGGCAACGTGGCCGAGATCCAATTGGTAAGCGTACCTGCCGGCAACTATGGATTGCGGCAGGTGAAGTGACGTGGAGTATTTACATGACGCTAATTTCGGTCGCAGCTAACCCACCCATTAGCTCACGGCAGGAAGGAACCGCCGGAGCTTTGAAAGTCGTGAAGGAAGCGCGGGAAATTCTTCCGCTCATTCGACACGCGACGGGGATCGATACGCTCGGCGCGCTGGACTTCGTCCGCAGGTGCGATGACGAAGATTTGAAGATAGATCGCGCCTCATCGGTCGTCCCCCGAATCGAATTTCATCTGTCTCCTTCTTCTCCTTCCCAATACGTCCACTGGCTGAAGGGAAATGCGCACGTGGCCGGGTTCCTCGAAGCACTGCGGAAGTGTGGCAAGGAAAGCGTCACGGCTGATTTGACCCGAATCATAAGCGCTCCCGACGAGCGTCAACCGTTCACCGTCCGAAAGCTCACGTTTCCCTCTTCCTTTCTCGAGGCACCGTTTGACGGGGCGCAAAGTGTATATGCGCATTACCTTCTCCCGAACAAGATCCGGGGCAAGGCACCGGCCGTCGTCTTGTGCAGTTTCGGTGAGGGGGATTACCTCGGCCAAATAATGTCGCTGAGCATCGCCACGCGCGGAGCTGCGGTCCTGGAAGTGGTGATGCCGATGTGGGGACAGCGTGCTCCGCAAGAGACGTGGGGCAAGCCGAGCTGGCAGCGGTATCGGCGATTGATTACCAATGCGGAGAAATTCAACGAGGTCATCCTGGAGTCGATGGCGGACACGTTCGTGGCCGTGCGCTGGCTGAGATCCCAAGACGGGATCGACGGAGCACGTCTCGGGATAGCCGGCTACAGTAACAAGGGGAGCATCGCCGCCAGCGTTCTCCTGCTCGATCCCATGGTGAAGCACGCGCTCGCGGTGGCGGCCGTGCCGGTCTATGCGAACGATTTTTGGAGCGACGAAAATCTGATCAAACGTTTTCTGACGAGAAACGGTGTCGATCGCATCGATTTCGGACGCTCTACGGCAGGGATCAATCTACTCTCGATAGCCGAGGCGTTCCGGGCCCGGCCGGGATCCGTTACTTTAACGTACGCAAAGCACGACGAATCCGTCCCGGCGAGCGACTACGATAAGCTCATGCGGGCGCTGGGGAGCCAGGAGTACCATCGGGAGAACACCTGGCACGGAAAACGGTTTCCCGGAGCGATGATCTCGGCGAGCTGCCCCCAGGGAGCGGAAATTCTGGACGAGCTGCTCTCGAAAGAGATTCTCCGCAAGGTCTCGTCGAGAGAGGTTCAGGTGAACTCCGGTCGAAGCCTGGACGAGACCGAGGTAAAACGGGCGGTGCTGCGCCACGGGGAGGAAAGCTCCTTTGGCCGCATCTGGGAAACGCTCCGCGAGTTTCGGGGCGTAAGGAGCGGGCACCTGTCCGCCATCTACAATATGTTTTCGGTCGTGCCTCCTTTTCTAGAGTCGTTGGCCCGTGCCGATGACGCGCGAACTCACGCCCAAAAGGCGGCGGTCGGCGAGGCAATGAGGGCGCAGCACGCGGGAAAGGATGTTTCGATGCAAACTCGCGCCAATGTAATGCGCTTCCTCCCTTTGCTGAAGCGGTCCTTGCGGGGGGAGTCATGCCTCGTCGACGGTTTTCGCTTTCACTTCGACGCGTCGGCGGACGGGATTGCGGTGCGGGAGGACTGCACCCGCCGCAGCATCGAAATATCGGATAGCGAGTTCAGCGATGCCGTGGGCGCGACGAGCTACTTCCTCGTGAACAATCCGGCCGACAAGGAATCTCCCTACCTGTCGGGCGATCAAGTGGCGAGTATCCGTCTTCGGGATCGCGCCGTAGTCGCCTCGCAGCGCTTGATACATTTGCTCGAGGACACGAATCACACCGATTACGACGACGTCGGAGTTTTGCTCTTCACGAGGGAATCGCTGCGCCTCGTTGTTTTCGATGCCTGCACGGCGCCGGCGGAGGGGGGCACGCCTATGAGTGAGGAGGATGCCGATAGATTCGCGAAGGCCTTCGGGCGGGCCGTCGAAAAGATACTGTCGGGCGACTGGACACACGAAGATGTTCCGACGAAGCTGGATCGTTTCGTAGAAAAGGCCGCCCACGAATATCGCAGAAGCAAGGAGGCCTTCTCTGGCAGAGGACTGATTTTGCGTCCGTCGGCGTCCCGTGCCCCTATCGTCGAGACGTCCTCTCCGATTTTGGATCACATGCTCTCGCCTTGGAATCAGGATTACTTTCTCACGCCGCGGTTGCCTATCCGCGTGGGAATGATCGAGGACCCCGAGGCCTTCAGCTCGCGCCAAGCCTTACCGAGAGTGAACAACATGCCACTCAAGCTGGTGAGCGAAGGCAACGAGTACCACGTGCCGATCGAACTTGAGCGGTTCACGGAACCGATCCGGATGATGGTCGATTACCTCACGGCGGTGAATCCGCGGATCGACGAGTACAACGCCTATCTCACCATCAATCAGGGCGTCGTGGTGGCCGGCAAGACTCAGCGCCATCCGGAGATTCATGTCGACGGCATTCAGGGCGCGCGATACCCGGTGAAGATCCTGCCGTGTTTGACTTTCACGGTGACGGATGCGTTACCGACCAAGGTTTTCTACCAGCCGTTCGACTTTTCGAAGTACAACGTGAACACGGACGATTTCCGAAAGCCGATGCAGGACCAAGCGAGAGAAGAAAATGCCCGCCTGCTCGATACCTATACCCTGTACCTGTGGGATCCGTACGTCGTGCATCAAGCCTCGGTAGCGAAGGAAGATACCTTCAGGACCTTTCTTCGGCTCGAGTTCTCGCCCGCTCGGTTCGACAGCCTGGGCGACACGAAATCACCGCTGCTACGCTACGACTGGGAGTACTTCCCGCGCGCGATTGCCAAGACGCTCCAGGGCTATGTCGTGAAGAAGGCCGATGCCGATTCGGGTGCGCGGTGAGGAGCGCACGGTTTCGGAAGCGCTCCTCGCTCGACGAGTCGAACAGCCAAAGGGATCGGTTCTTCGCGCGAGACTCGGCAACACACATAGTTGTTCTTCAATCTGATGTCTTTTCCTCGAAAAGGTCCACTTCTGCGAGCCGGATTACGAACGTCGCCCTCCGCAGCGGCGACTTGAGTGCGATAAAATGGGTTATCGAACCTTGCGGAGTGGCGAAAGGGCTATGTTTGTTGCGCGTGACTTGGTCCATTAGTGGGCAAGTTTATTTTCGCCAGTCTCTTAGCTTAGCTGCCGTCTCGTCCTGACACACTCACATTACGTTACCGATTACCTGGATGTTTATGCATCGCTGGCGAAGTGAGCTGAATTGCGATTTCATATCAGCATCGAATCAGATTTGGACCGACTGCCCGGGCTGCCGCCTCCATTCAGTAGTGTGGAAAAAAGACTTAATGCGGCCCGTATTCTCCGCGAGCACGGATTTCGAACTGTAATCACAGTGTCGCCCTTGCTTCCCATTTGCGGTCCCGAAGGCTTTTTTGCGCGGTTGGCGCAAATGGCAGACGGCGTTGTGATTGATCACTTTATACAGGGCGATGGCACTCTGAATGGAAGCCGAACACTCCGCACCAAGTTGCCTGCGGCAATGGAGCAAGTGAATCCAAAATCAATCGAGTTGTCGTATCGGGATGAGATTGTGGCCATCGCGAAGAGGCATTTCCCAAACCGCGTGGGAGTGAACATTGATGGCTTCGCCGGTCGATTCTTGTCCACTTGAGGTTCCTCGCGAATGCGATTGGGCTGGATTTGCACGAAGCGTTCCACCAAAGCTTGAGAGTAAATGAACCGACCGTGGACAGAAGCAGAGATTCAACTGGTTGGAACGAAGCCCGATGCTGAAGTGGGGCGGTTAATTGGTCGCTCTGGAAAGGCCGTCTCGGTCCAGTTCCACCTTCAACGGGGCCGCGCCCGCGCGGGCGCGGAATTAGCCACGCGAACTAAAGCAAAC
>WNGL01003183.1_pt1 | contig 19759 bp, 17 predicted proteins | sample 5400591 | NCBI WGS metagenome assembly WNGL01 (sample SAMN13153377, study PRJNA577476) | soil metagenome | isolation source: 80 cm soil or saprolite under Garry oak tree replicate 1 | place: USA:California | collected 2016-06-15 | reverse complement strand
TCTGGCTGCTCGCGGCGGAGCGCTTCGGCGCTCGCACGCGCGATGAGGACTCGTTGACGGCCGGGGGCGCGCTGCTGGTCGGTACCGCGCAGTCGAGCGCGCTCATTCCCGGCATGTCGCGGTCCGGCTCGACGATTTCGATGGCGATGCTGCTCGGCATCACGCGCGAGGCCGCCGCCAGGTTTTCGTTCCTGCTCGGCGTCCCCGCGATCACGGGAGCGGCGTTGAAGGAGGGCGTGCACGTCTTCAAAGCCGGCATCACGCCGCACGACGGCGCGCTGTTCGCGGTCGGCCTGGTCACCTCGGCGATCGTGGGCTACGCGACGATCCGGTTCTTCCTCCGGTATCTGGCGGGCCACTCGCTGAACGTCTTCGCGTACTATCGCCTCGCGCTCGCGGCCGTCACTCTCGTCTGGCTTCTCACGAGGCAGGCCTGACGGCCTGCGCGACATCTCATGATGCAGTGGATCCGACGAAGCTTCATCGCGGGCTTCTTCGTGACCGTGCCGCTCTTCATCTCGGTGGCGGCGCTGCTGTGGCTGTTCCGGCTGGTCGACGGGTTCGTGAGTCCGCTCTACATCAAGTACCTCGGACGCTCGGTGCCGGGACTCGGGATTCTCACGACGGTGCTCGCGATCGTGCTCGTAGGCGCCATCGCGACCAACGTGGTGGGCAAGCGCATCCTGCAGCGCGGCGAAAGCATCCTGCTGCACGTACCGTTGTTCCGGAGCATCTACGCGCCCGTCAAGCAGCTCGTCGTGGCGTTCTCGCCGGACAACGAGTTCGGCTTCAAGCGGGTCGTGCTCGTGGAGGACGCGCACCGCGGGTTCGCGCTCGGCTTTCTGACGCGCGAGTTTACGGTCGATCGCGGACAAGGTCCTGAGGCCCTGCTGGCGGTCTACGTGCCGACGAATCACCTCTACCTGGGCGACATCATGATCTGCCCGCGGGATCACGCGTCGTATCCCGACATCACGGTGGAGGAGGGCATTCGCATTTTTCTGACCGGCGGCATGGCCCTGAGCGGACGCATCCGCGCGCGGCGGGGCGACGACCGAGTGGGGGACTTCCGGGTATAATCCGGTGTTTTGACTTATTGCGGACATTCCAACATGAGCATGAGACGCCCACGAGTGTTAACGAGTGAGGCACGCGAGCGGAGCGGGGTCGGGGTCCCCGCGAGCGAGCGTACCGGGGGGACCGGCGGGGCGAAGCCCCTCGGCAGCAACGCGAACGAGCGCATGCGAGTGAGCCACGGGAGCGGAGCGGGGATCAACGGGGTCCCCGCGAGCGCGCGTACCGGGGGGACCGGCGGGGCGAAGCCCCTCGGCAGCAACGCGAACGAGCGCATGCGAGTGAGCCACGGGAGCGGAGCGGGGATCAACGGGGTCCCCGCGAGCGAGCGTGCCGGGGGGACCGGCGGGGCGAAGCCCCCCGGCAAAGAAATGATCGAAAAGTTCCGCATCCTGTTCCTGCTCGCCGCGCTGACGCTGCTGCCGCTGGCCCTGACCGCGACCGCTCACGCCCAGACGCCTGCGGGCCAAGGTGCCGTGCAGACCGGACCGCACCGCGGCGGCGAGGCCAACCTCGTGCTGCCGGATCTGAGCACCGAGTCGTTCCGCGGCGTCAACGCGCGCACGCTCCTGATGGGCGGCCTCCTCGTGTGCCTGCTCGGTCTGGCGTTCGGCATGGTGATCTTCAACCGGCTGAAGCACATGCCCGTGCACCGCTCGATGCTCGAAGTGTCGGAGCTGATTTACGAGACATGCAAGACGTACCTGATCACGCAGGGGAAGTTCATCCTGCTCCTCGAAGTGTTCATCGGCGTGATCATGCTGTTCTACTTCGGCGTCCTGCAGCACTTCGCGCCCGTCAAGGTCGCCATCATTCTGCTCTTCAGCCTGATCGGCATCGGCGGCAGCTACGGCGTTGCGTGGTTCGGCATCCGCGTCAACACCTTCGCCAACTCGCGCGCGGCGTTCGCCGGGCTGCGAGGGATGCCGTATCCGATTTACGCGATCCCGCTGCAGGCGGGCATGAGCATCGGTATGCTGCTCATCAGCGTCGAGCTGTTCATGATGCTGTGCATCCTGCTCTTCATCCCGGGCGACTACGCGGGTTCCTGCTTCATCGGCTTCGCGATCGGTGAATCGCTCGGGGCCGCGGCGCTCCGGATCGCCGGTGGCATCTTCACCAAGATCGCCGACATCGGCTCCGACCTGATGAAGATCGTCTTCAACATCAAGGAAGACGACGCGCGAAACCCGGGCGTCATCGCGGACTGCACGGGCGACAACGCGGGCGACTCGGTCGGACCGAGCGCCGACGGCTTCGAGACCTACGGCGTCACCGGCGTCGCGCTCATCTCGTTCATTCTCGTCGCCGTCAACACGCCGGCCGTCCAGGTCCAGCTGCTCGTCTGGATCTTCGTCATGCGCGTCATGATGATCGTGACGAGCGGCTTCTCGTACCTCCTCAACGGCGCGATCTCGAAGGCGCAGTACAGCAACGCCGCGAAGATGAACTTCGAGGCGCCGCTCACGCGCCTCGTCTGGCTGACGTCGATCGTCTCGGTCGCCATGACCTACCTCGTGTCGCGGCTCCTGATCCCGAACATCGGCGGCAACCCGACGCTCTGGTGGAAGCTCTCGACGATCATCACGTGCGGCACGCTCGCCGGCGCGATCATCCCCGAATTCGTGAAGGTCTTCACGTCCACCGAGTCCGGGCACGTGCACGAAGTGGTGACCTCGTCGCGCGAAGGCGGCGCATCGCTGAACATCCTGTCCGGATTCGTCGCCGGCAACTTCAGCGCGTACTGGCTCGGCATGAGCATCGTCACGCTGATGTCGATCGCGTACATCGTCAGCACGTACGGACTCGCGACGCTCGGCATGATCGCGCCCGCCGTCTTCGCGTTCGGGCTCGTCGCGTTCGGGTTCCTCGGCATGGGGCCCGTGACGATTGCGGTCGATTCCTACGGCCCGGTCACCGACAACGCGCAGTCGGTCTTCGAACTGTCGGTGATCGAGTCGCTGCCGAACATCCGGCCGGAGATCAAGAAGGACTACGGCTTCGACGTGAACTTCGAGCGCGCCAAACATCTGCTCGAGGAGAACGACGGCGCCGGGAACACGTTCAAGGCGACGGCGAAGCCCGTGTTGATTGGCACGGCGGTGGTCGGCGCAACGACGATGATTTTCTCGATCATCGTGGTGTTGACGCACGGCCTGACCGAGAATCTCGGCAAGCTGTCGATCCTGTATCCCCCCTTCCTGCTCGGCCTGATCACGGGCGGCGCGATGATCTACTGGTTCACCGGCGCCTCGACGCAGGCCGTGACCACCGGCGCGTACCGCGCGGTCGAGTTCATCAAGGCGAACATCCGGCTGGAAGGCGTGGAAAAAGCCTCCGTCGAGGATTCGAAGAAGGTCGTCGAGATCTGCACGAAGTACGCGCAGAAGGGGATGTTCAACATCTTCCTGGCGGTGTTCTTCGGCACGCTCGGCTTTGCTTTCCTCGAGCCGTACTTCTTCATCGGCTACCTGATTTCCATCGCCCTCTTCGGGCTCTACCAGGCGATCTTCATGGCCAACGCCGGCGGGGCGTGGGACAACGCCAAGAAAATTGTCGAAGTCGAGCTCAAGGAAAAGGGTACGCCGCTGCATGCGGCGACGGTCGTGGGAGATACGGTCGGGGACCCGTTCAAGGACACGTCGTCTGTGGCGATGAACCCCGTGATCAAGTTCACGACGCTGTTCGGGCTGCTCGCGGTGGAACTTGGCGTACAGCTGGCAAACGATTACGGCGTGATGATGAGCCACCTCCTATCGGGGGCGTTTATCCTGGGTTCTGCCATTTTTGTCTGGCGGTCGTTTTACGCCATGCGCATCCGTACCGCGCGCTAAAGTGGTGAATTCGGGTGGGCCGGAGGCGGAAAAGTGGTGTCTAATCGTGGCAGGAGCTTCGTTGACACTCCTTTTTGGCTCTGACTATAATTCGCGGTCTTGCGCCGCAACTGAACGGTTAGGAGGGCTGAGCCGTGCCGCGTGACATGTTCGGTGACGTGGTCGATCCGTCAATCAAGGTCGGATCCCAGAAATGGTATACGGTTCCCCTCTCCATTGCGGCCCACGTGCTGGTGTTTGCGGCCATTATCATCATTCCATTGATGGCGACCGATGTGCTCCCGACGCCGCCGTCGATGATGGCGTTTGTGGCGGCCCCGCCGCCGCCGCCTCCGCCTCCGCCGCCGCCGCCCGCGCCCGCGGCGCAGCCCAAGATCCAGCCCGTCCAGGTCAACCCCAACGCCGCTCCCGTCGAGGCCCCCAAGGAAATCAAGCCTGAGGTGTCGGTCCCGAGCGTCGGCGTAGGCGTGCAGGGCGGCGTCGAGGGCGGCGTGCCCGGCGGCGTCATCGGCGGTGTGGTCGGCGGCCTGCCGTCCGCGCCTCCGCCCCCACCTCCGCCGTCGGCTCCGGTACGGGTCGGCGGGAACATCAAGCAGCCGACCAAGACCAAGGACGTCAAGCCGGTCTACCCGCCGATTGCACAGTCGGCGCGGGTCTCGGGCGTCGTCATCATCGAAGCCGTCATTGGCGCCGACGGCCGGGTCAAGGAAGCGAAGGTTCTCCGCTCGATCCCACTGCTCGACCAGGCAGCGCTCGACGCGGTGAAGCAGTGGCAGTTCACGCCGACGACGCTGAACGGCGTGCCGGTGCCGGTCATCATGACCGTCACGGTGAATTTCACGTTGCAATAATTACGGAGAACTCGTTTCGGAGGATGGGCTCATGAATTGGATGGAAATGATTCAGTCGATGGGGCCGATGGCGAAGGCCGTCGGTGTAGTGCTGATCATCATGTCGATGATCTCGTTCGGCGTCGCCATCGAGCGTATTTATACGTTTGCGCAGGCGCGCAAGCAGTCGAAGCTCTACGCGCCGCAGGTGGCCAAGCACCTGAAGGAAGGTCGCCTGAAGGATGCGATTGCGATCTCATCCTCCAAGAACTACCGCTACAGCCACCTCGCGAAGGTCGTGCTCGCGGGACTGCAGGAATACCAGTTCCAGCAGGAAGCCGGCGGCACGCTCAGCCGTGAAGACCTCGTCGACACCGTCCGCCGCGCGATCCAGCGCGCCGCCGCGCTGACTGCGAACGATCTCAAGAAGGGCGTTGCGGCGCTGGCGACCATTGGCGCGACCGCGCCGTTCGTCGGACTGCTCGGCACGGTCGTCGGCATCATCACCGCGTTCCAGGGCATCGCGGCCACCGGCTCGGGCGGCCTCGGCGCCGTGTCCGCCGGTATCGCGGAAGCGCTCGTCGAGACCGCGCTCGGCCTCCTCGTCGCGATCCCGGCCGTGTGGTTCTACAACTACCTCACCGGCCGCATCGAGTACTTCAACGTCGAAATGGACAACTCCTCGTCGGAGCTGGTCGACTACTTTATTAAGAAGACGGCATAGTTGGGGCAGAGGGCTGGGGTCTGAGGCATGGGGCTGGGTTTCTTCAGTTCCTCTCTGCCCCTTGACTCGGCCCCCAGCTCCCTGCACTGAGAGGTTTTCCGATGGCCATGGACATTGGCGCTGCAAAGGGCGCGCTCAAGGCGGACATCAACGTCACGCCCCTCGTCGACGTCATGCTGGTGCTCCTCATCATCATGATGTTGATCGCGCCCATGCTGCAGCAGGGCGTGCCAGTGACGCTGCCCGAGGCGGGCAACACCGCCGACAAGCCCGACACGCAGGATCAGACGGTTGTGGCGGTCGATGGCCACAACCAGTTCTACGTGAACGCGATTCTGGTACCGAACCTCGAAGATCTCGTCCCCAAGGTGCAGCGCGCGCTCGAGGACAAGAAGGAAAAGCTCGTGTACCTGAAGGGCGATACGAACGCGAAGTACTCGGCGATCATGGACGCCATGGATGCGATGCGTAAAGCCCAGATCGAGAACATCGCGCTCATCACGGAGCGGAAGATCAAGCCCGGCCAGACTTCAGGCGGAGGCCGGTAATGCGACACGCACACAAACACCACGGCGCGGAAAAGGTCGTCACGGGCACGATCCCGCACGCCAGTGCCGACATGAACGTGACGCCGCTGATCGACGTGCTCCTCGTGCTGCTCATCATCTTCATGGCGGCCCTGCCGTTGACTCAGAAAGGGGTCGACGTCAACCTGCCGCTCGAGACCGAGCAGAAGCAGCAGCAGACGCCGAACGACAACCAGATCGTGCTCGAATACGGGGCCGACAAATCGATCGCGGTCAATCACCAGCCGATCCCGCTCGAACAGCTCGAATCCAAGCTGCGCGACATCTTCGAGACGCGCAAGGAAAAGACGATGTTCATCGTCGGCGATCCGTCGCTGCGGTATGGCGAGATCGTCGCCGTCATCGACGCGGCCAAGGGCGCCGGCGTCGAGAAAGTCGGCATCGTCACGATGGGCATGCGCAACGAGGCCGCGGGCAAAGGCGGCAACTGATTGGCGACTGCCGACTGCAGATTGCCGATTCACGGATTGGCGATTGCCGATTGCTGATTGACGGATTGCAGATTGAGGATTGGGAAGCCGCTCGAAAGGGCGGCTTTTCTTATTTCCCACCGCGGCGCATCGATTCCGTCACGACCCCCACGCGTTGCACGCCCGCGCCCTTGGCGAGATCGATGGCTTCGACGACGCGACCGTAGGGAAGCGAGCCGTCGCCGATGAGAAACAGCGTCTTGTCCGTGCGGTCCCTGTAGATGGCCGTCAGCCGGTCTGGCAGCTCGCGCAGCGCGAGGGGTTGGCTGTTGATGGCCAGGCTGCCGTCCGCTTTGTACTCCAGCACGATTGTGCCCGGCGGGGGGAGAGCCTTGGCGGCCGGCTCCGGCAGCGACGTGTCGAGCCCCTTCTGGGTCAGCGGCAGGGCCGCCATGAAGATGATCAGCAGGACGAGCAGAACGTCGATCAGCGGCGTGACGTTGATCTCGGCGTAGTGGCGGCGCATCGCGGATATCCTCCTCGCTAAAGGGTTAGACACCGCGGTACATGCAAAGGGCCGCTCGGTGTCGAGCGGCCCTCGCCAATCTTCAATCGCCAATCGGCAATCGCAAATGACTAACCTTTGCCCGTTTGCTTGCGCTTCTGCGCTTCGATGACCTTGTTCCGCAACTGATCCGCCTTGTCGATCAGGTCCTTCTGGACCTTCGGATCCTTCTCGGTGTTCGCCTGCATGCGGAGCAGGATGTTCTTGTAGGTCATCGCCTCCATGTACTCGGGGTTGAGGCTCAACGCCTTGTCCTCCATCGCGAGCCCCTTCAAGATGTAGTCCCTCTTCTGCGCGGGCGACAGGCGGTAGTCCTTGTTCGCCTTCTCCCAGTAGAAGGTCGCGACGCGATGGTAGCCCTCAGGGTTGTTCGGCTCGAGCGTGGCCGCTTTTTCGAGCGCATCGATCGTCTTGCCGAAGTCGCCCTGACGGTTGTAGTAGCCCGCCTTCGCGGCGAGCACCGACGGATCGTTCGGCTTGACGGCCTCGGCCTTCGCGTACTGCGCTTCGGCGTCCTCGTAACGGCCTGCGTCCTCGTAGAGCTTCGCGAGCGCCATGTAATTGGCCGGCTCGTTCGGATCGAGCGCGATGATCTCCTGATAGACGGGCTCGGCCTTCGCCGCATCGTTCAATTTGTCGGGCCCGTACGCCGCGGCGAGATACTCCAGCGCAGACTTCTTCCAGTTCTTGTCCGTGATCGTGTCGGCGGCCTTCCGATAGTCGGCGATCGCCTTCTGGATGTAGGCGTCGTTGGTCGGATCGCCCTGCTTGGCGGGCTTGTACAGCTGATCGTAGCTGTTGCCGAGGAAGAAATACGCGGTGGCCAGCTGCGGGTACCGGGCGAACGCGTCCTCGTTCTGGACGACCCGCTCGTAATCAGCCGCCGCCTTCCTCCAGTCTTTCTGGCCGTACGCCAGGTTGCCGTCCTTGAACGCCTTGATCGCCTTCAGCGTCCCGTAGGAATACTTGCCGCAGCCCGCGGTCGCCAGACCGAGTCCGCAGACCAGCGCCACGGTCGCCGCCGAAGCCGCGCGGAATCCGATGGTCATGCTCTTCCCTTCTCGCGCCGATTACAATGACACAAGGGGTCAGTATATTGACGCCCCCTACAGGCCGTCAACCGCACCCCTTTTTTCGGTTAGACACCAGCGACCATGATTCGGTTCGAAGACCTCATCGAAAAGGTCCGTGCCACCAACCCTGACGCGGACGTGGAGCTGCTCCGGCGGGCGTATGTCTTTTCCGCCTTCGAGCACAAGGGACAGGTCCGCCATTCGGGGGAACCCTACCTGGTGCACCCGCTCGAGGTCGCCGATCTGCTCGCCGACATGAAGCTCGACGTCGTCGCAGTGGCGGCCGGGCTCCTCCACGACATCGTGGAGGATACCCAGACTCCCATCGAGCGCATCAAGGAGCTCTTCGGGACCGACGTCGCGCACGTCGTGGAAGGCGTGACCAAGCTGGGCGCGATCCCGTTCTCCTCGAGCGAAGAACGGCAGGCGGAGAACTTCCGCAAGATGCTGCTCGCGATGGTCGACGACATCCGCGTGATTCTCGTCAAGCTGGCCGACCGGCTCCATAACATGCGCACGCTCCACCACCTGCCCGAGGAGCGCCGGGTCAAGATCGCGCAGGAGACCCGCGACATCTACGCGCCCATCGCGAACCGGCTGGGTATGAGCAAGGTGAAGAACGAGCTCGAGGAGCTGGCGTTCAAGTACCTCGAGCCGAAGCCGTACGAAGCGCTGCGGCAGCGCGTCGAGTCGCGCCGCCGCGCCACCGAAGGGCTAATCGAAGAGCTGAAGAAAACGATCTCGGCCAAGCTCGCGGAAGCCCAGGTGCCCGTCATCCATATCGACGGCCGCATCAAGCGCCTCTTCAGCATCCACCAGAAACTGAAGCGCCAGAAGATCGACCTCGATCAGGTGTACGACTTCATGGCGCTGCGGATCGTGACCGACTCGATCAAGGACTGCTACGCGGCGCTCGGGATCATCCACCAGACGTGGTCACCCGTGCCGGGCCGGATCAAGGACTTCATCGCGATGCCGCGGCCCAACGCCTACCAGTCGCTGCACACCTCGGTGGTCAGCGATCGCGGCTTCCCGTTCGAAGTCCAGATCCGGACGGCGGAGATGCACCGCGTGGCCGAGGAGGGCATCGCAGCGCACTGGAAGTACAAGGAAGGACGGCATGGGGCGAACCGCGACGAACAGTATTTCATCTGGCTGCGCCAGCTCCTCGAGTTCCAGCAGGAAGTCCGGGACCCGCAGGAGTTCCTGCAGAACCTCAAGATCGAGCTCTATCCCGAGGAGGTCTACATCTTCACGCCGAAGGGAGAGGTGAAGGCCCTGCCGCGCGACGCCACGCCGATCGACTTCGCCTACGCCATCCACACGGACGTGGGCCATCGCTGCGTCGGCTCGCGGGTGAACGGCAAGATGGTTCCGCTCAGAACGCGGCTGCGCAACGGAGACATCGTCGAGGTGATGACGGCGCCCGGGCATCATCCGAGCCGCGACTGGCTGAACTTCGTCGTCACCTCGCGCGCCAAGAACAAGATCAAGCACTACATTCACGCCGAGGAGAAGGAGCGCAGCCTCGATCTCGGACGCAAGGTCTTCGAGAAGGAGGCGCGCCGCTATGGGCTGAATCTCAAGTCCCTGACGGAAGGCCCCGCGTTCGCCGCGGCGCTGAACGACTACGGATACTCGAAAGGGGAGGAACTCTTCACCGCGCTCGGTTACGGCAAGCTTGCCGTCAAGAGCGTGCTGGCCAAGCTGGTCCCGCAGGAGCAGCTGAAGGAGGCTCCGCCGGAGACCGGCCTGGCGCAGGTGGCCTCGGTCGTCCGCCGCGTGCTCGGCCCGTCCGAGGACAAGATCAAGGTCCGCGGCTTCGACGATTTGATGGTATTCCGCGCCCGGTGCTGCAATCCGATACGCGGCGAGAAAATCGTGGGCTACATCACGCGCGGCAAAGGCGTCTCGGTGCACTCCGCGGCGTGTCCGAACGTAATGAATCTGCTCTACGATCCCGAGCGCCGCATCGACGTCGAGTGGGACAAGGGGACCGATGCGTCGCATTACACCGTGCGGCTCAGCCTGCAGGTGGAGGACCGGAAGGGGATTCTCGCCGACGTGACGTCGAAGATCGCCGGCATCAACACGAACATCCGCAACGTCGAAGCCACCTCCGACGCCGACTCGCGCGGCCGCATCGACATGACGGTCGAGATCAGCGACATGAAGCACCTGCAGAAGGTGATCAAGTCGCTGAGGAGCGTGAACGGGGTTGTCGATGTGGAACGCGCGAGTCATTAACGCGCACGGCCCCATCACGGAGGACAGTAAGAGATGGCCCGTCGTATCAGAGTGTGGCTATGACGTCAATCTCCACGCGTGCATCCTTGGGCAGCCGCGCGACCTGCACCGTGGCGCGGGCCGGCGCGGGCGACGCGAAGAACGTCGCATAGACGTCGTTCATCTTCGTGAAGTCGTTCATGTCCGCCAGGTAGACCGTGGTGCGGACCACAGCGTCGAAACTGGCGCCCGCAGCCCTGAGGATCTCGCCGATGTTCTGAAAGACGCGTCGGGTCTGCGCGGCGATGTCACCGTCGACGAGGTTTCCTGTTGCGGGATCGATCGGCACCTGTCCTGAGACGAAAAGCAGGTTGCCGGCCTTGATGGCCTGCGAGTACGGCCCAATAGCGGCCGGCGCAGCTGGCGTCGAGATGGCGTGTCGCATCTGGATCCGGGTGATGCGCGTGGTCCGTGGGGAAAAGCCCGCGTGTTCCGCGGCCTATGCGGCCTTGACGACCTTGCCGGAACGGAGGCAGCGCGTGCAGACGCGCAAACGCCTGACGCCGCCGTTCACCATCGCGCGGACCCGCTGCAGGTTCGGCTCGAACCGGCGGGGCGACACGTTGTGCGCGTGGCTGATGTTCCGCCCGACGACGGGGCCCTTTCCGCAGACTTCACAGCGCTTCGCCATTGTGTTGAACTCGTTGCTCGACCGAGAATTGACTATCCGCCCCGGCGGGGCGCAGGACAAACACCGAATTATACCATATGGACCGACGTGAATTCCTGTTGACCTCGACCGGCGCGATCGCGATCCCGGCGCTGCGCGCCGTCCCCGCGGGTCAGGCAGCCGACAACGCCGCGGATCGGTCGTATTGGATTCGGACGCTCCGTAAGATCGCGGATCCCGTCCTCACGAACCTGGCGGCAGGAACGCTGAAGGCGCGAATGCCGGTGGAGCAGTCCGCCGGCGCGAATCGCCGGACCGTGACCCACCTCGAGGCCGTCGGACGGCTGCTCGCCGGCATCGCGCCCTGGCTGGAGCTGGGCGACGATCGCACGGCCGAAGCGCGCATACGGCTGCAGTCTGCCGACATGGCGCGCCAGGGACTTGCGCGCGGCGTCGATCCGGCGTCGCCGGATGCGCTGAATTTCACGACCGACCGTCAGCCGCTCGTCGATGCGGCGTTCCTGTCGCAGGCGCTGCTGCGCGCGCCGCGGACGCTTGGCGAGGCGCTGGACCGGACGACGAGGGAGCGTCTGGCCGCCGCGCTCGCATCGACGCGCGCCATCGCGCCGCCACTCAGCAACTGGCTGCTGTTCCCTGCCACGATCGAAGCGGCCTTGATGCGCCTGGGCGCGCCGTGGGAACGCGATCGCGTTGACTACGCGCTGCGCCAGCACGACCAATGGTACAAGGGCGATGGTGCGTACGGCGACGGTCCGGAGTTCCACTGGGACTACTACAACAGCTTCGTGATCCATCCGATGCTGGTGGACGTGCTCGAAGCCTGCGGCGACGAGAAAACGGAATGGAAAGAGATGCGCGCCCGCGTGTTCCAGCGCTCGCGCCGTTATGCGGCTATCCAGGAGCGGTTCATCGCGCCCGACGGATCCTATCCGCCGATCGGACGCTCGCTCGCGTATCGCGTCGGCGCATTTCACGTGCTCGCCCAGGCGGCGCTGCGCCGCGACCTCCCGGACGATGTGTCGCCGGCGCAGGTGCGCGCCGCGCTGACGGCGGCGATCCGTCGATCGATCGACGCGCTGGGAACCTTCAACGCGGACGGGTGGCTGCAGGTCGGCTTCTGCGGCCACCAGCCCGGGATCGGCGAGACCTACATTTCGACCGGCAGCCTGTATCTGTGCGCCGTCGCGCTGCTGCCGCTGGGATTGCCGGCGCAGGACGAGTTCTGGACGTCGGCGCCACGCCCATGGACCTCCGCCCGCGCATGGTCGGGAGCGCCGTTCCCGATCGATCATGCGCTTTCGGCCGGCGCTGCCGCGGCGAAGGACGCCCCAATCCCCAAGGCCTAAAGAACGATGCGCGGCGTCTCCGCCTCAGGCGGTGATGCCGGTGCCGATGCGCGCGCCGCGCCCATTATCCGCGTCGCAAGCGCCATCCACGATACCGACGGGTCCGCGGCGTCGGGGATTTCGGCGCGCGCGTCGCGCGCCGCGCGCTCCAGCCGCCGGAGGGCGATGGCCGCATTGCGCTCGATGCGCGCGGCCTCGGCGCCCGCGCGCTGGGCGACCTCCGCGATCGCCCGTGAGATCTCGGTCGCCAGCCGCTGGGCCGGAATCGAGACCGCCTGGTGTTCGTAGATGATGCCCTTGCCCGCGGTTTCGAGCGTCGCCGCCGCCGTGCCGGCCGCGTCCGCCACGTCGGCGTCGTGGGGCGCCGGTACGGCGCTCCGCGCGTGCTCCAGCACGATCGCCTGCGCGACCATGAAGAGCCGGTACTGCATCGCGGACAGATCGCCGACCCGCGGCAGCACGAACCGCATGTCGCGATCCTGCTGTCGCTGCACGACGGCCGCGGGATGCGCGCGCGCGGCCGACAGGTAGCCGCAGTCCGGCGGACACGCGATTTCCACGAGCCGCTTCGTCGCGCAGCAGCTCGGACAGATCTCGCGCCCCAGCGCCGGACACGCGCGCTTCGCTGCGCGCGCCGAGCATAGAACACAGGGCGTTTTCACAGTCTCCAGTCTACAGTTTGCAGTTTGCCGCCGTTTGCAAGCAAACGGAGCTTCCGACTGCTAACTGCAAACTGCCAACGGCGAACGGCCAACTGCCCACCGAGTCTGTCACTCCGATGTTGCAATTCGGATCGCCATCCGTATAATTACGCACAATTCTGTGCAGTTTTGCGAGGTATACGGTTTGCAGTTCGACTCTCAGCGGGAGGAAAGATGGACGATCCGCTCCTACAGGAGCAGTCGCCGGCCGAGTACTTCAGAGATCTCGTCGAGTCGGCGCTCGCGCGGCAACAGCTCCGCGCAACCGAACTGACGTCCTATTACCTCGTCGATCTTCTCTGCCGCTTCGTGCGGCCCGATCAGCGGATTCCATTCAACGACGACACCAGCGAACCGCTGGCCCTCCGCCTCGCCCGCGCGCTGGAGAGCGGCGGCATGGAGCAGCGTGCCCGGCTCCGCAATCTCGGCGACTTCTCCCTCTTCGTGTCCGGCTATTTCCCCGACAGCCTCCGCCGGCGCGTCGTCGACGTCGACTACTACGTGTCGATGGGGGAGTACGCGTACTCGTCGCTCGGACGCCGGGACGAGGACGCCTTCGGCGAGGTGTTCACGGAGCTGGCCCGGAAGTTCGTCTCGTTTGTGGACGTCCTGGCGGAGGTCAGCGACCGGACGGGGACGTCATCCAGCACGGACGTATTGCGGCTGTACGAGAAATGGCTGAGAACGGGCAGCGCCCGCGATGGGCAACGGCTGGCCGAAAGGGGCATTGCCCCTAACGGCTCTATCGGAAAGAAATTCCTACAATAAACGTCGAGGTCTGGCATTTTTCGTCTGCCATCGTCCTTTTTTATGGACGTGAGAAGAACCGGCGGGCCCCTCTCCCGCGTCTAAAGCCCCATTAGTGGCGACACCCGGGTTGCCGAAGCCGTGGGAATGCGCTAAACTGCAGGGCTTCTAAGATGGCAAATTCATTGCATGAGGCCTCCCAACTTGAAAGGTCGGGGGTCCAGAGGACGAGACGGAAAGGAGTCGGACTCATATGAGCGGTCATAACGCTTCCCGTGAACAGACGATGGATCGCGGGCGGTATGCTGAGCTGAAGGATATTCTCGAGGAGCGCCGCCGCGAGATTATGAGCGAGGTCCAGGAGCGGATGCGCGACGTGCGGTCCGAGGGGGCGGGCAGCACGGTCCAGGGCGTGCTCGACGCCGCCGAGAGCTCCGAGGCCGACATCCAGGACGAAATCGAGTTCGCCCTGATTCAGATGAAGGCGGAAACGCTCAACAAGATCGATGAAGCGCTCCGGCGCCTCGAAGAGGGCACCTACGGGTACTGCTTCGAGTGCGGCGAAGAAGTCAGCGAGCGCCGGCTGCGCGCGCTGCCGTTCGCGGTCCGCTGCAAGGACTGCGAAGAGGCGCGCGAGGTCAAGCAGCAGCGCGAGCGCCTCATGGCGCAGCGCCGCGGCGCCGCCTCGCTCTTCATCGATATGCAGAGCTGAACGGAATCGGGTAATCTTCGCATCGGGTAATCGGGTAATCGAGTGCGGTGATTACCCGGTTGCCCTTTTTTTATCTGGAGCCATGACGGATCACGCGCAGGAACCTGTCACGCCGGACCCCGGCACCGAGATCGAGCGCCCCGTTCAGGTCCCGCCGGAGCTGCCGGTGCTGCCGCTCCGCGACACAGTTCTGTTCCCGAACTCCTTCATGCCGCTGGCGGTCGCGCGCGAAGCGTCGGTGCGGCTGGTCGAAGAGGCGAACGCCTCGGGACGCCTGATCGGCGTCTTCACGCAGCGCGAGGCGTCTCTGGAAGAGCCGATGCAGGAGGACCTGTATCCGGTCGGCACCGTCACCCACATCCACAAGATGTTCAAGCTGCCGGACGGCAGCCTGCGGCTGATCGTGCAGGGGCTCGCCCGCGTCACGCTCGATCGAGTCGTCCAGGCGCGGCCGTACCTGCGCGCCGCGGTCACCGTCGCCGAGGACCAGCTGCGCGACGAAGATCGTCTCGAGATCGACGCGCTCCAGCGCAACATCAAGAGCAACTTCCAGCAGGTCGTCTCGCTGTCGCCGCTGTTGTCGGACGACCTGCAGACGCTCGCGGCCAACATCGTCGATCCGGGCAAGCTGGCGGACTTCATCGCGTCGAGCCTGGCCACCATCGGCACGCCGGTGAAACAGGAGATTCTGTCGACGCTCGACGTGCGCGCGCGGATGGATGCGTTGAATCGCATTCTGATCAAGGAGCTCGAAGTGCTCGAGCTCGGCTCGCGCATCCAGTCGCAGGTCCAGTCCGAGGTCGGCAAGAACCAGCGCGAGTATTTCCTGCGCGAGCAGCTCAAGGCGATCCAGAAGGAACTGGGCGAGGGAGACGAGCAGGCGAAGGAGATCGAGGACCTGCGAGCGAAGATCGACGCGGCGGGCATGCCGGATCCCGTCAAGAAGGAAGCCGTTCGCGAGCTCGATCGACTCTCGAAGATGCCGGTGGCCGCGGCGGAGTATACCGTCTCGCGCACGTATGTGGACTGGCTGGTCGCGCTGCCGTGGTCGAAGCGGACGGAAGACTCGATCGACCTTCGTCATACGAAGCAGGTGCTCGACGCGGACCATTCGGGCCTCGAGAAGGTGAAGGATCGCGTTCTGGAATACCTGGCGGTCCGCAAGCTGAATCCCGACGTGAGGGGGCCGATTCTGTGCTTCCTGGGACCTCCGGGCGTCGGCAAGACGTCGCTCGCGCGCTCGATCGCCAACTCCATCGGACGCAAGTTCGTGCGCGTGTCGCTGGGCGGGATGCGCGACGAAGCCGAGATCCGCGGTCATCGCCGCACGTACATCGGCGCGCTGCCCGGACAGGTCATCCAGGGACTGCGGCGCGCGGAGTCGAAGAATCCGGTCTTCATCCTCGACGAGATCGACAAACTCGGCTCCGACTTTCGCGGCGATCCCGCGTCGGCGCTGCTCGAGGTACTCGATCCGGAACAGAACAATTCGTTCCGCGATCACTATCTCGACGTGCCCTTCGATCTCTCGGAAGTGCTGTTCCTGACCACCGCGAACGTGCTGGATCCGGTCCCGCCCGCGCTGCGGGATCGCATGGAAGTGCTGGAACTTGCCGGGTATACCGAGGAAGAGAAGCTGAAGATCGCCACCGAGCACCTGATTGCGAAGCAGGTCAAGAACAACGGCCTGACCCCCGAGCAGGTGGAATTCACCGAGGCCGCGATCCGCTCGGTCATTCGCAACTACACACGCGAGGCCGGGGTGCGCAACCTCGAGCGCGAGATCGGATCGATCTGCCGGAAGGTCGCGCGGCGCCGCGCCGAGGGCGACGACACGAAGGTCGGCATCACCCCCGAGACCGTGGCGGAGATGCTCGGCGCCCCGACATTCCTCGACGAAGAGATCGAGAACCGCACCAAGGACCCCGGCGTCGCGGTCGGCCTGGCGTGGACGCCGGCGGGCGGCGAGGTGTTGTTCGTGGAGGCCTCGCGCATGCAGGGCGGCGGCTCGCTGACGCTGACCGGGCATCTGGGCGACGTCATGAAGGAATCCGCCCGGACCGCGCTGTCGTGGTTCCGCGCGCACGCGGAGCATTACGGGGTCGACCCCTCCTTCTACAAGGATTCCGAGATCCACCTGCACGTCCCGTCCGGCGCCGTCCCCAAGGACGGCCCGTCGGCGGGCGTGACGATGGTCGCGGCGCTGGCGTCGGAGTTGACGTCGCGGCCGGTGCGCGGTGACGTGGCGATGACGGGCGAAATCTCGCTCTCCGGCCGCGTGCTCCCCGTCGGCGGCGTCAAGGAGAAGGTCCTTGCCGCGCGGCGTCACGGCATCACCGAGCTGATCATTCCGCGCCAGAACGAAAAGAACGTCAAGGAGGATCTGTCGGAGGAGCTCCGCCGCGAGCTGACGATCCACTACGTGTCCGCGATCTCCGAGGCGGTCGCCATCGCGCTGCAGCCGCGCGCGGAGCAGATGCACACACCCGCGCCCGCTGCCGCGGGAATCGGGCAATTGGGAAATCGCGGAATTGCGGAATTGCGGAATTCCCAATTCTGAGATTTCGATTTAGAAATTCCCCAATTCCATGCGCGTCGTCTATTCACCTCGCTACGAGGTGTCTCTCCCGGGCCACGTCTGGCCAACCGCCAAGTACCGACTGATCGCCGACCAGCTCGGTGGGCGTCACCGTGCCGACCGCTTCGTTCAATTCTGCGAGCCCGCGGCCGCGTCCTGGCAGGACCTCGGCCTCGTCCACACGCCCGAGTACCTGTCGAAACTGCGCGACGGCACGTTGACCGAAGAGGACGTCGCGACGCTCGAACTGCCGTGGCAGCCCGAGTTCGCCGACGCGTTCCGGCTGATGGTCGGCGGCACGTGCGCGGCGGCCGCCGCAGCGATCGAAGATGGACGGGCGGCGCACCTCGGAGGCGGCCTTCACCACGCCTTTGCGAACCATGGCGAGGGATTCTGCCCGCTCAACGACGTCGCGGTCGCCATCCGCGTGCTGCAGGCGCGTCGCATCCGGCGCGCGGCGGTCGTCGATCTCGACGTCCACCACGGCAACGGGACGGCGATGATCTTCGAGCGCGACGAAGGCGTCTTTACCTTCTCCATCCACCAGCAGCACAACTATCCCTTCTTCAAGCCGCGGGGCGATCTCGACATCGGCCTCGAGGACGGCACGCGGGACGACCAGTACCTGGCCGCGCTCCGCGGCGCACTGCCGCACGTCTTTGCGAGCGGGCCCGAGCTGGTGGTGTATCTCGCCGGCGCGGACCCCTACGAACAAGATCAGCTGGGGGGATTGAAAGTCACCAGAGCGGGGCTGGCGGAACGAGATCGTCTCGTTATCCACGCCGCGCGCGACGCAGGAGCGCCGCTGGTGGTGGTGCTGGCGGGGGGCTACGCCGCGGACATTCGCGACACGGTGGCGATTCACGTCGCGACGATCGAGATGCTGCTCGCTTCTTCCACCTGAAGGGGAACCATCCCGCTCGTGGCTTTCGGCTTTAGCCGGAAGACCGGTTCACATACACTGTCGCTGCCATGCGAAGACTGACTCTCGCCACCGCCGCGTTCGCGGCAGTGGTGGCAGTTGCCGCGGCGCCACCTCCCGCAATGATCGAGTGGCCGTACTACGGCGGCGACCAGGCCGGCACGAAGTGGTCGGCCGCCGCCGAGATCAATCGCGACACGGTGACGCGGCTCGAGTTCGCGTGGTCCTGGACACCCGGCGACAAGCCCCTTCCACAGTTCGGCACGCAGCCAGGCTCGTTCGAAAACACGCCGCTGATGATCGACAACGTCCTGTACGTCAGCACTCCGTACAACCGTGTGGTCGCGCTCGATGGGGAAACGGGCCGCGAGATCTGGGCGCACGATCCGCGTGCGTACGAGGGCGGCCAGCCGCCGAACGGCACCGGATTCGTGCACCGAGGCGTCGCGGCCTGGCGCGATCGCGGTGCGCTGCAGATTTTTCTCAACAGCCGCTCGCGCCTGTTCTGCATCGACGCCAGGACGGGTGCGCTGGTCCCTTCGTTCGGCGCCAACGGCTCGATCAGCCTGACCGAAGGGCTGCGATGGAAGGTCGATCCAAAGCAGTACACGAACACGTCGCCTCCGGTCGTCTTCAAGGATCTCGTCATCGTCGGCAACGGCGTCGCCGATCGGCTGGCGTATCGGCAAGATCCGCCCGGCGACGTGCAGGCGTTCGACGCGCGCACGGGACGGCGCGTCTGGATCTTCCACACCGTCCCGCAGGCGGGCGAATACGGCGTCGACACCTGGGAAGCGGACTCCTGGAAGGTCACCGGCCACACGAATGTCTGGGCGCCGATGACGCTCGACGATCGCCGCGGCCTGCTGTATCTGCCGGTCAGCACGCCCAGCAATGACTTCCACGGCGGGCGCCGGCCCGGCCAGAACCTGTTCGCCGATTCCATCGTCTGCCTTGACGCGTCCACGGGCGCACGCAAGTGGCATTTCCAGATCGTCCACCATGGGCTCTGGGACTACGATCTGCCGTCTCCGCCAAACCTGGTTTCGATCAAAGCGGACGGCCGGCCGGTCGATGCCGTCGTGCAGTTGACGAAGCAGGGCCTGGTCTTCGTCTTCGATCGCCTCACCGGAAAGCCCGTCTGGCCGATCGAGGAGCGTCCGGTGCCGCCCAGCGACGTGCCCGGAGAGCACGCCTGGCCGACCCAACCCTTTCCGATGCGCGTTCCTGCCCTCGAGGAGGGCGGCGTTTCGGACGCGGATGCGTTCGACTTGACGCCGGAGCTGCATGAGAAAGCCGTCGCTGAACTCGGAAAGTTGCGGCTGGGGCCGCTGTTCACCCCGCCGTCGGTGCAGGGCACGCTGCAGCGCCCGGGCATCATCGGAGGCGCCAACTGGGGCGGTGCGGCCTTCGACCGGACGTCGGGACGGCTCTTCGTGAAGACGTCGAACCAGCCGCACGTGGCACGGCTGGCGAAGCCCGATCGGTCCGGCGGTAATCCGCGCGCCGCGGAAGTCGATGCGGACTACGCGCGCAGCGGCGATACGACGGCGGCATTCATGAACGGCATCCCGCTGCTGAAACCGCCGTACGCGCATCTCACGGCGATCGATCTGAATCATGGAACGATCGCGTGGCGTGTGCCGTTCGGCGACCTGCCTTCGCTACGGCAGCATCCGGCGTTGAAGGGCGTCGCGCTGCCGGAAACCCTCGGCGCGCCCGGCGCGCCAGGCGCCATT
>WNGL01008355.1_pt1 | contig 19760 bp, 17 predicted proteins | sample 5400591 | NCBI WGS metagenome assembly WNGL01 (sample SAMN13153377, study PRJNA577476) | soil metagenome | isolation source: 80 cm soil or saprolite under Garry oak tree replicate 1 | place: USA:California | collected 2016-06-15 | reverse complement strand
GCGTAGCCATGGTCTCGATAAGGTGATCTACTCTCGCCAAGACAGCATCCGACTCCTCCTTTGGAAGACCCAATGAATCGCCGTTTCTCTCCACTCCACCTGAAACACCTATATGCAGCAAGTCGGCATCCCCATCGTACAGGTGCAGGCTATCGCTGAACTGGTTATAGGAACCGAGTTCGATGCCCAGCCACCCAGCCAGCACCTCCTGCATTGATGTGAACTGGATGAAGTTGTAGGGGACGCCGCGGAAAAGATCGTTGCTCCGTATGATCTGCATCCACTCGAGCTTACCATCTCTAATTTTCAGCAACGAGCTGATGCTGCACGGAATGTCGGGGTTCACAGGCCGCCCACGCGTGTCGGGAAAGTCTGCCTCGGGATCCCAGATCTGCAGGACCACCTGCCGCCCATCGGGATTATGGCGCAGCGCCTGATACGCTCGCTCTAGCTGATCGATCCCGAACTGATGGCGAAGACGGAATCCATACGCCCCATGGTATACTTGGCCGCTCCCTGCGAATTTGGGAAGTTGAGAATTCCAATAGTTCAGGAAATCCGAATCCCTGCGTCCACAGAGTATCCAGACGACCTCCGCGATGGCAAAAGCCGGATTGAGTGCAGGCTGCCGCGCCATCACCCAGCGCTGGCGAGGATCCTGAATCGTAAAGGCTGCGTGGAGCAGTTCCTGAGTGCTCCCACCCCGCCCATCCTGGTATCTGGTGCTATTTCCTTGGAGAAGCTCTGCCGCCGCCATCCGCCATACTTCATCGGCCGTAGTCCCTTCAAACACCTTGATCATCGCTTGTCCCTTTCTGAATTCGGTCATTGATCCCCCATTTCGGCGGATACCAATACGCTATCGGCTTCGGATCGCATCGATACGTCTGTTTAATTCGCTTACGGTCGCTTTTCCCTTTGATATCAGGATGAGCCATACGGGCGTACTTATCAACCTCACAGAACAGGTTTTGGCAATCGATAAGCTGTAGGGGTCTGCCCCGCAGGGAGCGAAACGTTAGCCCGAGGCGAGCAAACTCTGCTTCCTGGCGATCTGCCATCAGCCGTATGATGTCAACCTCATTCAGCCCTCCCAACGAATGGAAGCACTTTCTAATGCCGTCCTTCGCCCCAGGTCCCGGTACCACAAACTCCATTTCAGAAAAGTTCGTTAGCTGGCTATAGTTGACATCGATAGCGTATTGGAAGGCGAGGAAGTCACCCATCATCGGGTATGAACGGAGGAGTTCAAATGCATGCCGCATGGAGGGCACTTCGCTCATACGGGCTGGCACTTCGTCTTGCAGCATACTCTCCAGGAGCCGCAAATAGTTGCGATGCTTTTTCGAGTAGCCGAAGCTGGCCCCCCCTGAAGGCATAATGTAAGCCGCTGAAAATATGGTCTCACCTTGGCTCATCGCCCCAGTGATGACAGCATCGTAGCGATCGAAGGAGTACTCGGAGTAGCGCAGCTCTCCAAGGTTGCGCTCGAGTAATTCCCACGTTTCGATGCGATTAAATATTTTGAAGAGAATGATACGAAAAAATATCTCATCCGGTGCCTGATCACCGCTGTAGATTACCCGCCTAATGAGATACTGGCTGACCCGGTCGGACGCCCGATAGGCATTCGTGAACTTGTAGCGCCCGAGTATCGGATCCGCCGTCCACGGATAAGGGGTGTTCTCTAGCCGTCGGAAAAAGATCATCTGCCTCTCTGCAGCGAATCGCCAGTAGGTATCGAATACCTCCGTAGGCTCAGCAGGCGACAGACGTACGAAGGCGGTCGGAGCAGCTGTGCGGGTCGCAGTAGCATCGCTAGCCGTCTCGGCGGGAAAATTCAGATTCATCTGGGCCGCCATGTGAGCGCGGCGAGATTTTCGAAATCTATCGACTACATCGGTCGCAGTACTGGTTGCCTGATGGTTTTCTAGCTGGCTCATGGCCTTGAGTATATCGTCTAGCGTTTCCGCGATGTCGCGATCATTCTGTACTATCTGCACTGGGTAGCGGTGCTTCTGCTCCTCCGCGAGTTCATAGTAGGCGGCGCAGAGCCTCTTCCATGTATCGATCGAGCCTTCCTTTCCAATCGGAGCAGATCTGCTGAGAAGGAAGACGATCGTAGGAAGGACCTCGTTCCAATGCGTGAACTCCACGTTGAGCATAGCTTCCAGAGCGAGGCGGTTGACCCCGGAGACCCTGCCGTAGACCCATGTTGACCACCAGAATCGGTCGAGAACAATGCTTCGTCCTCTCTCTAACGGCGGTAGAATGTCTCGTTCGATGGTATCCAGGTGAGCTGCTATGTGAAGAACCTGTACACTTGTAGGGTTAACCAACTTGACGCCAAATTGGATTGGGTTGTGATGGAAGTCGTAGATGTGGCGTCCAAGAGTGCCGGCTTCGCGACCCGGAAACGCGAAGTGGTCGCAAGGAATCCCCCTTGCATTCAGGTGTTCGGTCAGAGTATGTGCGAGAGTTGACTTTCCCACTCCGTCCGGGCCTTCCAGCACGAATAGCTTTCCCCGTTTTGACATGTCAATCCCCCTTTCGGTCGCAAGACCAGATGTTTTTCTAAGTGGGTTGCCCGATATCCTCGAGTTTTCTCAGCAGGTCCCGAAGGTCTGCCTTGTTTACATTGCCAATTTTAGCGACTCCGGCCACGCATGTCATCTGCGTGAGACGAAGGTCCAGTTCGTGGGCGACAAAGCGTCCGAGGTTGCATAATCCCAGGTAGTTGCCATAGGCGCGTTCAAAAAGGTGCTGAATAGCGTAAAAACCGGTGATGGCGAGTTCGCCGTCACCGTAAGGAGCGAAGGCTATTTGCTGCATGCAGGGGAAGCCGCGTTGCCGCTGATTTGTATGATCGACAGCGGGATCGAAGATCGACGCTTGTAGCGAACTGCGCCGGTGGTTACCACCTTGATACGTACTAATAATGTGATCGAGCTGGTTGATCTTTTGTGGGCCGAAGTCGATGAGCCGCTCGAAGTACAGGCCATACCGATTACGTTTCTCCATCTTTCTAAGTCGAGGGAGTATTCGCCGATAGCGTTCAAACAACTGATCTCGACTTTCCTCAGGATTCCTGAGCGATTGGGGAAAGATCGTGCTGGCCACGGTATCACAGGAAAACTCCCCCATCTTCAGCAGCGCCTCGTCGAGGGCGCATCTAATGGCGGGGTTCTCCGTAGGCCTGTCATCTGCGAAGCCGGTGACGGTGACTACTAGCGGCAGGATTTCTCCCCTCCCAGGCTTCATTGCTTCAAGAAAAGCCCGGGCCCACGCGCGAGATAGATCGCTATCCTGAATGAAAAGTGGGTTACTCGTCATCGTCTGCCTCCTCCAAGTGCCGGAAGATGCTTCGACCTACATAACCCCGTCGCGATACCCTTACACTAGCTGACCACCCTGTAGACGGCTGGTGGAAGCGCCCAACACCCGGAACTGCGCCTCGGAAGAGCAGCCCCTCTTTTCCCTGTTCGCTGAGTGAGACGCACATTCCCTCGCCGACTACGTCAGCTGGTAGCTGTACGAGGTCGCCAATCTGAATATCAATTGCACGACCAACGCACTGGGTGTCGACAAGCACAAGATCCTCCCTGGTCTCCCGCCCCAATTGGGCAGAACGGATCTGCTTAGGTGAAATCCTTGCCAGTTCGTTCGCGCGTGATCGAGGCAGGAGGTTCAATGTACTGCTCAGGTGCTGGATGAGGGTCGTATAGCCGACGCCAAACGCCCCTGCGATAGTGTAGAGCTGGAGCGGTGTGCAGGAGCGGATATCCCATCCACGTGTCGCGAAAGCCCGGCTGACGGCTGATTTCGGCATAAGAAGAAAACCGGCAAAGCAATCTGCGAGGAATTCTTCCGGGTCGAAGCGACTTTTCGCAGTTGGTCGGTCGACCAGCTCATCTATGCGTGTGCCATGCTTGTAGATGTGGTGGCCGAGTTCGTGCGCACAGGTAAATGCTTGGCGACCTGAAGGTCGCAGCGAAGACACAAGGATAAGCGGTGTAGCAGTCTTGCAGTACATTCCCTCCATACTGGAAATGTCTACAAAACGCACCTCTAAACCAAGCTCCTCTGCTACATCGTAGATACACATAGGAGTCCATATCCCGAGGCCCGCTGATTGGCGCACACGTAACGCGGCATCCGCCGCATCCATCACCAAACTTCTCCGCCGCTCCATGGATTGCCGCCTCTCTACATTCTCGGGACGAAGAGTGCTAATCCCCATCCCCGCAACTGCCTTTCCTTTTTGTTCTATCATACGTTAGTGTTCCCCTGCGTCCTGAGAGCTGAGAGCAGTTCCAGCAGACGATCCAGATCTTCCGGCTTGAGCTTAGCTAATTCCCTCGCTGCAAGCTCGATGCGGACCTGCGCAGCGTTTTCGTCCTCTGCTTCGGCACCCACGAGCCAGGAGACGCTGACTCCGTAGATGCGCGCGAATCCAACGAGTTCCTCCGCTGAAACCCTTCGGCGTCCAGCTTCCGCTTCGGTGATGGAAGGACGGTGGAGATGGAGCAATTTGGCTACCTGTCCCTGTGAAAGGCCCGCTTGTTCCCGAGCCAGACGGAGCCGTGCGCCGAGAGCGGCGCCTTTTATGTTTGTATCACTCATGTTAACTGTCCTCCTTGAGCCCCAACGGCCTGTTGAAGCCGACCCACGATTTCATTGATGGTGAGCTGATCCCAAGGATAGTCTGGCACCATCAGCTCAGGCTTGATATCGCGATCCAGGCGTTTGGACAGTTCGCAGGACACCTCTAATCCGTTCAAGCTATCGAATCCCTCCAAATCGCCTATTGGACAAAGCTCACCGTAGAACTCAGGGATTGGTCGCCCACTGCCTGCCTGAATTTCAGTGATTACTTCTATAAGCAGTTCCTGAAGCTCTTCAAATGTCATCATCAACAGGCCATCCTTTCTTACTACCGGTAAGAAAATCTTACCACATAAATAATAGTTTTGTCAATAGGCAGCAAGGTAGCAAGATGAAAGTTATTCTCCAACTTGACGATTCTCGCATTGCAGCAGTGCTAAGTAAAGAGCCTTGGAGGTGTCCTCCTGAAGCATAAGTTTGTGGACGTAATTTAGTATTTATGAGTAATAAGGTCTGGCGACCACCGAAGGTGATCGGTGATCGCCAGCGTATCCGCTGTAAGACTTTATTTAGTATATACAACGGAACGACTTTATTCACATGGGAACGACTTTATTCAAATTCCACAAAAATGTCGAGAGAAGCTATTTCCCCTACTCCACCGTCACCGACTTCGCCAAATTCCTTGGCTGATCCACATTACACCCTCTTGCCACAGCCGCGTGATAAGCGAACAACTGCAAAGGCACACTTGCCAGCAGTGTGCTGAACACCTCCAACGTCTCCGGCACATACATCACATCATCTGCATGGCGTTTAATACCCTCGTCACCCTCGGTGGCTACGGCGATGACGCGGGCGTCACGCGCACGGACTTCCTGGATGTTGCTGACCACTTTCTCGTAGACGTGCGAGGCGGTGGCTACGGCGATCAGAGGGGTGTTGGGGTCGAGGAGGGCGATGGAGCCGTGTTTGAGTTCGCCGGCGGGGAAGCCTTCGGCGTGGATGTAGGAGATTTCTTTGAGTTTGAGTGCACCTTCGAGAGCGGTGGGATAGCCGACGCCACGCCCGATGAATATCATGCTGCTGCAATGCGACATGCGTTGCGACAAGGGGGCGATGATGTCGTCGGGGGAGCTGGCTTTGTCCAGTATCTGTGCAATCTGGTCGGGGATGCGTTCCAGAGTGGTAAGGAGTTCCTGGGCCTGCAGCGGAGTGAGTTTGCCACGGTGTAGGGCTAGCTCTATGCCGAGCAGGTAGAGGATGGCTACCGAGGTGAGGAAGGTTTTTGTGGCAACGACACCGATTTCGGGACCGGCTTGCAGGTAGAGAACGGCGTCGGAGAGGCGGGTAATGGCACTGGCCATGACATTAGTGACAGCGATGACGGGTGCGCCATGCTCTCGCGCCTGCCGGATGCCCACGAGGGTGTCTGCCGTTTCGCCGGACTGGGTGACGGCGATGCAGAGGGTTTCGGGGCCGACGATGGGATTGCAGTAGCGAAACTCGGCGGCGGTGATCGCCTCGACAGGGATACGCGCCCATTGTTCGATGGTGTATTTGGCAAGCAGACCGGCATGGTACGAGGTGCCACAGGCCACGATGATGATACGCTGGATGTTGTCGAGCAGACCAGCGTGTTTCATATAGTCTAGCTCGGAGAGATGTAACTGGCCCTCACGAATGCGACCGAGCAAGGCGCGGCGTAGGGCGTCGGGCTGCTCAAAGATTTCTTTGAGGACAAAGTGAGGGTAGCCGCCCTTCTCTGCCGCTTCGGCGTTCCATTCAATGGTCAGGGGTTCGCGTTGGATAGGGGTGCCATCGAGTCGGAAGAGGGAGACGCCGGAGGGACGTAACGTTGCCATTTCACCTTCGTCGAGAATGAGTACGCGGCGGGTGTGTTTGAGGATGGCGGGAATATCGGAGGCCAGGAACTGCTCGTTTTCGCCTAGACCGACAATGAGGGGGCCACCGCCACGACGCGCACCGACGATGAGATCGGGCTGTTCGCGACTGGCAACGACAATGGCGTAGGCTCCAACGACATGGTGCAAGGCCAGACGTACGGCTTGTTCCAGATCATGCTGTGCTTGTCCAAAGTAGGCGTGTTCGATGAGATGGGAAAGCACCTCGGTATCGGTTTCGGAGCGGAAGGTATGGCCCTCGTCGATTAGTTGCTGGCGCAATTCGGCGTAGTTTTCGATGATGCCGTTGTGGACAACGGTGAGAACGCCGGTACAATCGGGATGGGGATGGGCGTTGGTGTCGTTGGGGCGTCCGTGTGTGGCCCAGCGTGTATGCCCTATACCGAGGGAACCGGTGGCGGGACGCGAGTCGTTCTCTACTTCAGCGGCTAGGTTGGCAATTTTACCTGCGCGACGACGCAGTTCGAGATCGCCATTGGCAGTGAGAACGGCGATGCCTGCCGAGTCGTAGCCGCGATATTCGAGTTTGCGCAGTCCTTCAAGCAATATGGAAGTAACGTCGGTGCCCTGGGGGCCGACGTAGCCAATGATACCGCACATGAGGTTGGGTATCCTTTCTATTATTGGAGCAGCATGATGACCGCCGCCGCGCCCCATGATGACCGCAAGGGTCATCACTACTATATGACGGCTTCGCAGGGCGATGCATGCGTATATAGTAGGCGTAGGGCTTGCCCCTACCCTTGGCCCCCTACATTTTTGAACCCAATTTGGTGAATCACTGAAAGCGTTTTGTGTTCGGCGTTACCGCCGGGTTTTGTGCGCTCTCTTCTCAGGGCAGTGAAGGTACCCTGGAGGCTCCCCGCTGATAGGATCCGAACAGCCTCCACCTCGTCAACCGTGGTCTCCTCCTAAATGACCCGGCCCATGCGCTACTTGTCGCGACAATCGTACTGTGAAGATAGTATACCATTACATGTGTATAAATGCTGTGAAAAGGGAGAGGGCTATTGGAAAAGTGGAAGAGGGTCGAGGCAAGCTCACATCCGCACCACTCACGCCCCTACGCGCTTTCATGGGTAGATTTTTTGTGGGGCCACGTGGGAAGGGCGTTGGGATGCGTAGGGGCAGGGAGGCACGTCTTGCTTAGGCACTGGGGAAGGACAAGGGCACGGCGGGCGCCCACAAGGGGCCCCACTCCGCCCACCACCGCCCCCGCCCCTACGCGTCCTACGATGGCGTTCCAACAAACCTACTCGTGAAAGGCCACCCGCCCGCGGGCACGCCGAAGCTATTGGTGGTCTCGACCGACAGTGTGGAGTCCAACCAGGCGATGGGCCTGCGCTCGCCTGTGCTGCTCGACCAGGACGGCATGCGCGTGGGGAGGCTGTTTGGAGCCATGGGCACCCCGATGGCCGTGCTGATCGATGGCGAGGGCAAGATCGCCTCGGAACGTACAAGCTCCTGCGGATGAGCAATTAGCCATAGAGGTGCTGATCGATGGCGAGGGCAAGATCGCCTCGGAACTGGCCGCAGGCGCTCCAGCCGTGCTGGCACTGGCTGGTCAGGAGCAGGACAAAGCCGCCTCCGCCTCGTAGGCCGATGGGAGACTCGCGGTTCAACAACGCCGACGGTACGTGCTCGTCTCCAGAAAGGGAGCCTCCTTCTGCTACTACAGTGACACTGAAAACGCGAGATGGCTCTAGAGGCTCATTGCCGCTCAACTGACTTTTGTCGAAGACGGAGCCTGAGAAGCCATCTCACAACGAGCGTTCCTGACTAAGTGCCACTGTAGTATTAGTCATACCGCTGCTGGTAGAGTTCCCATTCCGGATCGTTTTTCTCAGCAGAGTTCGTGAACAACCACCGTTGTAGGGTGAGTCCAAGGAACAGCAACACCGGTATCAATATGAAGGTTAAGATGAGGGTCAACATGATTTACTCCTTGCTTTATGGTTGTCTTCAGCTGGTAGAAGAGCATCAGCGTCGTCTCTCCTGAGGGCTTCTTCTTTTTCGTTCACCCGCGTGAACGTCTTTCTGCTCCTAGTTTACCTGGCGAGACCTGAGAAGCGCATCGTATGAACGTATGAGGTATGCGAACGGATCAAATATCATTAGAATGTATGAGGCGCGACATGAGAGGGGTGAGCGTATGCAGGTGATGCGCATGCATACGGGATGTGAGGAAGGAAGACCATAAGAGGAGGGTGCCCCGTCCGACGATTTATGCGATCCTCCAGCGCTGGATATCTTCAACCATCCTTCGTGGAAGGAGGACGTCGCTGAAGGGCCAGACCTCGAATGGCACAGAGCACGCTGAACACCCAGAATATGGTGAGGAGCCAGGCGTAGGTGTGCAAGTCCCCATAGTCGCGCTGATTGAGCACGGCAAGGACAGCCGCCCAAGCAGCGAGAGCGGCAGCAGGAAACCCGCTCACCCACCACACGGCAACGGCCCAGCCCTGTCCCTGGCGCAGGGTTGTCCAGGCCAGCAAGAGCAAGAGCAGGGTACAGCTTACACCTATAGCGCCGTCGAGGAACTGGTGGAAGCCTGCATGGGTCAAGGGCGACGGTGAGGTCCCGACTGCCCCGCTATAGAGCCAGACTTTCGACGCCTCCTCACCGATCATGAGCGCGACGAACGAGGCGAAGATGGCAGCTCGGTGGAACCAGTCATCGGCTCCGGCGCGCTGGCCACGCCGCCAGGCGATGCCTGAGACGAGGCCCCAGATCACGACCGCCACGAGCAGGGGGATATGCAGGAATGGACCGTTCAAGATTGCCAAGAGCAGGATCAGCATGTCTCCTTTGGTGAACATGCGCAGCCAGCCATCGGAGGCGACCCAGCGACCTTTGAGCGGAACGACCTGCTCGAACAAAAGCCATAGCAGCGACACCGCAACGATGATGACAACGCCAACGATGATGACGGCGCCAACCCCTGGAACCTCAAGCATGGGTCCCCACCCAAAGGTGTAAGCCAGCACCGCCGCCAGGACGAGTAGACTATCGAGCTTTGTCGCAGTCCTTCCTGATCGCTTCGCTACAGTTGAGTTCACCGATGATGGTGGCCCCTCCCATGAAATGAGGGCTTCTTCGTGGACTTCAGACATGAGGAACTTCTCCATTTGATGCATGAGAGATTACTTGCAAGCACTACGATTCAGACGCTGAGGCACCCATTTTTTCGGATATGACTTTGCTGTTTCATATGTTCAGGAACACATCCTTACCAGACACGTAGACAGCAAGATGAGGGAGAGGAGTAAAGCACGATGGGATTGTCGCATTAAAAATGCCCATTCTTTTCATCTAGGTTACATCCCTAGCGTTTTATGAGAAATCGTTGAAGATAACTTCTAAAAAGCTCTACATCAAGATGAGAATTTCTAGAAGCAATATGACCATCTGGACGAATGAAATAATATCCTTGTCTTCGTATCCCAAACTTTTCGTAGAGGACTCTCGTTTTATCACTAACTACTACTTCATGAAAGTCTATGAAATCAGAATACTCTTTTTTAAGCTCATGGAGTTCCTGCTGCGTTTTTTCGTCAGCTCCTTCACCAACATAAAGAACAAGATGGAACTTTGTTCCTTTGACCATCTCCTGTATTCCTACAGAATGTTCTTGCAATGGGATATAAGGAACTCTATCTCCTGGTTTTGGGGCATGTCTAGGAAATTGTGACTGTGGGTCTTCTTGTGACAAGTTACTTTCTCTGTAGTGAATGCCTATTTCTGAGATGGTCTTGAAAGCTAATTGACGGACAAATTTCTGTTTTTGTGCAAATGGTAGCACAGCTTGCATAACAACAGGCACAACATTGACCCGAAATCCTTTTGCGAGAGGATTTTGACTCGTGAAGATATTAAAAGCCCTATCCGTTGTTCGTACGAGATTGTGTGCGACAGGAAGTCGTTCGTCATTGTAGGTATCAAGTAATGGTTCTTTTGCTTTCCCTTGTGCAACTAACGCCAGTTTCCAGGCGAGATTATAGGCATCTTGCAGCCCTGTGTTCATGCCTTGTGCACCAACCGGACTATGGATATGGGCTGCATCTCCAGCGAGAAAACATCTCCCTTTGCGAAAGGCTGCAACTGCACGGTGGTGTGAGTGATACATTGCAATCCACTGCGGGTCTTGTAAAGTTACGTCCATTTGTAAACGCTCTGCGAAATCTTTGGCAACATCTTCAAAGGTAATGGTCTCTTGTCCTTCAAATGCTTCAGGAACCATACCAATAACGCGGTACCGTCCATTGGTCATCGGGAAAAAGCCTGCCAGCGCTCTAGCAGAAAATGCAAGGTACATTTCATCTGAAGGAACATCCAAATTCACTTTACAGTCTAAAACAAATAACAGTTGTTGATAGATCCTCCCAGAAAAGGGAATACTTAACGTATGTCGCACCAGGCTATGTGCTCCATCTGCTCCCACGAGCCAATCTGCTCGTACAATTTCTTCTTTTCCATCAGCATGTCTTAGGGTTGCGGTAACTGAATCAGCATCTTGCGTAAAATCCAAGAGTTCTGTGTTTCGTTCAACTGCATGACCATGTTGAACAAGAAAAGTGTTTAATATTTTTTCGGTATTTGACTGCTCCAACATAAGAAGATACGGGTACGCGGTCAGCCCTTCTCCAATATCACTTACATCCATCCGTAGCATGCGTTTCCCATTCACAATGATGCCGACAGCTTGCGCTTTTTCTCCTAAGCGCAACGCTTCTTGAGCAATATCCATCTGGTCAAAAATCTCTAGTGAACGTGCTTGAACAACTAATGCTCTCGATTGGGTGGTATGGTCTGCGTTTTTATCAATAATGCGGAAGGCTACATCACGCAAGGCAAGCTGACTTGCCAACAACAAACCTGTTGGCCCAGCTCCATTGATAAGTATTTCTTCTGACCTGCTCATGTCACGATTATAAGGCAAAATAAGGAGAGTTTGCCAATGGTATGTTAGAGGACGACTTCCTTTCTGGGATGCTAACGATGTACTGAACAGGGTTTCATGCCAGAAAACCGTCTGTTGATCTTCCCATGCGAGATACGCGAAGACTGAGAGTGGTGTGAAACCCTGCCAAATACACCGGGTCACCTGCACTTAGTGCGGTGGTGGTCCCTGGATCTCGAGGTGGTACTTGGGAGCAAGTGCCATGAGCTTCTCGACATCAGGTGGACCTGGTGGTGGGAGGGTGAGCGCCTTCGCTGGCTCGCCCATTTCCTCGAAGAAGTGCTCTAAGCCCGACGTGGTCTTTCAGCACCTTCTTCTGGAGGGAATGCATCTGACGGAGCTGGCTGAGCGGGCCCAAATCACGAAGCAGTCGATGGGCTATCTGGTGGATTATCTGCAAGAGCGAGGCTATGTTGAGCGTGTGCCTGATCTGGTGGATGGGAGAGCTCGGGTGACCAGGCAGATTGTCCAAGGCATTGAGGAGGATTGGGCTTGCCGCCTGGGCGAACACAAGATGGATCAACTCCGTCAACTCTTAAAGGAGCTTATCGCGGAATTGGAGAAGGACAGTTGATCGACGCTCTTTCTGACCAGATACGAAAAAAGAGCCCACTGAAACCGCATCACCTTGGCACACCAGATGAGCAGTGAAACCTCGCGACGTATATGTAATCATAGACTACTTTTTGTAGTAACTATTTAGTAGAGGAATGCACGAGCTTTTTTGTAGAATGCATCTATATTTGTTGAGTTTTTTATAGAGAGAAGGAGGTGTACGCATGTCCTTGAGTAGCGGTGTCCTCTTGACGGCTCTGCATGGCATTGTGCTCGGCGGCCTGTTCCTGCTGGCCTATTCTGGTGGGCTGCTCGGCTTGTACAGCCTGCGCCCCGGTTGGGTCACCCTGACCGGCTATCGCGGACTTATCCGACGTCTGACCGCCGGGGGCTGGATTATGGCGATTGTGGCCTGGTTGACTGTGCTGACAGGGACCTACCTGATCCTGCCACGGTACCTGGCCGAGCCTCCAAAGGGGGCCAACCTGAGTCACTATCCCAAGGCGTACTTGCTCGCTCATCCCCATCTCGCCCCACTGAACGACGTGGGTATGGAGTGGAAGATGCACATCGCCTGGATCGCTCCCGTGTTGGCGACGGCGGTAGCATATGTCGTCCTCCGCTATGGGCCGCGCCTGGTCAATGATGTCCAGATTCGCCGCGCCGTACTGGTGATCTTCACGCTGGCCTTTCTGACGGCGGTCGTCGCCGGGGTGGCTGGCCTCATCCTCGACAAAGTGGCACCTATTCAATAGAAGCAAAGGAGGAAAAGACGATGGCACGCGTAACAATGCAACCGCAGGGCTCACCCGCACAACTTCAGACGCCCCCGAATGGGGGAGCGGCGGCAGCGCTCCTGGCAGCAGGGATCGGCTGTGTAGCCTTGGGTGTGCTGAGTGTCTTGACAAGTGTCTTCGACTCTCTCAGTGAGGCGCTCAAGTTCTACGGGCTCGCCGATGATATCAGCGGTGTTTCTACGCTGATGGTCGTGGTCTGGTTGCTCTCCTGGCTCATCCTCTATCAACTCTGGAAGCAGCGGCAGGTGAACTTTCCAAGGGTCTTGGTGGTCACACTCATCCTGATTGCGCTTGGGTTGCTCGGGACGTTCCCGCCGCTTGCTAAAGTGTTTGGTGGCGGCTAAAGGGCGCTGTCACTGCTGGGTGTCCCGTTGGAGGAAGGGGAGCAGGAACAGGCTCATCGAACAACCTTCTTCTTTGGTTACTTGCCGCTATTGCTCTTGTCGCCCTACTCAGCCTGCTTGCCTACATGCGCACACAACGCTCATCTCTACGACGGCCACCTCCGAGTACCGAGTAAGGGTGCCGCCCCGGTTTTACCGTACAGGTACGCTTGGTTGACCATAGTCCAACCGCCCGTGTGCGCCGCGTCACGCCCGCCTGTCTCCGTCGTGCAGCGGGGATAGACCGGGAAGGAGGTCTATAGTACCCTCAGAGGAAGAGACTCACATTCAATACCTCTCCTCCGTACGTCTCATGCTCCCATGGAATCAAGAACGTTTTGAGACGTTGATTATGAGACTCATTTTGAGACAGATCAATAGGAGGGCATGTCCTCCCTCTTCTCTCATTTCTCATTTCATGCGTATCGAGTCGTGAGGTTCCTGACCCACCCCTTGACTTTTCGCTCTCTCTACGGTATAGTTGTGAGAGACATTCATATGACTAATTTTGTAAAATGGTCATTCATCTCGTTGCAAAGGAGAACGACGTTTGGCACATCAGAGCCAGGGAGCCAGCACACACGAGCCTGAAGGAGAGAGGCGTGAGGCGAGGGCACAGCGCATTCTGGATGCGGCCGCTACCTTGATCCTGCGCTATGGTTATCACAAGACCACCATCGATGATATCGCCAGGGAAGCCGGAGTTGGGAAAGGGACGCTCTATCTGCACTGGAAAACGCGAGAAGCACTCTTCGCAGCACTCATTCTACGGGAAAAGGTCGCGATGGCAGAAGACATCAAGCAGCGTATTGCGTGCGATCCTGCGGGTGCAACGCTGCGCGGGCTCCTCAAACACGCAGCGCTTGCGCTGATGCAACGTCCGTTGCTCAAGGCGGTCCTCCTGCGTGATACGGAGGTCTTCGGGAAGTTGGTACAGCGCGAGCAGAGCAGCGCTACCTCTGCAGAGGTGCTTGCAGGCTTCACGACCTACCTTCAAGGACTGCGCGAACAGGGTCTGGTGCGCACGGATCTCTCTCTGCACGCGCAAGCGGCTATCTTCGCTTCCATTTTTACCGGTTTTTTCCTCGCGGCGCCCCTCTTGCCAGACGCATTCAAACCTTCTGACGAGGAGCTGGCAGAGCTGATGGCCGAGACGGGGCATCGCACGCTGGAGCCTCGTGATCCTGTCCCATCTGGTGCATTGCAGATCGCCTCCCACACGTTGACGCAGTACCTGGATCGTTCTGTTGCAAAAGCGCAAGAACAGCTTCATGTGGGTGTTCAGAATGAGTTTGAGGATGATCTTCTCAACGCTAGCTTGCAGGCCCGTGCAAGAGGGAGAAAAGGCGGGCGGTCAAAGAAACTGAAGACGGCTGCAAAGGTGGCTGAAGCCCGGCGCATGTATGCCGACAACACCAGATCCATTGAGGAGATTTGTTCGGCGCTTGGGATCTCCCGTGCCAGCTTCTATCGCTATCTCAAGGACGCAAGACAAGAAGAATCATGACGCTTCGGGGCAAAGAAAGAGAATCTTCCTATCGTTGCATTCGAACGAGAATCCTGGGTCGAGGGCCTCTTGTTCGAACCTTGAGCCCAACATTTTCTGGATGAAGGTTCGAACGCATTTCGAGCGAGCCCGAGAGGGAAGCTTCGTTTTTTCTCACTTGCGAGGGTATTTCCAAAATCGAGAAACTAGGGTAAACTGATTCCAGACGAGGTTAGTTCCCTTGCAAGGAAGCGAATGTTACTGACTATCACTACTAGCTACCGCCCGGCGACAGACCTGGGGTACTTGCTCCACAAGCATCCATCGAGATTGCAGTCATTCTCTCTCTCGTTTGGTCAGGCTCATGTCTTCTATCCTGAGGCCAGTTCCGAACGTTGCACGGCTGCGCTGTTACTGGATATTGACCCGGTTCACCTTGTGCGCGGGCGGAGAAGCTCTGTTACGATGGAACAGTATGTCAATGACCGTCCCTACGTTGCATCCTCGTTCCTGAGCGTAGCAATTTCCGAAGTCTACGGCACGGCCCTCAATGGACGCAGTGCAGCGCGACAAGAATTGGCAGAAACCAGGTTACCGCTAAAGGCAAAACTCGCCGTACTGCCGTGCCGCGGCGGAGAAGGCTTTCTGAAGCGGCTTTTTGAGCCATTGGGTTATACTGTCACGGCAACGCCTCACTTGCTGGATGAGAAGCATGTGGATTGGGGCAGAAGTCCCTACTTCACAGTCACGCTTGAGGCGAATTGTCGTTTGAGCGACCTGCTGACGCATCTCTATGTGCTGGTCCCCGTGTTGGATGACGATAAACACTACTGGATTGGGGATGACGAGGTCGAAAAGCTGCTGCGACACGGCAAGGGCTGGCTGGAAACACATCCTGAACGCGAGCAGATTGCCTCTCGTTATCTCAAGCACAAGCGAGACCTGACCCAGGATGCCATCGCGCGTCTGACCGCCGAGGACAGCCTCGATCAAGATGCCGTACAAGCGTCCGCTGAGGAGGAGGCCGTTGAGGAGCGTATCAACCTGCACCAGCAGCGTCTGGGCGCCGTCATAGCCGTGCTTCACAGCAGTGGCGCGAAGCGGGTGCTCGACCTCGGCTGCGGTGAGGGGCGGCTGCTCAAAATGCTCTTGCAAGATAAGGCTTTTGAGCAGATCGTGGGTTTGGATGTTTCTTATCGCGCCCTGGAGATCGCCCGAGGACGGCTGCACATCGAGCGCCTGCCTCCCAGGCAAAAAGAGCGCATCACCTTGATCCACGGCACGCTGACCTATCGTGACAGGCGGCTGGGGGGATATGATGCTGCGGCGGTTGTAGAGGTCATCGAACACCTCGATCCGTCACGCCTTGCTGCCTTCGAGCGGGCCCTCTTTGAGTTCGCCAGGCCTATTACTGTGGTCGTGACAACGCCAAACGCAGAGTATAACGTCAAGTTCGAGACGTTGCCCGCCGGGAAATTCCGTCATAAAGATCACCGCTTCGAGTGGACGCGCGAGGAATTTCAAGCGTGGGCCGCCAGTGTGACAGAGCGCTTCGGCTACACTGTGCGCTTTCTGCCTATAGGACCGGAAGACCCTGTCCTGGGTGCGCCGACCCAGATGGGAGTTTTCTCTCGTACCGAGGGGCAATCGCAATGAAGTTAACCGTTCCCGAACTTTCCTTAGTCGTGCTGATAGGCGCCTCAGGCTCCGGCAAGTCCACCTTTGCCCACGATCACTTTAAGCCAACCGAGGTGCTCTCGTCTGACTTCTGTCGCGGCCTGGTCTCTGATGATGAAAACGATCAGAGCGCCAGCAACGACGCCTTTGCGGTGCTGCACTTCATCGCCTCCAGGCGGCTCGCCGCCGGTAGACTCACCGTCATCGATGCTACCAATGTCGATCCCGAAACCCGCAAGCCTCTGCTAGCGCTGGCGCGCGAGTACCACTGTCTGCCGGTGGCGATTGTGTTCGATCTGCCAGAGAAGCTTTGCCAGGAACGCAACCGGAAGCGTCCAGACCGTGATTTCGGCCCGCATGTCATTCGTCGGCAGAGCATGCACCTGCGCCGCTCGCTTTCGGGTCTGAAGCGTGAAGGATTCCAGTATGTTTTTGTGCTCTCCTCAGCGGAACAGGTTGAAGCGGTTGAGATCGAGCGCCAGCTATTGTGGAACAACCTCAAGCACGAGCATGGGCCATTTGATATCATCGGCGATGTTCATGGCTGCTTTGATGAGCTGCGTGAACTGCTGAAGGAACTCGGCTACGAGGTCAACTATCAGGATGGCGCAGTACCCGGCTTTCATGTACAGCATCCCCAGGGCCGGAAAGTGATCTTGCTGGGTGACCTGGTTGATCGGGGCCCGAACTCAACGGGTGTACTGCGCCTGGCAATGGAGATGGTTGCATCCGGGGTTGCGCTCTGTGTCCCAGGTAACCATGATGTGAAGCTGTTGCGCAAACTCAAAGGAAAGGATGTGCGGCTCACTCATGGATTGGCGGAAACATTACAGCAGTTTGAGCAGGAGCCGACAGAATATCGAGAGAAGGTAGCGACGTTCCTTGATAACCTTGTAGGCCATTATGTGCTGGATGATGGTAGGCTCGTGGTTGCCCATGCCGGACTCAAAGAGTCGATGCAGGGGCGAGCCTCGCGCGCGGTACGCGAGTTTGCACTCTATGGCGAAACGACGGGCGAGACCGATGAGTTTGGCCTGCCTGTTCGCTATAACTGGGCTGCCGAATACCGTGGCAAGGCCATGGTCGTCTACGGCCACACGCCTGTGCCAGAGCCCGATTGGCTGAATCGCACCATCAATATCGATACGGGTTGTGCTTTTGGCGGCAGGCTAACGGCACTACGCTACCCAGAAAAGGAGTTGGTCTCTGTTCCGGCTGCCCATACCTACTGGGAACCCGCCAGGCCCTTCCTCGCCAAAGAAGACCAGGCTCCCGCCTTTACTGCACAGCAGCAGCACGACGATGTTCTGGACATGGAAGATGTCTCCGGCAAGCGTTACATTACGGCTCGCCTGCAGCAGAACATCACGATTCGCGAAGAAAACGCCATCGCAGCGCTGGAGGTCATGAGTCGCTTTGCCGCCAATCCAAATTGGCTGATCTATCTGCCGCCAACCATGTCGCCCTCCGAGACAACCAGCGAGCCAGGCCTGCTGGAGCATCCTGCCGAGGCCTTTGCCTACTATCGTCATGAAGGAGTGCCCCGGGTCGTCTGTGAGGAGAAGCACATGGGCTCGCGGGCGGTAGTGATCGTGTGCCGGGACGAACATGCGGCGCGTAAGCACTTCGGCGTTGCAGGGGAAGGCATTGGTATTTGCTACACCCGCACCGGCAGGCATTTCTTTGACGATGCGGCCCTTGAGGCAGAACTGCTTTTGAGGGTACGCTCTGCCCTGGAGCGCGAGGGTTTCTGGGAGAAGTTTCAGAGTGATTGGTTCTGTCTGGACTGCGAACTCATGCCATGGTCGGTCAAGGCTCAGGCGCTGCTCCACCAGCAATATGCCGCGGTGGGTGCTGCTTCCCGCGTTGCCCTGGGCGAGGTGGTTGCTACGCTGGAAAGAACGGCGGAACGCGGGGAACAGGGCCTCGATGTTGCTTCCCTACTGGCCCGTTATCGTGAACGGGAGAAAATAGCTGCTCAATACATCGATGCGTACCGGCATTATTGCTGGCCTGTTCATACAGTGACCGATCTCAAGCTCGCGCCATTTCATCTTCTGGCGACGCAAGGTGCGGTCCATATCAACAAGGATCACGTTTGGCATATGGATACGCTTGCGCAGTTGTGCAGAGCCGATGAGGAGCTACTGCTAGCGACCCCCTACAAAGTTGTGGACGTGACGAATCCCTCTAGCACAGAAGAGGGCATTCTCTGGTGGCGAGAACTCACTGCACGCGGTGGCGAGGGAATGGTGGTCAAGCCCTTGGATTTCATCGCGAAGGGACGGCGTGGGATTGTGCAGCCAGCAGTGAAATGCCGTGGACCGGAGTATCTGCGCATTATCTATGGGCCGGAGTACAGTATGCCCGAAAACCTGGAACGGCTACGCTTGCGCGGATTGGGGACGAAACGCTCACTGGCCCTGAGAGAATTTGCCCTAGGAATCGAGGCGCTGGAGCGTTTCGTTCGCAACGAACCCTTGCGCCGTGTCCACGAGTGCGTCTTCGGTGTATTGGCGCTTGAGAGTGAGCCAGTTGATCCGCGCCTGTGAAATTGCCTCATTCGGCCCGACGTTCTCTTGGGATGTACCTCCTTGATTGCTCAACTATCCAGCGGCTTGCAGACGGCGGTTGAGCCAAATCGAGTGGAGTTCTCAAGGCGTGGCTGCCTCGGTGGTCTTCCTCGCCGAGGGAATGGTCGGCTGGTAGGTCGCGATCACGACGCCGTTGGTCGTCGTCTTGATGCCGACGAGCCGGAGAGCGAAGGCACTGCCGTCGGGGAAGAGGCGGCGCCCTGATCCCAGAACCAGTGGGTGGATCAGGAGTACGTACTCGTCGACGAGGTTGCGCCGCATCAGCGACTGGATCAGCTCTCCGCTGCCCATGACCACGAGATCCTTGCCCGGCTCCTCCTTGAGCCTGGCTACGGCCTGCGCGGCGTCGCCCTTGAGGAGCGTGGAGTTGCTCCACACGAGCGGCTCCGAGAGCGTCGTTGACGCAACGTACTTCTGAATGTTGTCGAGCAGCGCCGAGATGGGGTCCTCCTTCCGCTTGGGCCAGACGGCGTAGAAGTCCTCGTAGGTCCGTCGGCCCAGCAGCAGGGCACCGGTATTGGCCATGCTTTCCCCGGCCTGCGCCATCGCGGCGTAGGGCGTCGCCCAGCCGCCGTGCTCGAAGCCGCCGCGGCGGTCCTCGTCCGGCCGCCCCGGCGCCTGCATGACCCCGTCGAGCGTCAGGTTCGTGAATACAATGACTTTGCTCATGAGCAGTTACCTCCTCATTTCTATCTCTACTTGAGGCTCTTAATCCACCCCGAAATGGAGCGGCCCGCAATTTTGATCAGATCGATGCCTTGCACCGCCGGTGTTGCCA
>WNGL01003181.1_pt1 | contig 19761 bp, 21 predicted proteins | sample 5400591 | NCBI WGS metagenome assembly WNGL01 (sample SAMN13153377, study PRJNA577476) | soil metagenome | isolation source: 80 cm soil or saprolite under Garry oak tree replicate 1 | place: USA:California | collected 2016-06-15 | reverse complement strand
ATCGCCCAACCGAAGGTTGTATTGTTCGGTGTCGTCGTGCTGTTGGTGACCTGGGGGCTTAGCTGGATCCCGGTCGATAGAGGATCACGTTTGCCTTCTCAAGCGTGATCAACCCGCCACCGATCATCTCGCTCAGATCCGGCAGCAGCGCCTGAATCACCTCGTCGGTTTCGACCACTTCGATGATCATCGGAAGATCCATCGAGAGCCGGAGCACTTTGTCGGTGTGGAGTTTGCTGGACGCGCCGAATCCCGCGACTCCCCGCAGCACGGTCGCGCCGGCCAGGCCTCTACTGCGGAAGCGCTCGAGCAACGCTTCGTACAGGGGCTTGCCGTGATACTTGTCACTTTCGCCGATAAAGACGCGCATCAGCGTGCGTTCGCCGCGGAATCGTTCGGTCATCGGAACCTCACAGGAGTTTGTCGCCGAGCGCCGTTCCAAAGACCACCGCGACGACGCAGCCCCCGATCGTTGCGCGCATGTAGAGGACGGCGCGAAGGTAATCGCCGGCGTGGAGCAGGGTGACGCTCTCGTAGCTGAACGTGCTCATCGTGGTGAAGGCACCGCAAAAGCCGATGGTGAGACCCGCCCGCAGGTCGGGCGAGATCACCACCGCGCCGGTTGCGATCCGCAGGATGAACCCGAGGAGCAGGGACCCGACGATGTTGACAGTCAGAGTACCCAGTGGGAAGCCGCTCGCCATGCGGCCGTGAATCCAACCTTCGAGGCCGTAGCGCGACAATGTTCCGGCGACACCGCCCAGGACGATGTAGAGGATAGTCAAAGAAAAGACTCCTGCCGTTGGTGGTTTCGGGTAGGAGTCATCAGCCCGTAGGGCGGTTAAAGGCGAACTCCATCGCCTGTTGGAGAATATAGCTTCTTGACGCTCGCTTGCCGCCCTCCATATACAATCGCGCGGTCCGATCGCAGCTCCTTTACAAAGGAGGCCTATCCATGCTCGCGCGATTTTCCCGCTTTCTCACCTTCACCGCTGTGGCAGCACTCGCCGTTGCATCGTGCACGCGCGAAACGCCGCTGCAGCCGCTCCGTCCGGATGTCGTGGCGCAGGACACGGCATCGCCGGCCCCGCCCAACGACAACCGTGACAGCGCGCGATTCATCCCGTTCGTGCCCTTCTTCGACAGCACGGACGTCACGAACGCCACCGTCGAACCGGGCGAAGTCACGTCGTTCTGTCACGACACGATCGGGGCGCCGACGCGCACCGTCTGGTATGTCTATGTGTCGCAGGCCCCGGGTACCGTGCAACTCACCGCCCAACTGCGCGGTCCAGCCCCAGGGATCCTTTCGACGTACTTCGTCAGCGCCGACACGCTCATCCCGGTGGGATGTAACTCGAACTTTGGACCGGTCACGTTCAATGCCGATTCGGGCTCGGCGTTCTTCTTCCAAATCTCGGATTCCGCCGGCGCGACTGGTCCGACGGTCTTCAGTCTGCAGCAGGACTCGGGACCGCCGCCACCTCCTCCCCCGCCACCGCCAAGCGGCAACGACAACTTTGCGGATGCGGAGCTGGCCCCGGGGATACCCTTCACGGCGACAGCGGTCTTCGACTTTGCAACGCGCGAACCGAACGAGCCGGCATTCTGCTTCTTCAATTCGAGAACGGTGTGGTACCGGTTTACTCCGACGACGACGCAGGCGGTTACGGCCGGTCTCCAGGCACCGTTCTTCGATGGTCTCACCGTCTACCAAGGCACCTCGCTCAATAGTCTGTCGTTCCTGCGCTGCGCGAGCAGCTTCAGCGGCCCGGTGTCCTTCACGGCGGTTGCCGGGCAGACCTACTACTTCCAGGTCGGGAGCGATCAGCCCGGCACTGCGACGTTCTCGCTCCAGCCGCCGCCCCCTCCGCAGGCGAACTTCTTCACCCAGCCGTTCGATCCGTCGAGCTTCGATCTGGTGCAGTTCTTCGATCAGTCGTTCGATCCGGGCGGCGTCGGGATTCAGACGCGGCAGTGGGATTTCGGCGACGGGGCGGCGGGCACGGGTTTCAACCCCACGCATCGGTACGCGGTCGACGGCGATTACCAGGTGACGCTGACGGTCACGACATTCGATGGTCGAACGGGATCGATCACGCGAACCCTGCAGGTGCGGACGCACGACGTCGCCATCACACGCTTTGCGACGCCGGCGACCGGCATGACCGGCAAGACCAGCCGGATTTCGGTGGACATCAAGAGCAACCGGTATCCCGAGACGGTTCAGGTACAGCTGTTCAAGAGTGTGCCGGGAGGGTACCAGCTCGTCTCCACCTCGGTCCAGACACTCCCAACCCGCGACCGAGTGACGACGCTGTTGTTCAGCTATGCGTTCACTCCTGACGATGCGGTGATCGGGAAAGTCACATTCCGCGCGGTTGCCACGATTATGGGGGCTCGAGATGCGCTGCCGGCGGACAACGAAGCGATTGGGAATCCGACGAAGGTGATTCGGTAAAACGACGGTAGATGAGACGACGGTAGGGGACGGTAGGGGCGCAGCATGCTGCGCCCCTACATTTTTCTACCGTCCCTTACCGTCCCTTACCGTCGTATCTTTCGAGCATGCCGCAACTCCGGATCGCTCTGTCGCAATTCCGCCCGACCAAAGGTGAGTATTCGGAAAACGTGACCCGGATCGGCGCCGTACTCAGCCAGGCCGCACAGCTCGATCCCAAACCGGACCTCGTCGTCTTTCCCGAAACGGCAACCTCGGGCTACTTCGTCGAGGGCGGGGTCAAGGAGCTGGCGGTCACGGCCGGCACGCTCGCCCGTGATCTCGCCGCCGCCTACCAGGGGCCTGCGATCGACGTCGTGGTCGGGTTCTACGAGCGTTTCCAGAATCACATTCACAACTCCGCGCTGTACGTCACGCTCAGTACGCGGAAGCCCGAAGTGCGTCACGTGCATCGCAAGGTGTTCCTGCCGACCTACGGCGTGTTCGACGAAGAGCGTTTCGTGGACCGCGGTCAGGACGGCGTGCGCTCATTCGAGACGGGGTGGGGCGGCAAGGCGGCGATCCTGATTTGCGAGGATGCCTGGCATTCGCTGGCCGCGACCGTCGCCGCGCTCGAGGGCGCGCAGCTCGTCATTGTGCCGAGTGCATCACCGGCGCGCGGGCTGGGCGAGCCGGAGGACGAGGCCTGCGAGGGCGAGACGTTGCCGGCGTCGGTCGTTCGCTGGGAGCGCATCGTCCGGGGCATCGCCGAGGAGCACGGCGTGTTCGTCGCGCTCGCGAATCTCGTGGGGTTCGAAGGCGGCAAGGGGTTCCCCGGCGCGTCGGCGGTAATCGATCCGACCGGGAGAGTGCTGGCGCGCGGGCCGCTGTTCGAAGAGGCGTTGCTCACGGCCGACATCGATCTTGATTCGTTGACGACCGCGCGGTCTGATTCCCCGCTGCTCGCCGATCTGCAAAGCGCGCTCCCCGTCCTCACGAAGAGCCTGAGTGGGAAGAGTCAGAATGACAAAGTAAAGTTTGATCCGGCTACGAACGGCGCAAGCAGCGCCGCACGCCCCACGCCGCACGCCGCGCCGATCGTAACAGGCAGCCGCGATCGGGACGGCGACCCCCTCGCCATCGATCCAGAACTGACCCGGCGTTGGTTGGTGAGTTTCTTGAAAGACGAAGTCGTTCGCCGGCGCGGCTTCAAGAAGGGCCTGGTCGGGTTGTCGGGCGGCGTCGATTCCGCGCTCACGGCATTTCTGGCCGCCGCGGCGCTCGGCAAAGACAACGTGATCGGCGTGCGCATGCCGTATCGGACCTCGAGCCCCGACAGTCTCGCGCATGCGCAGCTCGTCATCGACAACCTCGGTATCCCGTCCGTCACGGTCGACATCTCCGACGCCGTGGACGGCTATCTGAAGCAAGTCGGCGATGTCGGCCCGCACCGGCTCGGCAATGTGATGGCGCGCGAGCGGATGATCGTGCTGTTCGACCTGTCCGCCAAGCACAAGGCGCTGCCGCTGGGCACCAGCAACAAGTCGGAGCGGCTGCTCGGCTACTTCACCTGGCACGGTGACGACGCGCCGCCCGTGAATCCGCTCGGCGATCTGTTCAAGACGCAAGTGTGGGCGCTGGCGCGGCACGTCGGCGTCCCCGACGACATCGTGCGCAAACCCGCCACCGCCGACCTGATCAAGGGCCAGACAGACGAAGGAGACCTGGGCGTTTCGTACCTCAACGCGGATCGCATCCTGTATCATCTGATCCGCGGCGAGGAGCCCCCCCCGAGCGGCTTTACTAAGGAAGAGGTGGAGATCGTACGGAAGCGTCTCGACTCGACCCACTGGAAGCGCCGGCTGCCCACCGTCGCGGTGCTGTCACAGACTGCAATCGGCGAATTCTACCTGAGGCCCGTGGACTACTGATGGCGCAGCAGGGGCCTCCCCGTCACCCGCGCGAATCCGAAACGGTCCTCACGGAGCTGATGATGCCGCATCACGCGAACATCATGGGCAACGTGTTCGGCGGTCACATCCTCGCGCTCGTCGACCGCGTCGCCGCCGTCGCCGCGATCCGCCACGCACGCCGTGAGTGCGTCACCGTCTCGGTGGACAAGGTGGATTTCCGCGAGCCGATCCACGTCGGCGAACTGGTGACCGCGATGGCGCGGGTGAACTTCGCGGGCCGGACGTCGATGGAGGTCGGCGTGAAAGTGCTCGCCGAGAACGTGCTGACGGGCGACCGGCGCCACACCAATTCGTGCTATGTCACCTACGTCGCGCTGGACGAGAACGGCCGCCCGACCGAAGTCGCGCCGATCGTCCCCGAGACCGCGGACGAAAAGCGCCGCTACGACCGCGCCGCGAAGCGTCGCGCGAAGCGGGTGATGGAGCGCCGCTACGACCAGGGCCGGGGTGAGTAAGGTCGTACTGGTCTTGTCCGGTGGTGGAGCGAAGGCGCTCGCGCACGCGGGAGCCTTCCGGGCTCTGGAGCAGGCCGAGCTCATCCCCAGCCAGATCTTCGCCACGTCCATGGGCGCCGTCGTCGGCGCCGCCCTCGCGGCGGGTATCCCCTTCGACCAGGTGCGCCGCCGCGCCATGGGCATCCGGCGGAAGGACGTCGCGCCACTCGATCCGCTGGCGTTGCTGATGGGTCTGTTCGCCCGCAGTCTGTTTCCGGCCGCCGCCCTGCGGCGCGCCATCGCAGTCCTCGTTCCGAGGATCAGCTTCCAGTCCTTGCGCATCCCGCTGACCGTCACGGCTACGGATCTCGACAGCGGCGAGCTGTTGCTGCTCAGCCGGGAGCAGGGCGAGTTCGAGCTGGCGGATGCGCTGTACGGCTCGTGCGCACTCCCGCTCTACTTCCCGCCGCTCGAAACGAACGGCCGGCGCCTGGGCGATGGCGGCCTCAGGGCCGTGCTGCCGATCGGTCCCGCGCTCGAGCGCGTGAAGGACGCGGACCTGTTCGTCGCCGTGGACGTCGGGCCGGGATTCGACGAACGGGGTGGACCTTCCGCCAATGGCGATCAGCCAGAGCCGCCCGACGCGCCCGTCCCCGCGCGCCTGCCGCGGGTCGTGCGGATGCATGGCGAAGCCATGCGGATCATGATGGCGGAGCAGACGCAGCGGGCGCTCGCGGACTGGCCGAAGGACGGGCCGCGGCTCGTCTATGTGCGGGCCGTCGCCGAGCGCGAAGCAACGTTCGCGGTCGATCGCATCCAGGAGTATGTCGAGATGGGTTACCAGGCGACCAAAAAAGCCTTAGGATAGGCGAAAACTAGACGCACCGCGGTTCACAGTTCACGGTCAACCGGACAATCTGATGCGAGCATCGGAAGTGATGATTGCCGATCCGATAGTTGCTGCGGCCGGCGCAACCTCGTCTGAAGTGGCGGCGCTGATGCGAGTCAAGAATATCTCTGTCGTACCCGTCGTCGATAATCCGAAAGATCGCCATTACCTGGGCACGATTTCAGATCGCGATATTGTGGCGCGCTGTGTAGGCGCGGGACACGATCCAACGGACTGCTCAGCCGCGGATCATGCTCGCAGCGATACACCCGTGGTCAAACCCGAGACCGAGCTCAAGGGATTCAAGCTGGTGAAGCAGCCGGACGCTGCGGATCATCACGTACGGTCGACGATTGTCGTGCTGAACGGTGACAAGAGGGTCGTAGGATTCATACCGCATCCCGAGGAAATTCAGGGAATCGTGGTGGTGTAAGTGGCTCACAAGTTTTTCACCTTGGCCGAAGCCAATCGCACGCTCCCCCTCGTCCGCCGGGTCGTGCAGGACATCACGTCGGTGTACCCGCACTGGAAGGATCTTGTGGATCGCTACGGTCTCATTGCCGCTCAGGCCCGACCCGAGTGGGGCGAGTCCCAGGAGCAGCTCAGCCTGAAGGCCGAGATCGACACGGTAGCCGGGAAGATCAACGGCTACCTCGGCGAGCTGGAGCAGATCGGCTGCGAGTTCAAAGGGTTCGACGAGGGGCTCGTCGACTTCCACGGCCGCCTCGACGCGCGCGAGATCCTGTGGTGCTGGAAGCTCGGCGAGGATCGGATCACCCACTGGCACGAGCTGGAGGCGGGCTTCGCCGGGCGGCAACCCTTGCCGGAGGTCATGAGCCGCACATGAAAGGCGTGTGGCTCTTCCTCCATGTCATGGGGTTCGTCGCCTGGCTGGGCGGCGGGCTCGCCGTGATGCTCAGCGGCATCACCGCCAAGTACTTCCCCCCCGATCAGCGGCTGGCGGTGTACCGCGTCATGAGTGTAGTGTCCCGGAATCTGATCGGGCCCGGTGCCGTCCTCGTGGTGGTGAGCGGCTTCGTGCTGTCAGTGCCATACTTCAAGAGCGCGACCGTTCCAACCTGGCTCATGGCGATGCAGGGATTAGGACTCCTCGGTGCCATCGTGGCGATCTGGGTCGTCATGCCGACCGCGGCACGGCTCGGCAGGCTGGAGCTCGACCCCCGGGGCGAGCTGCCGGAGAGTTTCAGTGGATTGCGCAGGCGGCAGGCCGTCTTTGCGACCGTTGCAGGGGTTCTCGCACTTATGGCTCTCATATCGGGTACGCTGTTCAGGTAGGTGGTCCAACGTTTCAGGGTGACCATCCCACCGATTTGCGGGTCGTTGTCGGAGTGCGAGGATTGGTTCTCTTCGACTTCGGCGGGACTCTGGACGCGGACGGCTCCCGTTGGAGCGTTCGCTTTCACGCCGCCTATCGGGCGGCGGGTGGCAAACAGTCGTTCGCGGCGTTCGACCGGGCGTTTCGCGAGTCGGACCGAGCTCTCGAGCGGCTTTCGGGCATAGAGAGGCTGGGATTCCGCGCGATGGTTGACGCTCAAACCGCGTTGCTGTTACCCCGGCTCACCGATGGTGCCGCGCTTCCCGCGCGAGCCATCGCCGACGAGTTCCATTCCACCACTTGCACCGTCGTGCGCCGCAATGAAGAGCTGCTCGCGCAGCTGCACAAATCGTATCATCTCGGCGTCGTGTCGAATTTCACCGGCAACCTCGAGCTCTGTCTCGAGGAGCTGGGCGTGATGCAGTACTTCTCCGTCGTCGCCGATTCGGGCCGCGTCGGGATCACCAAACCCGACCCGCGGCTGTTCCAGCACGCGCTCAGCTGGCCCGGACTCGTCTCGCAACCCGCCTGGATGGTGGGCGACAACTTCGACTCCGACATCCGGCCGGCGGCGGCACTCGGTCTGGCGACTGCCTGGCTGGCGCCGCCGGACGCGCCTCGCAAGTCGCGTGAAGCGGGCGTTCCGACCGTTCGCCTGACGACGCTGTCCGAGCTGGCTGGAGTCCTCGACTCGTGATGTGCGGCCCGGTATGAAGCTCAGTACGCGCCTCCTGCTCTTCCTCCTTCCCACGATGACCGTGGTCATGGTGGGTTACATGTATTGGTCGATGGCCGAGCGGGAAGACACGCTGGTTGCGCAGGCCGAGCAGGAGATGGGCGCGTACGGCGCGGCGCTCGGTGTAGCGCTGCGGTATGCGTTTCAGGACAGCACGCGCGCCAACTTCCGGCGCGTCATCAATCAGGTCACGAGCGACCCCAAGATCTACGCCATTCTGCTCTACGATCGGCACGGGAATCCGCTGCTCGTGTCGGACTCCGTCGAGACGCCCAGTCCGGCGCCCCCCGCATCGCTCGCCAAGGTGCTCGCGACCGGCAAGCCGGTGTCGTTCCGGCGCGAGCTGGAAGATCACGACGTCTTCTCGGTACTCCGGCCAATCTACGGTCCCGACGGACGGATTTCGGGCGCGCTCGAGGTGGCGCAGCCATTGTCGTTCGTGCAGCAGCAACAAGCGCAGGTGCGCGATCGATTTTTCTTCAATACGCTCACGTTGCTCATCATCGTCGCCGTGCTGACGGTGTGGCTCGTGCGCCGCCTCGTGGCGGAGCCGATGAAGCGTTTCGTCGGCGCGGTGCAGGCGCTCGGTCGCGGCGAGCTTGCCCATCGCATCGAACGGCACGGCCGCGGCCCGCGGCTGCTGCAAGGCGGCGAGCTGGCGGCACTCGAGGACGAAATCAACCGGATGGCGAGCAATCTGGAGGCGGCGCGCGCGCGGATCATGCGCGAAGCCGAAGAGCGGGTCGTGCTGGAACGCCGGCTGCGCGAGACCGAAAAGATGGCGGAGGTGGGCAATCTCGCGGCGGGACTGGCCCACGATATCGCGGCGCCGCTCAACGTGATCTCGGGGCGCGCTGGCCTGCTCCTCGAAAACGAGCCCGAAAACTCCGAGCGGCGCCGCAACCTCGGGATCATCATGCGGCAGATCGAGCGCATCACCGCGATCGTACGCGACCTGCTCGACTCGCGTCAACGGCGGGAGCGCCGCATCGGACGGATGGATGCGGCGCTCGTGCTTGACGGCGTGGTGGAATTTCTCGACGGCGAGCTGACCCGCAATCACATCGCGCTCGAGCGCCGCTACGATCGCCCCCTGCCCGCGCTGGGAGATCCCGATCTCCTGCATCAGGTCTTCGTCAATCTCGTGCTGAATGCGGTGCAGGCGCTCGAGACGATGGCGCCCGAGCGGCCGCGCGCGATCGCGCTCCGTGCGTCGCGCGCACCCTCACGCGACGTCGTCCATATCGAGGTGGCCGACACGGGGCCGGGGATTCCGGTTCCCGCGTTGCCGCATTTGTTCGAGCCGTTCTTCACCACGAAGCCAAAGGGCACGGGACTGGGACTGGTCGTGGCGCGCAGCCTGATCGAGGAGTGCGGCGGGACGCTGGAAGCGGCGAACGAGCCGAACGACGACGGCGTGGGGGGGGGCGCGGTATTCCGCGTGATCCTGCGGGCGGACCGCACGGCGGGCGTCCACGTCGCGGAGCCGGCGCGTGTCTGATCATGTTCTCGTCGTCGAGGACGACGGCGAGCTTCGAGAGTTTCTCGTCGAAGTACTGAGCTCGGCGGGCCACATCACGACCGGTCACCCCACGGCGGAATCGGCGCTGCGCGCGATCGCGGAGGGCGCAGCGGCGGACGTCGTGGTGACCGACCTCATCATGCCCGGCATGCCGGGCGCCGAGCTGCTGCGCGCGCTGCGGCGGCAACGCCCGGAGTTGAACGTCATCGTGATGACGGCCTTCGGCTCGATCGATTCCGCCGTCGAGCTCGTCCGCGCGGGGGCCTACGACTACCTCACCAAGCCCATCGCGACGCAGGAGCTGTTGCTGGCCGTGGGGCACGCGCTCGATCAAAGCCGACTGAGACGCGAGGTCGCCCGGCTGGGGCGGAGCGCGATGGCGGCGGGACTCTCGGGATTCCTCGGCGCGAGCCAGCCGATTCAAGATCTGGTCGCGCTCGTACTGCGCGCGGCGCAGTCGCGCCACCCCGTGCTGATCACGGGTGAGAGCGGCACGGGCAAGGAGCTGGTCGCGCGCGCGATCCATCAGGCATCGGGCCGCGGCGCGTTCGTCGCCGTGAATTGCGGCGCATTGCCGGAGCAGCTGCTCGAGTCCGAGCTGTTCGGGCACGAGAAAGGCGCGTTCAGCGGAGCCGATCGCGCGAAGCCGGGGCTGTTCGAGGCGGCCGACGGCGGCGTGCTGCTGCTCGACGAGATCGCCGACCTGCCGCTCGCGCTTCAGCCCAAGCTGCTGCGCGCGTTGGAGAACGGCGAAGTGCGGCGCGTCGGCGCGACCGAATCGCGCAATCTCGACGTCCGCGTGATCGCCGCGACCAACCGCGATCTCGACGCCGAGGTGCAAGCGGGCCGCTTCCGTGAAGATCTGTTCTACCGCCTCAACGTCCTCCACATCTCCACGCCGCCGCTGCGCGAGCGAGCCGCCGATATCCCGCTGCTCGCCGAGCATTTCCTCCAGGGCGACACGGCCGAAGGCGAGGAGCAGAACGCCGCACATCTCCAGCGGCCGCGCCGCATTTCGCCGGAAGCGATGGCGCTGCTCACGACGTACCCCTGGCCCGGCAACGTGCGCGAGCTGCGCAACGCCATTCAACGCGCGTCAGTCGTGACGGCGGGCGAGGAGGTACGGCCGGAGGATTTGCCAGCGCGCATTCGCGAGGCGAGCCGGGCCGCGCCGCTCGTCGGAGACTCGGCGGACCGGGCGCTGCCGCTGCGCGACGTGGAGCGTCTCTACATCCTCGAGGTGCTGCGGCAGGCTGGCGGCAACAAGTCGCGCGCCGCGGAATTGCTCGGCCTAGACCGCAAGACGCTGTATCGCAAGCTCGAGGAATACCGCCTGGACATGGAGACGCCGGCACCCGCTTAAGCCGGAGGTGTCCCGAACCTCCCCAGTCCCGATGGGGCGAATTGCCCCAGTCGTGCGCGCCGCCGTTCTTAAGTCACGTTCTTGGCGTCACATAGCAAGAGTGATCTACGGTACCGCTCTTGCCTGACAGAGCGGGGTGCGCGGTGTGGTGCTGTTCGATTTCGGCGGCACGCTCGACGCCGATGGCGCGCGTTGGAGTGTGCGGTTCCACGCGGGCTACACGGCGGCGGGCGGGCGCGAGCCGTTCGCGGTTTTCGAGGACGCGTTTCGCGCGTCCGACCGCGCGCTCCTCCGGGTGCCGGGGATCGGATCACTCGGATTTCGCGCCATGGTCGATCTGCAGTCGGCGCTCGTGTTGGCGCGTCTTCCGGATGGGCTCACGCTGTCACGCGAGCGGATCGTGGAGGATTTCCACGCCCACGCCGTCGCAGTGATTCGCCGCAATCAGGCGCTGCTCGCGAGGTTGCAGCGGTCGTACCGGCTCGCGGTAGTGTCGAATTTTACTGGCAATTTGGTGCCCTGCCTTGAGGAACTGGATTTGATGAGCTACTTCTCCGCGGTCGCGGACTCGGGCCGAGTCGGCGCCACCAAGCCGGACCCGCGGCTGTTCCGCCACGCGCTCGAGTCGCTCGGCGGCGGTGTTAACGGGGAGCCGGTATGGATGGTCGGAGACAACTTCGAAGCCGACATCAGGCCGGCGGCGAGTCTCGGGATGCAGACCGCGTGGCTCGCGCCACCGGTCGCGCGCTCGCCCGATGCCAACGTGCCGACGGTGCGGCTCACCACGTTGACCGAGCTCGCCGAGGTGCTGCCGTCGTGACGCACGGACTCATCCTCGCCGGCGGCGACGGCAGCCGCCTCGCCGCCGACGGCGTGGCGACGCCGAAGGCGCTAGTGTCCGTGGCCGGCCGGCCGCAGATCCTCAACCTGATTCAGATCCTCGAGCAGCTCGGCTGCGAATCGATTACGAGCATGGTGCGCGAGGGCGTACTCGTTCAGCCCCCGTCTCCGGCCGTCACCGTGCGCGCCTGCCGCACGCCCTCCTCGCTGCATACGCTGGTGGCGGGTCTGGCGGTGGTGCCGCCGGGTCCGGTGTTCTGCACGATGGTCGATACGGTGATGCCGGCCGAGGACTGGCGACTCGTCTATGCCGGTGTGACGGAGCAACTTCGCGCCGGGTCATTTGCGGTGCTGGCTGTAACGCCGTTTGTGGATGACGAGCGGCCGGTGTACGTCGCGCGCGACGCCGCGGGGCGTGCCATTGAAATCGCCGACAGCCCTCGCAACGGCACGGCTCCCGTCGTGGTGACGGGTGGCGTCTACGGATTCAGTCCGGGCGCGCGCCGGCTCGCCAGCGTGGCCGTGACGTCGGAGAACCGGATGCGTGCATTCCTCAAGCTGCTCATCGCCGTGCGCGCGCCGATCACGACAGTAGAGGTGGCGAAGATCATCGATCTCGATCACAAGCGCGATCTCGAGGCCGCGGAGCGTTGGCTCGCGGCCAGCGCACCGCAGGGAGGGGCGGCACGATGAAGCGCCTGGTCGCACTCTATCGGAGCCCGACGTACTCGCCGGCCCAGCATCGCAGCAATGACACGGCGATCCTGGATGACACCATCTCCGGGCTGGAGCGGCGCGGTTGGCGGGTCACGCGCACGGGTGAGGCCGACGTCGCCGCGGGTCGCCTGCCGGCGGCGGAGCTGTACGTGAACATGTGCCAGGGCCCTGCGGCATCGGAACGCCTGCTCGACCTCGTGCCACCGGAAGCGCTGGCCGTCAATCCCCCGGACAGCGTCCTCAACTGTCACCGGCACCGGTTGGTCGGACGGATGGCGGCGGCCGGGCTGCCGTTCCCGCGCACGCTGATCGTGGCGACCGCCGAGCCACAGGCGGTGCTGCCGCTCGTGCATCAACTGAACGGCGACGGCCGGCCGGTGTGGGTCAAACGCGGCGACGTGCACGCGGAAACGAGCGCCGACGTCGTGTCGGCGAAGGAAGCGGGCGTAACGGACGCGATCGCCGGGTTCGCCCGGCGCGGCGTGGCGCGCGTCGCGCTCCAGGCGCACGTCGGCGGGCCGATCGTGAAGTTCTACGCCCTCGCCGACGGGCGCTTCTTCTCGTGGTATGCCGCCGATCCAGGCCGTGTCGACATCTCGGAAGAACGCCTGAAGGAGCTTGTATTCGCCGCGGCACGCGCCGTCGGGCTCGAGGTGTTCGGCGGCGACGTCGCGTTCCCTGAGCCCGACACGCCGGTGCTCATCGATCTCAACGACTGGCCCTCTTTTGCCCCGGTGCGCGCCGCTGCTGCGGAGGCGATCGCCGGCTATATCGACGAAAAGGCCGCAAACGGAAGACAGGCATGATCGATCTCGTCACCCAATCAGAATCGCAGCGCATCTTCGAGCTCGAGGCGCAGTATCTCGCACCGGGCACGCAGAGCGTCGCCCTCTTCAGCAAGCTGTGCATGGATCGCGGCGAGGGCGCCGTCCTGTGGGACATAGACGGCAATCGCTACGTGGATCTGCTCGCCGGCGTCGGCGTCGCGAGCCTCGGCTATGCGCATCCGCGCTACGTCGCCGAGATGACGCGGCAGCTGGAGCGCGTGCACGTGGGGAGCTTCACGTCGGAGCATCGCGCGGCGCTGGTGAAACTGATCGCGGGGCTCGCGCCCGGCGACTTGAACCGCACGCAGCTCTACTCGAGCGGTGCGGAGGCGGTCGAAGCGGCGGTGCGGCTCGCGAAAGCCGCCACGGGCCGGCACGAAATGATGGGATTCTGGGGCGGATTCCACGGCAAGACGGGTGGAGTCCTGCCGCTCTTGTCGGGCAGCTTCAAGCACGGCCTCGGGCCGCTGGCTCCCGGCAACTACTCGACTCCGTACGCCGCCTGCGCGCGCTGCGCGTTCGGCAAGACGTTCCCGTCGTGCGAGTGGCACTGCGTCGATTTCGTGCGGTCCAAGATCGCGCTCGAGACGACGAACGACATCGCCGCGATCATCGTCGAGCCGGTGCAGGGGACGGCCGGCAACGTCATCCCGCCCCCCGGCTACCTGCGGGAGCTGCGGGCCCTCGCCACGGAAATCGGCGCGCTGCTCATCTGCGACGAGATGATCACCGGCTTCGGGCGGACGGGAAAAATGTTTGCCGTGGAGCACGACAACGTCGTGCCCGACGTGCTGCTCGTCGGCAAGGGGTTCGGCGGCGGCTTCCCCGTCAGCGGCATCGTGATTCGCGAGCCGATCGCGTTCTCCAAGCCGTGGGCGAATCCGAGCGGCAGCTCGTCGAGCTACGGCGGCAACCCGCTCGCGGCGGCCGCGGCGCACGTGACAATACAAACAATCGTAGAAGAACAACTCGTCGAACACAGTCGTCGAACAGGAGCGTTGATGCTCGAGGAGATGCGCTCCTGGGAAGACGAGATCCCGATCGTCAGCGACGTGCGCGGCCGCGGGCTCATGCTCGGCATGGATCTGGTCGTGCCCGGGACACGCAAGCTGCTCGACAAGAAGATCACGCGTTGGGTCTTCGACACGTTGCTCGCGCGCGGCGTGATCGCGATGATTTACAACCCCGAAGTACGGATCAACCCGCCGCTCGTCATCACCGACGAGCAGGCGATGGAAGCGCTCGCCACCATGAAGGCAGTGCTCGAAGAAGCGAGCGCGCGTGTACGCCAGTAAAGGGCCCGTCGTCGAAGAATGGGCCGACCGGCGGTTCTTCAGGCCGGTCGGGTGGCGCATTGCGAAGGCCCTGCTGCCGACGCGGATCTCTCCTGATGCGGTGACGCTCGCGAGCCTCGTGCTCGGGGTCGTCGCGGGTCACCTGTTCTGGTACCGCACCGCGTGGGTCAACGCCGCCGGCGTGCTGCTCTTCATCGCCTCCGATGTCTTGGACAGCGTGGACGGGCAGCTCGCGCGCCTGCGCGGCACGTCCACCCGCATGGGCAGAATCCTCGATGGCCTGGCCGATAGCGGCCGCTTCATCAGTCTGTACGGGCACCTCGCGGCGCGGCTGTATGCCGCCGGGTGGGGTTGGGAAGGGCCGGCGCTGGCGATTGCGGCGCTGTTGTCGCACTCCTACCAGGCCGCCGCGGCCGATTTCATCCGCCAGGCGTATCTGCATTTCGCGATCGGTGCAGGCGGCGAGCTGGACGTTGCCGAGCCGGCGGAGATCCGCGGAGCGGAATCGATCTGGGAGCGGATCACCTCCTGGATCTACGGCGACTACACCCGGCGCCAGGCCTGGCTGTTCCCGCGCACGACGGCCCTCGCGCGCTCGCTGTCGGGACGCGATGTGCCGGAGTCGCTGCGCCGCTCATGGGCCGAGCGGCAGCGCTGGGTGGTGCGGGGCTGCGCCTGGATCGCGCAGAACATTCGCTTCCTGCTCCTGGCCCTCACCGCCGTGCCGCACTGGCCGGCCGCCTATTGCTGGATCGTCGTGGGGCCGCTGAACGTCGTGCTGATCTTCCTCATTCTGGCGCACGAGCGCGAGCCAAAATTCCATGCACAGCTCGCCTGACGCCCGGGTCTATCGCGGTGTCCTGCTCGGGCTCGGCGGGATCGCGCGCTCCGGGCATCTCCCTGCGTTCCAGTCGGATCCGAAGGTGGCCTCCCGGCTGCGCATCGTCGGCATCGTGGAGGAAGCGATGTCGGCGCCGTCGACGTTCCTCGGCATTCCTCTATTATCCCGTCCCGAGCAGCTCGCCGACCTCGGTCCGATCGACTTCGTGGACATCTGCACGCCGACGGCATCGCACCTGGAGCTATCGCTCTGGGGCCTGTCGCAGGGCTACCACGTCCTGTGCGAGAAGCCGGTGGCGGTGAACCGCGCCGAGGCCGCGACCCTGGCCGCGGCGGCGCACGAGGCGGGTCGCGTCGTGATGCCCTGTCACCAGTACCGCTTCAATCCGGTGTGGCTGCGCGTGAAACGCTGGCTGGACGAAGGTGTGATCGGCCGCTGGCATCTCGCGGAGTTCCGGGTCTATCGGCTCGCGGCCGATCCCGGCGCCGGCAGGGACGACGTCCCGTGGCGGGGCCGGCGCGCCGCCGGGCGTGGCGGCGTGCTCCTCGATCACGGTACCCACCTCGTCTACGAGCTCCTCGACGTCGCGGGGCCGCCGCAAGCGGTGCGCGCGTGGACCGGTCGCCTGCGCCACGGCGGCTACGACGTCGAAGACACGGCGCAGCTGGTGTTCTCGTATCCCGATCGAATGGCGACGATGTTTCTCACCTGGGCGGCGCGGCGACGGGAGACGGAGATCCGGTTTATCGGCGAGCGCGGCAGTATCACCTGGAGCGGCGGCATCCTGACGCTCGAGCAGGGCGGCCAGATGGAGTCGTTCGATCATACCGCCGATCTCGACAAGTCCGCGTACGCGACCTGGTTTGCCGGGCTGTTTCACGATTTCGCGACCACGCTCGATTCGGGTGACAGCGCCCGCCCGATGGCCGATATCGCCCAGGTCGCGGCGGTGCTCGAGGCCTCGTATGCTGCAGTTGCATGAGCTCGCCTCGGCGGTTGCAGCTTGCCTTGTTTCTGCTCGGCGCGGCCGTGTTCGGCTATCTCATCGCACGCATCGGCGTCGGCCGGCTCGTGTCCGATGCTACACGTACGGGCTGGATGTTCATCCCGATCGTGTTGTTGTACGCGCTCGTATACGCCTGTAGCGCGCTCGCCTGGCAGCTGACGATGGGAGACTCCAACCGGCCGTCGTTCTGGCGCACCTACGCCGTGCTGATCTCCGCCGGCGCGCTGAACTTTCTCACGCCGTTGATCAACGCCGGCGGTGAGCCGTTTCGGGTCGCGGCGCTCGCGCCGTGGCTCGGGAAACGACGCGCCGCCGGCTCCGTGATCCTGCATCGCATGCTGCATTCGTTCACCTACGTACTCGTCTGGTTCACGGCGGTCGGTCTCGCGTTTGCGTTATTGCCGCGCGAGACGCCGACGGCGGTGTTCGCCAGCCTGGGTGTCGTGGCGCTGGTGCTCGTCGGCATCATCGCGCTGTTCGTGTCGGCCCACCGCAGCGGCGTGCTCGAGCGGATCCTGAATTGGCTGAATCGGGTCCCGCTCCTGCGCCGGCTGGGCGGCGCGCTCGAGCCCAAGCGCGCGCTGCTCGTCGAGCTGGATGAGCAGATCACGGAGTTCTATCACCGCCAGCCGGGTCGTTTTGTCCGGGCGATCCTGCTCGAGTATCTGAGCCGCTGCATCTTCATGCTCGAGCTGGTGCTCATCGTCGCCAGCCTGGGGTTCGGGCTCAGCTACCTGCTTGCCTTTACCATCGGTGGGCTCGAGGCGATTGCGGGCAACGTCCTGTTCCTGGTGCCGTTCGAGATCGGCGCCCGGGAGGGTGCGTACTATCTCCTCTTCAAGCTCTTCGGGCTCGATCCCCAGCTCGGCCTGTACACGTCGATCGTCGGTCGCGTGCGCGACTTCGCGTGGATCGCCGCCGGGTTGCTGCTGATCTGGGCCGTCGGAGCGCCGCGACCCATTGCCGCCCCTCCCGCCTCTGCCGCCCGTTCAGAATGACGATCGTCACCCACGCGCTCGCGACCACCCTCGGCGTACGAGTCCTGAAGCTTACGGGGAGCGACGCCGTGCTCGCCTACGTATTCGGCGTCGGCGTGGATATCGATCACGCGATCAAAGCCCCCTTTTACCTGCGCGCGATCGGCCGCCGGAGGCAGCTCGGTTATTACTGGCGGACGTCACTGCAGGAGCCTGTCGCACTGTTGTGGATCGTGCCGCTGTGCTTTTTCCTCGGGACGTGGGTGCCCGCGCTGTTCTTTCTTATTCACCTGGCGATGGATTACAGCGTCGGCTACGAAAAGATGCCGTGGTATCCCTACTCGCCGCTCGTCACGCAGGGGTTTTTGGTCGGAGTGTCCGATAAAGCGAAGGAAGCCATTCTCATCGTGGTCCTCTTATGTATGAATTTGCTCCTGTTCTTGGTTCCGCTGTAGACCGCGGCATTCGCCCGGTGCTGCGATTCATGCACGTCACCCTCGGGCTCTCGCCCGATCAGGTGACGTGGGCCGCGTTTTGGGTGAGCGCGGCCGCCGCCGCCGTATTCGCGACGGGTCGGGTCGTCCCGGGGCTGGTGCTCATGGCCGTCGGCCAACTCCTCGACGCTCTCGACGGCGGCATCGCGCGCCAGTTTGGCCTCGTCTCCGCGGCCGGCCACCGGCTCGACACGTGGCTCGATCGCGCGTCGGAGATCGCCATCTTCTTGGGGTGCGCGGTGGGCGGGCTCGTTTCGCTGCGGCTGGCGGTGCTCGCGTCGGTCGCCGTACTGCTGCTCACGACGATCGTGGACCGCTCGAAGCTCGATCCCGGAGTGAAGCGCTTCGCGCTGTACTTCGGGATTTGGGCGCCGTATCAGCTGATCTTCTCGATCATCTTCATCGTGAATCTCGCCGCTTATGTCGTCGGCCTGCTCGTCATCGACTGCCGCTTTCAACGCGATATGGATGCGCTGGGCGGCGACCTGAACACCGTCGCCTCGCGCGCCGCCCGCCTCGGGACGCCGTAATGCTGGCCATGCAACATCCGTACGTCGTCGTGGCGCCGGCAGAGACGATGCATGTCGAGGCATGGGCCGGCTCCGGCAAACCGGTCGCCGTCATCCCGGGCCTGTTCGGCGCGTCCTTCACGTTCCGGAAGGTCGTGCCGCTCCTCGCGGCTCAAGGGTTTCGCCCGATCGTCATCGAGCCGCTCGGCACCGGCTTCTCGAGCCGGCCGCTGAAGGCCGACTACTCCCTCGCCGCGCAAGCGCATCGTCTGGCCGCTGTGCTCGATTCGCTGCACGCGGGACCGGTGCTGGTGCTCGCGCACTCACTCGGTGCGGCGATCGCGTTTCGGCTCGCGGTCGATAGGCCCGACCTGGTGCGCGGCATCGTCTCGCTCGAGGGCGGGCCCACGGAAGAGGCAACGACGCCGACGTTCCGGAGCGCCATGCGCTATCTGCCCTGGGTCAAGCTGCTCGGCGGAATCAACCTGGTGCGCCGCAAGGTCCGCAGCATGCTGCTCGATTCCTCGGGCGACCGATCGTGGGTGACCGACGGCGTGGTCATGGGCTACACCCTCGGGGAGGCGCGTAACTTCGACGCGACGCTCAAGACCTTTCTCGCGATGTCGCAGGCGCACGAGCCGACCAAGCTCGGCCCCCGTCTGGGCGACATCGCGTGTCCGGTCACGCTCGTCGTGGGCACGGCCCACCACGACGGCGACGTGCCGCCACAAGAGGTCGCGCTCATGAATCACTCCATCGTGTCGTTCGAGGTGGACAGCCAGACGGGCGCGGGGCATTACCTCCAGGAAGAGCGGCCCGCCGCCGTCGTCTCCGCCGTCGAGCGCCTGGAGCAAAGGGCGCGATGACGCCGCTGCGGGTCGCGCTCATCGCGGAGGACTACTACCCGCAGCTCGGTGGCGTGCCCGAGCACGTGCATCATCTCGCCCGGGAGTTGGACGCCCTCGGCCATCATGCGACGATCGTGACCTCTCACATGCGCATGAATGGTGACGTCGATCCCCCGTACGTGCGCAGAGTAGGGACGAGTCTGGTGATCTATGCGAACGGCGGCGTGGCGCGGATTACCGTCGGCTGGCGACTCACCACGCGGCTCGAGGCGCTGTTCCGCAAGGAGCGCTTCGACATCGTGCATGTGCACGGCGGCTTGAATCCCACGCTCGGGATCGTTGCGCCACGCGCCGCCGTGCGGGCAGGCATTCCGGTCGTCGCCACGTTTCACACCTGGTTCCCCCGTTCGATCGCCCTGCGCATCCTGCGCCGGCCGTTCCAGCGGCTGCTCGATCGCCACGCGGCCACGATCGCGGTCAGCAGCGCCGCGCAGGAAGCGATGGCCCGCTACCTCACGGCGCCGTGGGAAGTCATTCCCAACGGCGTCGACACGACGTTCTTCCGGCCAGGGCTGGGCCGCGCAAGTGGGCGCTTCGAGCAGCGCCCGCCGCAGCTGCTATGGCTCGGACGAATCGAGCCGCGCAACGATCTCGGGACCGTGCTTGCGGCGATGCCAAGCATTCTCAGGGCCCATCCGGCTGCCAAGCTGACCG
>WNGL01008782.1_pt1 | contig 19763 bp, 22 predicted proteins | sample 5400591 | NCBI WGS metagenome assembly WNGL01 (sample SAMN13153377, study PRJNA577476) | soil metagenome | isolation source: 80 cm soil or saprolite under Garry oak tree replicate 1 | place: USA:California | collected 2016-06-15 | reverse complement strand
TCGATCCGTCGCTCTGCGCGGGACACGCAGTGGCGTGGCGTTCGGTGTGGGTGCGGACATCGCTTTTGGATTTCGCTGAATCGTGCCGCGCACGTGCGGACGAGGTGTCTGGCGCGGGACCGCCGGCGGTGGTGTCAAGGGGGATCGTGCAATTGGGGTTGGCGGTCTCGGACCGGGCGGCGCATTGGTCAAAGGCTGCGACAGGAGCGCCTCATTGAAAGATATGGTCGCGAAGTTTCCATCCTTGCTGATCGTTACCTTCGTCGCGCCCACACGCTGCGACCATTCAATGCTGGCGATGCTGTAGCCGTCCACCGGTTGCCTGGTGCTAAGATATTTTTTGAAGCCCTGGTCCGAACTTGAAGCGATCGTAACCATGTCGCCTTCCGGCGAACGCGCGGCGTTGGCCACGTAAAGGTCCTTTGCAAAATCGGGCGTGGCCGAAGGCAAAGCGACTGCGGTGGCAACTGCGAACGGCGAGCGATCGAGCATCGCTGAATAGCGGTCGAAATTAAAGCGCGGTGGAATGGCGTCCTCCGCCTGACCAGCGATCGCGCCAACCAATGCGAGGATAGATATAAGCATTAGAGAACGTGTCATAGTCACTATTTCGCACGCTGCGCTGGTGCAAACCAGCGCGCGATCTTAAACTTGCCACGCATCATGGTCGGATCACTACTATCGATTGCCAGGTTAGCACTTTCAAAAACGACGAACGCGTCGGGCTTTTGGACATCGTAGAGAAAATGTACGAGCGGCGGCCACGGGCTTTTGGTTTCAATCGAAGCAAAAACCGTCTGATGGTTCGGAGTCGTTTCGCCCGAACCAATCGCGGGATTTTGGATCAGGACATTATATTTGCCCGCTACCTGCTTCAATTGGTCAAGCAGGACGGAGGCTTCCGCGGGATTCTTAAGCGTTGGTTGATGTTCGCGTAGCCATTGGTCGCGTTTCGTCCAGAGATCTCGTTCTTTGACGTAAACGGCTTGCTCGGCTAAGGCCGCTTTGCGCGCGGCTAGCTCGATCCGGGCGCGACCCAATGCGCCAAAAAGCCAGCTTAAAATCACAAGATTGACCAACACGATGACTGCGCCCGCGACAATCCATGAAAGAAGGCGCTCGCGTTGATTCATCCGCTCGTACCAGGCCGGCATCATCGCGGTCGCCCCTCCAGGCGAAACTGCGCATGGTCATTCGGCAAAATACGGGGCGCCGCCATGTTAAACTGAAAGATTCGCAGCTCGGGCGCTTTCTTCACTTTGTCGATGAATTGATAAGCAAGCGCTGCCGTATTTGCTTCTCCCTCCACTGATATTTGCCGCGCGGACTGATTGTAAGCGGTAATGCGCACCTCGGCCGACGGCAGACTTTCGAAAAGATGCAGCAAGATTTCGACTGGATAATAATGCGAATCAACCGCCGGCGCGAGCGCTTTCCAGTTTGCTTCCGCTGCCCGGACAAACTCCGTCTCGGGTGCATCCTGCGCGATCCGTCGATCAAGATACCCAATTGCCAAACGCATGTAAGCAAAATAGGCAACCAAGAGAAATAGAAGCCCGGCGTAAACGGCCCCTGCCCAGATGAGCCGTTTCCGCCATTCGACTTGTCTGGCTAATTGCGAGCGACGTTGCCGCCAAGTTTCTGGCAGAAGGTTTAGCTTAACGGGAGCAGGTGGCAGCTCGACACCGACGATTTCGGTCGGGCTTGCCAGGATGCCTTGGACGGTGTCACGCAATTGATAACAGCTCTCGTCCAGCAACACATTTGGAAACGACGCGTTGATCCCATGCAATTCCGCGCTCAAGGCTAGTTCCGGCAATTCCATTTGCAGTCGTTGCCCGTCCACCCCCTCAAGCGTTCGGGTAAGGCTGACTTTGCCGTTCTCAGTCACTGCCGAAACGAGCGTTTCGCCCTCGGGATAAATTAGGAGAGCGCTTCCTTGTGGCGCATAGGTGGTCGCGCGCTGAGCAGCATACACGGTCACTTGTCGCGGAATGTACCCGCGCGCCAGCAGCGGGGCGGCGATTTCTGCGAGCTGTTCATTCCGGACCGCTACAGCGGAGATTACACTTGCGCTCTCCGTCTGCTCGATAACCTCGAAGTCGGTCGTCACCTCATCAGATGGGAATGGCAACGCCTTCTCAATCTGGATCCGAATCATCTCCGGAAACTCTGCCGGATCGACAGTCGGCAAACGGAATCGGTGCGCGAGCACGGCAGCGACTGGCAGCGCCAGTACAAAATCATCCGTCGCTGTAAGTAACGGCACGGCCTCATCCAAACTGCGAAGCATACGTACCCCCCAGGAACCGTTTCGCTCGGCTGAACGCAGAAAATTCCAGCCATGCGCAGTTGGAATTATGAAAATGGATGGCGCCCCGGTCTCGATCATCAAAGCTCCTTCCAACTGATCAATTGAGGCAGACTGATTCCTGTTTGCTTTTGCACTACCATCTCCACAGAGCGTGTCACGTCGCCCGATTTTCCTACGCTCAGAATGCGAAAGATGGGCTGATCCTTGAATCCGACTGGAGCTTGAGCTTGAAGGGCGGAGATTTGCTGGGCGTTGAGCCCAAGCCCCCTCGTTAAAGCATCATTCAAATCGTTGAACTGCGCGTCATCGGCAGTTCCATCAATTCCGTCCGGGCCACGCCGCAGCTGTAGGAAGCGATCGACCAAATTGTCTCCGACACCTAAAGCGCGTAACACGTCGCGCGAAGCCCAGGCAAGATCAATTTTCTGACAGCTATTGATGGTGAAATCTTCGTCCCACCCAGGCTTCGAAGTGAAGTCTCCCCACCCAAAGACCTTCTTAAGGTCATCCACAGAAGTCAGCGGCGCGTGTGCTGGGTGATAATCATCGCTCTCCGGCGGCGCGTTCAAACGATGAAGTCCTTGACTTGGCGACACCCAATCGAGCAGAGAATCCATCATCGTATCCAGGTCGTTTAGCTCAATCCCTTTGAGGTTGAGATATTGGCGCAGAATTTTCACAAGCCCTTGGTTCTCTGCTCCACCCGGCGCCAGCAAGTTCAAATTCAGGCGACCACATTCGCCAGTCATGCGGACGTCGTAACTTTCCCGGTCGCCCATTTTTCCATGCAAGTTTGGCGAGCCTGGCTTGATCGTCGGATGCAACGCAACATCCGCGCCCGAAGATGCCATCGCTTCGGCCCCGAGAACGCGATTCGCATTACCGGAAAGCGTGAGGCGAGAATTAATGTCGAGCGCCCACGAAATTACCATTGCGCTGAGCAAAAATAGCGCCCACAGCGCTAACATGAGCGCAGCGCCACGCGATCGCGCGATTAAGATCGACACCTTCATAAGAATCAAATGGATCGCATCGTCACATCGACCAAGGCAACGGCGTTCGGGCCAGCGGAATGACCACTTCCCATGGCGTCGCGCCATCCGTGCGCCCAATAATTACCTTTACGAGTCGAGGCGGGGGCTTGTTTGGCCACCTATCCACCCAAGTCTTCAACGCCGGATCAAAGTACTGGATTTGAAGGCTCCCCACGTTTTTGATTAGTGGCACCCAGGTCTCGTTCTCGTGCGCAATACCAGGATCGTCCTTTGGTTTTCGCAAAAAACCCAGATCGAGCCGGTCGCCTTTTTTATCGTTGGGTTGCAGGCGCAGTGATACTGTAAAATCGCCTGGGGCGTATCGCGTAAGCAATCCAGGGCCGGCACTAGCAGTCCACGTGACCTGGTCGCGCTGGCGATCGTTTAACTTGAACGGTTCTCCCGTCATCTTACCCGGTACCCGGGGCAGGCTTTGCCATTCCGTTGTCAGGAGATCGCGCAGACCGTCATAGCGCGCGTCGGCCGCGCTCGCGTCGGAGGAAGCGCGCAAAGCAAGCAGGTTCGATTGCACGAAGCGAAAAATCGCGAGCGACATCATCGCCAGAATCGCTACTGCCAGAGTAATCTCCAGTAGCGTGAAGCCGCGATGATGGCCGCGAGATACTCGATTTCGGATGAACCTGGATGCCGGCTGCTGTCGAACGTTTTCAGCAAGCAGCGAGTATCCGGTATCGTGCATTGTCTTGCTGTTAACCCTGACGATAAACATAAAACTTAATCTGCTTGGACTGCGAGCTGCCGCCCCGTTCCCACTGAGCAGTCAACGTCACAAGATTGATTCCATTTAACTGGATTCCACCCGGTTCAGTTAAATTAGCCGGCGCGCTTTTCTGGACCAATTTTACAACTCCGTAACCGCTTTGGATCTTGAATTCCTTGGCACGATCGGGAAATCCCGGCGCCGCCTGAACTTCCGCCATTCGATTAGATAAGATCTGACGTACGGCTTCTTCTTCTGCGTTAAGCATGCTCGCGTTTAGACAATTCTCTACTGCACGCCCGAGCGCCAGCACGCCGACTGCGAAAATCGCCACGCCGAGGATCACCTCGTAAAGGGCAAAACCGTTGAAGCAATGAAGGGTTGAAGATTTACTGCGGCCTGGCTTCCGCCCCTTCAACGCCACAGCGCTTGAACTGTTTGGCAATCCACTCTTCTCCGAATCATCTCGTCGCATAATTCGTAAGCTCAGGCCGCGCCGTCAATGCCGAGTAATCCGCTACCCATGAACCAGCCGCGCCCTTAAACTGAACAATCGCCGGCTCGCATGTCCCGGACGGCCAAAAAATCCATTCCGCTGGAGGATTTTTCGTCAGTGCCGCCGGCAAAGCGATTTTCAAAATATCTCTGCGACCCAGCCGAAATTCTGCCTTCGGCTTGATCTCTTCGTCTTTTGCAAAAGCCTCCGGGCGCAGGGAGACGCGTTTCTTGCTCCAAACGATCAGGTAAGGGCGACGCTCCGTCACGCTTCGCTCCTGCGCCTCACGCACAAGATTGTTGAATTGATCAAGCGAATACTGGAGCCGCTTGTTCGCGAGCACGCCGTTCAGACTGGGCACTGCCAGCAGAAGCAGCAACATCAGTATGAAGACCGCGATGACAATCTCGATCAACGTAAACCCCCGGCAACGTCGCATCGGCGAAGTTACCTGCCACGCGACAAATCACAAGGCAGGGTGATTTGCTGAACGCCGTCCGCGATTAAGGTCATTCCTCTTTGGAGTAATCGGTTTCACTTGGCCTCACGTTACAGCGGGCGTATTTTTTTGCTGACTAGCCTGACAATTCGATCTGCTACGACAATTTAGATTGGTTACATCCCAGCGCGCTTTCAGGGGGTATGATTTATATCTTGCCGCCCGACCTAGTTAGGCCTTAATCACACGTATATCTGCCAATCACATGCCAGAACTAATACGAGGTCCTGTCGTCACTGCTGCAGGCGAAGGCCAAACGTGGAATGTCGTCGGCGACCAGATCACCTGCAAGGTAGCTAGCGAGCAAACCGAGGAGACTTATGCTGTTATCGAAGAGCTGAGCCCACCTCAAGGCGGTACGCCCCTTCACGTGCACAGAGCCACGGACGAGGTGTTTTACGTTGTTGACGGCGAATATCAGGTCGTTTGCGGCGATAACAAATTCAATGCTCCGCAAGGCACACTGTTCGCCGTGCCGAAGAGCTCGCCTCACAGCCTCCGCAATATCTCAGCCGTGGCGAGTCGAGTCCTTGTCACCCTTATACCTGGTGGATTCGAGAAGTTCTTCGAAGAAGCGAACGGCGTTACCGACCCAGAACAGCTTGTGGAGATCGCCAAACGCCATGATGTCGAGTTTTTACCGCCCCATGGGTAGAGACGAGCGACAAGCTCGGAGAACTTCTTCAGATCGACGATCCGAGACCGCTGCGCTGCGTCTGAAATCACAATATCGAATTGTTGAGCACAGAGGCCGCGGTCGATAACGAACCCGCGGCACCATGCAAGCAGCCGCTAAAAAAAAGCAACCGACCGGCAGCATCCTGGAAATCGATGTGATAGCTTCTGAGGTTTAATGAAGCTTGCTTTGCGCATCGGAACTTTCGCAGCTGCGATTTGCGTCATAGGCGTGATCACGTGGCAAGGCGTCACGGCGCATGGCGCGCCTGATCCGACGCAACCGAACACAACTCCCACGGTCGCGTTTCTGGATATTGGTGTTCTCGTATTCCGCGAAGGCCTCGAATGCATCCTGGTGCTCGCCGCCATCACTGCGAGCATGACCGGAAAGAAACGCGCGTACCGTCGTCCAGTCGCGATGGGCGCAGGCTTCGCTTTCGTCGCGAGCTTGATCACGTGGTTCGTTGCTGTCGGTATCGTGGGGCAACTGAGCCAAAGTGTGCCGGCACTTGACTTGCAAGCCGCAACCGGACTTCTCGCCGTAATCGTTCTGCTAATAATTATGAATTGGTTTTTTCATAAAATTTATTGGGGCGGATGGATTCGGGCGCATAATCGTCGCCGGAAAACATTGCTCGCAAGTGCGAGTGCCGACGAAATCTCTCGCCCCCGTGTGTGGTGGGGTTTGGTGTTGCTCGGGTTTACATCACTTTATCGCGAGGGATTTGAGGTCGTCCTTTTCTTGCAGACCTATCATCTGCGACTAGGCGGCGGCGTAGTGCTAAAAGGGGCGCTGCTCGGCATGATCCTAACTGGGATGGTGGCCGTGCTCACCTTTGTTCTGCAACAGCGTCTTCCCTATCGAAAAATGCTGATCACGACGGGTATCCTTCTCGGCATCGTGTTGCTGGTGATGGTCGGCGAGCAAGCGCAGGAGATGCAGCTCGCGCATTGGATCTCTACCACCGAGATCAGTTCTCTAAAAAGTTATCTGCCGCCATGGATGGGCTTGTGGTTTGCGGTGTTTCCGACAGTCGAAACACTTATCGCTCAACTCATCGCCGGAGTCCTGGTCGTTGGCTCTTATTATGCGGCACGACGCTTTGGCGGCGGCGCGCCACCGGAAAGCGCGGAGCCCGTGCAAGAGACGCGAGCCGAGGCCGATGTGGCGATCGGAGAACGGATGGAAACAGTTCCCGTGATCTCGCCCCGGTAATTCAACGCCATCGGCAGCACCGATCACCTGGCTACGCGTTCGTTATGAAGAAATTCTTGTCGCTCTGCATTCTGACCTTGGCGTTTTCGCCGCCCATCTCATTTGGCGGAGTCCGTCACTTTACGTTTTTGTATGAGGCGCCCACTTCTGCACGAGGAAGCGCAGAGCTGGAGAATTGGGTCACCTGGAAACGCACGACCGATCCCGAACGATTCGACCAAGTCGATTTTCGTCACGAGATTGAATATGGCGTAACAGATAGATTCCAGGTGAGCGTGTACTTGGCGGATTGGTTTTACGAGGCCGATCCGGAACATTCAGGCTTTTCGTATTCCGATTCGGCGATCGAATTAATCTACAACCTGACTAATCCAGTCGATGATCCGATCGGATTGTCGGTCTACGGAGAGATTAAAGCGGGCGATCGACTGGTTGAATTGGAATCGAAACTGATCGCGCAGAAAAATTTCGGGCCGCTCATCCTCGTATATAACGCGACTCTCGAAGCGGTCTGGGAAGGAAATGATCTGATCGAGCGCGAAGGCGAATTCAGCCAGGTGCTCGGGGCCAGTTACGAAATCTCGCCGCCCATCTCCGTGGGAGTGGAACTACTGCATGAATTTGTGTTTCCAAAGTGGCGCGACGAAGAAAACATCAGAAATCTCTTCGTTGGTCCGAATGTGTCATATCGCAGCAGAAACTGGTTTGTAACGGTCACCGGTCTCGCGCAAGCGACCGATACTGAGGATGAGCCGGATTTCCAAGTGCGAACAATTTTTGGAATTGGTCTCTGAAATGAGAAGACTCGTGATTTTCGCCATAGGGCTCGTTTGCCTTGTCGATTTTAACAGTTGTGGAACGACAAGTTTTGCACCGCCGCCGGTCACGCCCGAATTATCCCGGGCGGGCAAAGGTCAACATGGTGATATCGCGATGTTGCGCGAAGGTCGTACTCTTTTTGTCTCACGCTGCATCGAATGTCACACGCTGCCCACTGTTTCACAGCACAGCGCGCGAGAGTGGCCGAGGCTCATCGATGAAATGGCAGGACGCGCTAATTTGAAGCCTGCTGAGCGCGAAGCTGTGTTGGCTTACATTCTCGCAGTGCGTACGCAATAGAGAAATAAATCCGCCCAACGCCAATCTGCGAAATCAATGGAAGTTAGGTATCCCGCCTGACTCGGCCGACAGGTTTTCCAGTCTATCGTGGGTTTGAATGCTCGCGACGCGAACGACGAGCAAGGTGCTGCTCGGCCGAGATAGCTTGGAACCTATCCTCCAGACCACATTCCGGTTGAACGCCGCCGTAGGCTTCCCACCTTAGGCGGATGATTATGTCCAGGTTAGGGTTTTCTCGGCGAGCTCACGTCACTGTGGCTGGTTTCCTGTTTCTTTTTCCAATTCTTCTTCCGGCCGCTCCGTCCCCTACCCCCACGCCAGGACCTGCCGGAGCGATCGATGAAAAACTGTTCAAGGGAATGCAGTGGCGGCAAATCGGGCCGTTCCGCGGCGGTCGTGCACTCACGATCGAAGGCGTGCCCGGGGAACCGGACACTTATTTTTTTGGGGCAGTCGCGGGCGGAGTATGGAAGACAACTGATGGTGGCACGAATTGGACCCCGCTATTTGATAAGGAACCTATTTCTTCGATTGGCGCGATCGCAGTCGCGCCATCCGATCACAATGTGATCTACGCCGGCACCGGGGAGGCGGCCATCCGCGGTAACACGACGTACGGAACGGGAGTCTTCAAATCGATCGATAGCGGGAAAACTTGGCAGAATGTCGGCTTGAAGGACACCCGCCAAATCGGCGCGCTCATCGTTGACCCACGAAATGCGGACGTCGTTTTGGTGGCGGCACTCGGTCATGCGTTTGGGCCAAATCAGGAACGCGGAATTTTTCGCACCGCCGACGGCGGCAAAACCTGGAGGAAAGTTTTATCGAAAGATGAAAACACCGGCGGGATCGATGTTGTTTTCGATCCGCATAATCCGAACATTGTCTTCGCGTCGCTCTGGCAGGCACGCCGCCAACCATGGTTTTTCTCCAGTGGCGGCCCAGGTAGCGGACTCTATCGCTCCGAAGATAATGGTGTCACCTGGAAACATCTCGAGGGCAACGGGCTTCCCGAAGGAATCCTCGGGAAAATCGGCATTGCAGTTTCCGGCGCGGATTCCAACCGCGTTTACGCAATCATCGAAGCCAAGGAAGGCGGTCTTTATCGTTCCGATGACGCCGGCCAGCACTGGACTCGGGTAAATGACGATGGCCGATTTCGTCAGCGCGCCTGGTACTTCAGCAAAGTTTACGCCGATCCGAAATCGCCGGACACCGTTTATCTGTTAAACACGGGGCTTTTCCGTTCGGTCGATGGCGGCAAAACGTTCATTCTCTTACCTGCGCGGCACGGAGATCATCATGGACTTTGGATCGATCCGCAAAATCCGAATCGAATTGGGAATGCGAATGATGGTGGCGCCAGTATCTCAATCGACGGAGGCAAAACGTGGACCACCCAAAATAACCAGCCGACCGCACAGTTTTATCACGTGGCTGTGGACAACGCGTTTCCTTATCACATTTATGGCGCGCAACAGGACAACTCGAACGTCGGCATCGCCAGCCGCACGGATTCAGGAGTGATCGGGCGCGAAGATTGGTCCGTGGCGGGCGGCTCGCCAGAGGATCGCAACAGTGGCGGCGAATGCGGCTTCGTCGTGCCCGACCCGCGCGATTGGCACATCATCTATTCAAACAACGAAGGCTTCATCAATCGCTACGACAAGAATAAAGAGGAGGTGCAAGATGTGAGCGTCTGGCCCCTTGACAACGCGGGCCATGGCGCCGCTAACCTTGTCCATCGCTTCCAATGGGTCTCGCCGCTCCTGCTTTCGCCGCACAATCCGGACGTGCTCTATACTGCGGCTGAGTGCGTTTTCAAATCGGGTGATCACGGCCAGAGTTGGACCCAAATCAGCGGCGATCTCACGCGCAACGATAAAAGCAAACAGCAGCCTAGCGGCGGCCCTCTGACAAACGACATCACTTCAGTTGAATATTACGACACGATCTTTGCACTCGCCGAATCCCCCGTAAAAAAAGGAACAATCTGGGCCGGAACGGATGATGGATTGATTCAGGTTACAACCGATGACGGCCAGCATTGGTCAAACGTCACGCCGAAAATGCCGGAGTGGAGCACCGTCGACCTGATTGAGCCATCCCCGCATGACGGCAACACAGCCTACGTGGCCGTGGATCGACATAAACTCGACGACTTCAAGCCATATATTTTCAAAACGTCCGATTTGGGGAAAAGATGGAGTGCGATTACGGATGGAATCCCCGATGGATCGTACGTGCACGCGGTGCGCGAAGATCCGAAGCGTCGCGGATTACTTTACGCGGGCACCGAGACAGACGTGTTCGTGTCATTTGATGATGGCGCGCATTGGCAACGGCTCCAGCTCAACCTCCCCACCTCACCTATTCATGATCTCGCGGTTAAAGATGACGATCTGGTTGTTGCGACGCATGGACGTTCGTTTTGGGTGCTCGATGACCTCACGCCGGTCCGGCAGGTAAACGCGCAATCGACGCAAGCGGACGTTATTCTCTACGAACCGCAGATAGCGCTGCGTTTGCATTACCCCGAAGAATTCGACAAGCGTCAGCCCGTGGGAGATAACCCGCCTCCGGGCGCAATCGTCGATTACTATTTCAAGACGGCGCCGAAGGATGAAGTGTCGCTCGATATACTCGACACTTCCGGCAAGGTTGTCAGGCATCTCTCCAGCAAGGAGAAAAAAGAAAGCGAGCAGCCGCCCGAGTGGCCGGATCTGATTGAGCGCGCAAAGACGATTCCAGCCAACGAAGGAATGAATCGATTCGCCTGGGACTTGCGTTACAATGATCCTGTCAAAATTCCCGGGGCATTTTACTCAGGGACTGGTCCGAAAGGACCACTCGCGTTGCCGGGCGATTACCAGGTAAAACTTACCGTTGCCGGTAAATCGCAGACCGCGCCGCTGCATCTGGCGATCGATCCGCGCACCAAGGGAACCGAGCCCGGCCTGCAAAAGCAATTCGCCTTATCAATGCAGGTGAACGATCGCATTTCGCAATTACATCAAGCTGTCAATGAAATCCGAGATCTCAAATCGCAGATTCAGACATTGCATAAACGCTTTGGCGACGATCAGCGTCTCAAGCCGGCGCTTGATGCCGCGGATGCCCTCGATCGCAAAATGTCCGAAGTCGAGCAGCGGCTCATTCAAGTAAACATGAAAGGATCGGAAGGAAATCTCGCATTTCCGAACATGCTGAACGAACGCTTCGACTCATTCAGCCACGCGATCGATGGCGGCGATGCCGAGCCAACGAAACCACAACTCGACGTGTTCCAAATGTTAAGCGGTCAGCTGGAAGAACAGTTAAAAAAATGGGCACAGATCAAAAACGACGATGTTCCTAAAGTGAGCGCATTAATCAAACAGGCCGATTTGCCGCCTCTTCTGATCACCGGCAAGACGGAACCTGGCAAGTGACCAGCGCAGGACTTACGACTTATCGACGCTATATTGTCCCGGCCCGATGAAGAGACGCGACAAGATGAACAAGTGTGACAACCAGCACACACAGCACCCCGACGCGGAAAAATAGTCCGAGGATCATGAGCACGCCGCCCGCACACCCAACGAGCGCACCAATGAATCCCCAAACTTGAAAGTGCGAATGAAAATCGAGATGCCTCATGGCCGCGCCAAAATGTTCCCAGCTTCCGCGGCCGTTCCATAAGACAGGGGCAATGAGAATAATGAAGATCAGTCCGATGCTGACACGGATTAAAAGCAGTCCTGTCTCGCGATATTTGCCAAGAAATTGTAAAGCCATGCGCGCGACTTTGAGCGAGCGGCGCTCGGATTTCAATTCAAACCGCGTCGGATAAATTCATCATGACAAAGGTCAACAAGAAGTGCGCGGCAAACCGGTTTTGCAGCACATTGTTGAAGGACTGCGCGATGCTGGCATACGCGAGTTTCTGATCATCGTCGGTTACCGCGCCGACGCGGTACAGAATTTCTTCGGAGACGGCTCTCGTTATAAAATCGAAATGCAATACGCGACCCAAGTTGTGCAGGACGGAACGGGACGAGTTGCCGATCTTGCGCGTAATTTCGTTGAAAATTCTCCGTTCATCTTGAGCTACGGGGACATTTTAGTCGATCCGGCAAATTACAAACGCATTGTCGATCTAGCGGGCGACATCGAAGCAATCATCACTGTTAAGCGAGGCGAAGACGTAACAAAAGGGGGTGCCGTTTTTCTCAACGATCAGATGGAACTTGTGGATCTTCGCGAGAAATCAAAGCCAGGCCACGCGACTAGTCCGTGGTATAACGCTGGCCTTTACGCGTTTCGGCCAAGCATATTCGATTTCACAGCAAAGTTGAAACGTTCACCACGTGGTGAATACGAACTGACTGACGCAATTCGCAATCTCGCGCATTCCGGCAAAAAAGTTAAAGCGCTCGAGTTGACCGGCGAATGGGCCGATGTGCGCGATCCGGAAATTCTCGCGCGCTTAAATCAAGAGTAGCGCGAGCCTCTGGCTTGCATTTAAGAACCGCAAGCGGGACGCATGCGCTACCTTTTGGCGATCGGTCGACATTAAACCTCGTACTTCAGAGGCACTGGCTTTCTGGACGAGTTTTTCAAAACGCGGATCGCCGCGCAGCGAATCTCATTTCGGATGCAAACGCAATGGACCTTAGGAGATCCAAGCAGACATCCGTACAACTTCTTCCAATTATTTAACCGCGACGTCCAACACCAAATTGAAGGCAGCGATAGCGGCTAGAAATTCCCCGGCAGACTCGATCGCTGAGAAACCTAGTCGAATAGGTTTCTTAGAACCTCTTTTTTAGCTGAACGTACCAGAACCAGCCCTTTATCGTTGCGAGTGATTCGTCGTAGTTGTTCTCAAAAGCTCCGGCCACAAACGGCGGATCTTCATCGAACACGTTCTGCATCCCGACTGTGATCGTGGTGCCATTGAGCCACGCGCGCCATCCACACGGGTTGTACTCGGCGGTCGAGACGGGCAGGACCTTTTTCTCTTTGCCATCCATCTTTACGTTCTTACCTCCATCCTTGCCTTGCCCGGCGCTGGTGGTGGCGAAGGATTCTGAGCCAATGTGATCGGAACGCGCGCAAATCGGGAGCGGCAGTTGACTCACGATACGCAAATCCGGCAGACCTGCGAAAGCAGGCAGCCCTGCAAAAGCGGATCGGGGAGTTGCTGGAAATGTTCAAGAATTGCCTGGTGGCGGCCGCTAAGTCGTTTGTTGCCTCGGACAAAATAGAAAGTGCGCCGGCCGAATATCTTCAGCCGCAGATTCCGTTCGCCAAGAAGGTCAGATATCTGCAACTGCTGCAAATACTGCTGGCGCATCCCAGGCTCACCAAGATCCTTTTGGCTTACTTCGACTCCGCAGCGAAGGGGACCACGGCGGCGAAGCAACTTATTCGCGAGTCGTCTGACGCTGTTATTGAGTTTCGGAGCAGCCTGGCTAACAGCCCGCGCAGCATATGGCGTTACCCCGCACTCATTGTGGGCGGGATTCAGGAACTTGGCCTTGGCGAACTCGCCGGGTTTCAGGAATACGCCCTTGGCATTGGAGCAGTGATTGCGAGCAAGTCGCCCGAAACTCTCTTGAATTACATCGGAATGGGATTGTTCGCTGTCGCGTTCATGTCAGGCGTCGGGACCGGCGCCGCAATTCTTGATTTGGCGATTGGGGGAGCCAGCGCCTATTTCAGTTTTGTACGGGAACGGCAACAGGAACAGGCAATGAAGGCTTCGCTGTTCTTGCCGGACAAAAGCAAATTGGCAACGGAGTTCGGGTACGTCGATACCTCGCTCGCACTTGCGTTCATGCTATTGGCGGCTATCAGCCTGTTCCGCACCGCGACGGCCGCCCGAGCGCGGGTGCCAGCGAAGTCCGCGACTCCCCAAGAAGGCGCGATGCACAGCCAAGGTCAGGCATCTCCGACCAATAAGGCATCCGATATCCCGCGCGGCGCCACGCAGGCGACGAAAAGCGATGTCATTACCGACGCCGCGCGCGCCAAGGAAAGCCCCGCGAATACTCGGCCAGCGAGCGGCAAGCCCGCTCAGGCGAATACGGTCGGTCAAGCTCAAGAGGCTGACGTCCGAGCGACAGGTCCAAATCCGCCGGTGAGCGGCAAAGCGCCGAAAGCGCCGGTGGGCAGCGGAGCACCGAAAACCGCAAAAGCGGCGCCGCCTCAGGCGACACCCAACGATTTTCCTGATTTGAAATTGGCGCTCAACGAAGCACCCGCTATCGCCAACCCCACCGCAGAACAAGTCGCAGACGCCGTCAAAGCCTTCAAGAAGCAGCTCAAGAGACTCAATGCGGAGGGATTGAAGGCTGCCAGGTTTAAGGACTTTTATCTGACTCCGCGGCAGGGGCAAACTTTCTCACGACTCACGGACGCCATTCTGAATAGTGAAGGACGGGTTATTCCGGAAGGACTGACAGCCAATCGAACTGTGCTGCTCAACGAAAGCGAACTCAATGCGGCAAACCTGCGCCGTCGCTTGAAGGATCACTGGGATGCGGCACTGCCGAGAAGAGGAAAACAAACAGCCGAACAAGCCGCGCTCGAAATCCTGACCAAGTTGACCAATGAGCCTGCCAAGACCGGAACATTGAACAGCAGCATTTCGCGACAAGTTCTTTGAGAACTGGAAGGGACGATTTCTCAAGAGAGTTGCCAAAGATGAGGCGTTGATTCGCGACCTTGAAGTGCAAGCCGGCGTTGTGTTCGGAAGCGAGAGCGGTCCAAGTGCGTTTTGCGTGCTGGTCCACGATGAAGCCGGCAGGTTTAATTTCGTCAGCTTGGATCTGGACCACGCCGTCATCCGACATGAAGACGCGGTGCTGCGTGCGCTTCGTACGAACGACGCGACACTACTCACAAGCACGGTCGACTCCGCGAACCTTCAGCTCATGACCGCGCGTGAAAATCGGTTCGTCATCGAGAGATTGCGCGATCTGGACAGACTTTACTGGTCGGTCCCGGCAGGGCCGACGCCGCAAGCCATCCAGCCTTTCCGATGAGGAGGCGAGGATGAGTATTCCGAAGCCCGAACTTGTCGCACCCGTAAACATGAACCAGTCTCTGGACCGTGATAGACGATCGCTCGAAATCACTTAGCGGCCGCGTTTCCTCCAGAAAATAGCCATCTGGAAATGGGGTCAGTCCTCACTTTTGACACAAGGAAAAATTACCTCATTGGCGAAGAAGATTGAGGGAGAAGTGGCGCTCGTGCCTAAATATTTTGACCTTCTTAGTTCGCACCAGCTCGGCCGTCGTCCTGCGGAGGGACAAGAAGCAACTAGTTGAACACGTCTTTATGGATCGGTAACTGGCCACCGATTGTTACTGATCCTGTTTGTATTGATCGTATTTAGCATCGCTGACTTTCTGCGCCCAATTGGTGCGTTTACCGTCCGGGTGTGGAGTGATTGCTATATGTATAAGAAAGTTATCGGGAGCAGCGCCGTGCCAATGATTTTCGTTCGGTGCGATATGAACAATGTCCCCTGGTCGAATCTCGAAGGCTTGTGCGCGTGAACCTTCACGAGTCCCGCTTACCGTGAGCCGCGATCCCGTAACAAAGCCCAAAAAATGCCGGAACTTTGGCTGCCAGTTCCTATAGAGGTTTGTATGAAAACTAATTGCCGCGCAATTCGCTGGGTCGCCATCGCCATTCGATGCGGCGCCACGCGCCGCATCGCGCCACGCTTTGTCCACTGTGGTCACGCAAAAAAAGAAAAATGTTCGTAACCTTTTATGAACATTCGCATACTTTTTGTTAGGCGTGACTCGCGTTTCCGGAACCCAAGAAAGTAATGGCTGAGCTCACTCCAGAGCATGTTTACGCCGAGACCTGCGCCAACATTCGCGCAACGGACGAAATCAGTTTCAAGTTGTTGGGCATCGTTCCGCTTCTATCAGGCGCCACGCTGGTCACCTTTTTCCTCAAAGAACCATTCGCCGTCGAGAAAGCGCCTTTGATCATCACACTGTCTCTGTTCGCTGCTTTAATCACCCTTGGACTATTTAGATGGGAGCTGCGAAACATTCAGACCTGCAGTTGGCAGAGGAGGAGGGCCGAGGCGCTCGAGAGGAGCATCGTCGCGTCTGCAAAGACTCCACAGCAGCCGAAGCCTCCACTGCGCATTGGCAAGACAGAGGCAGAAAAATGGATTTATTCGATCACCATCGTCGCATGGCTGCTGCTTCCGACTGTAGTGCCTAAGCTCTATATCTGCCCGCGACTGCTAGCGCTGCACATTGCATTCGCGGCGTGCATCCTGATCGTGACACTCCTATCGGGATTCCGGCCCATTCGTGTGACGAATCCGTCATTCACTAGTCCAACGTTAAGCGACACAAAGCTATGACGCGGCAAGTTGAACGCGTAAGACGCGATTAGGTTGACCATCACAACGCCGCGACCGGTTGGTGGCGTTCCACTCGTGACGAGAAGCGGAGCGTTCGACAGAGATTTCGAAAGAATTCCGGAACTTTGGTTTCCAGTTCCTTTAGAGATGTGTATGAAAACTTATTCTTGGTTAGATCAAAATCGTTTCCTATCACATCTGCGCACAGCTTTTTGTGCACTCGCAATTGTCGGCGCGTTACTAACGTTGCCGAGCGTTGAAGCTGGCACGCCAGTACCCCGAGCGGAGGGGTTGGCACCTTCACTGGATCCTCCACAGGCACCGAGCTGGATGTGGTTCATCGCGACGGTTCCATAACGCTCCATGGCACTATCCTCTTCACTGGTTCAGTGAATGGCAGGTCCGGCACGATGCTCCTCAGTTATGAAGGCATAGGCAGCGCTGCGACCGGCCACGAAACCCTGCGTTTTGTGGGCAGACAAGGGACTGGCGATCTCGCCGGTGTATATGCGCAGTTAACAGCTGAGGGTGACGTGGGCGCCCCCAATCCAGGATGCGACCTGTCCGGAGTAGGGACTTATACAGGAAACATTCTGTTTGTCCGCTGAGTCGGTCAAGTAAAGGCCCAATTCGCAATCAGCCGTCACGCGCGACCGCGTGGCGGCTGTGATGTTTGGCATATTCTCGAGCCGATTACGAACCGTCGAGATTAAGGCTTAGTTACTCAGCGGTCTCGACTGGCTCTTCGCCGATCTCTTCTTCGATTTCGCGCCGCCATTCGCGCGACAACCAGGGCCGGAGAAATCCGTAGAGCAAGTAAGCCAGGAAAAGCACCGCCGGCATCCATTCATAATTCATCACGGTGAAAATGAGAATCAGACTGATGACCAGAAAACGTGGAATCGATTTTTTCGTCTTCCAATTCACCGCCTTGAAGCTCGGATACTGGAAACGGCTGAACATCATGAAGGAAAGAAAGAGCAACAACGGCGGCAGAACGAAGCGCCAGCTACCGAGGTGATGTTCACCTTCGGCGAGCCAAAGCAGAAAAAGTGTAATGGATGCGATGAGACCAGCAGCTGCGGGAATGGGAAAGCCGGTAAAATTCTTTTTGTTATCAGTATCGCCCGTTTCGTGATTGGCACACGCAGTGTTGAAGCGCGCCAGACGCAGCGCGCCGCAGGCCAGGTAAACGAACGCGATAATCCAGCAGGCGCGCGGAAACTCCTGCAACACGACGCGGTAAACCATTAAAGCCGGGGCAAGGCCGAAAGAGACAATATCCGCGAGCGAATCGAACTCGCGACCGAACGGACTCTCGTGTCCACCCAGCCGTGCGAGACGTCCATCCAGAAAATCAAAAACGAACGCGCCGAGAACAAACCAGATGGCGGCGTGAAAAAGATCACCGGCGGCATCGGGATTGGACGCTTGGAGCAGCGCACCCTCAAGAATTTTGAGCGTGGCGGTGAACCCGCAAAACAGATTTCCCGCCGTCATCAAATTGGGCAGGAGATAGATTTTGGGATGATTCTGTTCGCTCATTGATTGTAGGGGAAGCTGTCAGCTTCCCCTACAGTTTCGGGGAGGCGCGCAATGATTGTCGATCCACCGACCACATGTTCGCCCGCTTTAACCACCACAATGGCGGCGACAGGTAAATATACTTCCGTTCGCGAACCGAAGCGAATCATTCCAAAACGGTCGCCTTTTTTTAATTCGTCACCGACTTGTGCCCAGGCGACGATGCGCCGCGCGATTGCGCCAGTGAGTTGCCTGACCACAATGGTGACGCGCGAATTTTCGAACGCCCAAGTCATCGCTTCATTCTTCTCAGAGCAATTCGGATCGCGAGCGTCGAGGCAGACTCCTTCTCGATGTTGACGATAAACGATGCGCCCATCGATCGGCGCGCGATTAGTGTGGACATCGAAGATCGACAAGAAAATTCCGACACGGCGCGTTCTTGTTTTCAGAACTTCGGTTTCGTCCAGCTCAGCGATGTCCATGACGGTTCCGTCGGCCGCAGCCACGACCAGATTCGGATCTGATGGCGCGGCGCGATTCGGATCGCGAAAAAATGCGAGCGTGCAAAAAAGCAGGAGAAGAGCGAGTAGCGATAACCAAAGTGTCAGAAACGAACTAGTGAAGGCGAACACCGCGAGAATCGCAAAAATCCAGCGTGCTTCGAAGAGAGTTTGAGCGCGCATAACGAGATGGCATTTTCCGACTTCAGAAAGACAGGGTCAAGTCAAGGGAAACGGCGGATCAATGGGCGGTGCACCGGGATTATTAACCTACAACATTTTGGGCTCCCACGTATTTCCCTGCCCTACAGATAGCGGGGCCATAACGGACTGAGCCACGAGATACTAGTTGTTTACTCGCCCGTTTTTGTTATCTTTTTGGCCAGGTCATTTCGACCCTAAACTATGCTGAAAACTCAAGACGAAATTCCGGTCGAAAAATTGCCTGGCGGTAGCTCGACTGGAATCGGGGCAGCGCAAAAATACGACGCCGCCCAAATCGATAAATTGGAAGGCCTTGAGGCGGTTCGGAAGCGGCCTGGGATGTTCATCGGAGACCCTGATGAGCGGGGGCTGCACCATCTGGTTTTCGAAGTGCTCGATAATTCGATCGACGAACATCTCGCCGGGTTTTGCACCAAAATTGAAGTGGCCGTTCATGTCGATGGATCAGTATCAGTGCGGGACAATGGCCGCGGTATTCCTGTGGACATTCACCCAAAATGGAAGATGCCGGCCATCGAACTCGTGCTGACAAACTTGCACGCGGGTGGAAAATTTGGGCAAGGCGCTTACAAATACTCAGGTGGCTTACACGGCGTCGGCGCGAAGTGCACGAACGCGCTATCCGAATGGTTCAAAGCGGAAGTGTCACGTGATGGGAAGGTCTATCACATGGCTTTCGCCAAAGGTAAAACGACCGACAAATTGACCGTCATCGGCGAAGTCAAAAACAAAAAGACAACCGGAACCCTCATCACGTTTTTGCCGGATCCGACGATTTTCACGATCACGACCGAGTTTAAATTCGAGCGGCTCGCGACGCGATTGCGCGAGCTGGCGTTTCTCAATCCCGGCCTCGAAATCACGCTAACCGATGAGCGGAGCGATCCACCGAAAAAAGAGATATTTTTCTACAAGCATGGCATCGAAGAGTTCGTAAAGCAGCTCGGCGAAAACAAACAGGTGCTTCATCCGAGGCCGGTAGTGATCTCGCGACAGCGCGATGAAGTTTTTGTCGATGTTGTTCTGCAATACAATGACAGCTACAACGATCAG
>WNGL01003180.1_pt1 | contig 19763 bp, 15 predicted proteins | sample 5400591 | NCBI WGS metagenome assembly WNGL01 (sample SAMN13153377, study PRJNA577476) | soil metagenome | isolation source: 80 cm soil or saprolite under Garry oak tree replicate 1 | place: USA:California | collected 2016-06-15 | reverse complement strand
CGCGCTTGCTGCGCGTATTGTCTGACGGAACTTTCTATCGGGTTGGCGGCCATCAGCCGATTCGCGCGAGTGTCCGCGTCATCGCCGCGACCAATCAAGACTTGGAAGCGCGGGTTCGCGAAGGCCTGTTTCGCGAGGATCTGTATCACCGGCTGAACGTAATCAGGCTACGGCTGCCTTCGCTGCGCGAACGTCGCGAAGATATTCCGCTGCTTGCACGATACTTCCTCACAAAATCGGCGCGGGAGCTCGGTGTAGAACCCAAGCGCCTGTCGGATTCGGCGATGGCCCACCTCTCGGCTCAGAATCTTGCCGGAAACGTCCGTCAGCTCGAAAATGTGTGTCACTGGCTCACCGTGATGTCACCCACGCAGGTCATCGAGGTCGGCGATTTTCCGCCCGAGCTCCGCGAGGATGCCACAGCGCCCTCCGGCGAGTGGCTCGCTGCGCTGGCACGCGAAGCGGATCGCAGACTGGTAAACGGCGAAACGAACATCATGGAGGATCTCTCGAAGAGCTTCGAAAAAACGCTGATCGCGAAGGCCCTCGCGCATACCGGCGGACGACGCATCGAGGCGGCGGGTCGGCTCGGCATAGGACGCAACACGATCACCCGCAAGATCGGTGAGCTGGGGATCGGAGATGGGACACTGACCGACGCGGAATAGTCCGAGATACCATTCGGCGAGCCTATTTGGAGATTTGGTTCATGAAGCTAGAATGGTTCAGCGCAATATTCGTGAGAACGCGGTGAACGTGGCGTCTTCGATTGCCTCTCTAACGGCAACTCTTCCGGCGGGGGTTGAAATCCGTGCGCCCGCCTTGTCCGAGGCGGCACGGGTTCTGACACCCGCAGCCTTGAGCTTCGTCGCCAAACTGCATCGCGCCTTCGAATCGCGCCGCCAGGACCTGCTCGCGCGGCGCGCGGCGCGCCAAAGGGAATTTGACGCCGGCAAATTCCCCGATTTCATTCCCGAAACCGCGCCGCTTCGCGCCAAGGAATGGACGATTGCACCGCAGCCGAAAGATTTGCTGGACCGTCGCGTCGAGATCACCGGGCCGACCGACCGCAAAATGGTGATCAACGCGCTCAACTCGGGCGCCTCCACTTTCATGGCGGACTTCGAGGACGCCAACTGCCCGACCTGGGCCAACATGATTGAAGGCCAGGTCAACCTGTACGATGCCGTGCGCGGGAGCATCAGTTTCGTACAAGAAGGAAAATCGTACCAGTTGAAGAACAAGGTGGCAGTTCTGATTCCGCGCCCGCGCGGCTGGCATCTGGATGAAAAACATCTACTTGTGGACGGAAAGCCCGTTTCGGGAGCGCTATTCGACTTTGCGCTGTATTTCTTTCACAACGCCGAGGAACTGCTTGCACGCGGCACCGGGCCGTATTTCTACCTTCCGAAGATGGAGTCCCATCTCGAGGCGCGGCTTTGGAACGACACTTTCAAATTCGCGCAGAGGGAAGTGGGCGTGCCGCAGGGAACTATCAAAGCCACAGCGCTGATCGAGACGGTGGTTGCGGCGTTCGAAATGGACGAAATCCTGTGGGAGCTGCGCGAGCACTCCGCCGGTCTCAACATCGGTCGATGGGACTACATCTTTTCCTGCATCAAGAAGTTCCGCGCGAACCAGGGTTTCTGCCTCGCCGATCGCGCTCAGGTGACGATGACCGCGCCTTTCATGCGTGCGTACGCGTTGCTCCTCGTGAAGACCTGCCATCGCCGCGGAGCCCCGGCCATGGGTGGGATGGCCGCGCAGATCCCGATCAAGAACGATCCTGCAGCCAACGAAGCTGCGCTCGCGAAAGTTCGCCAGGATAAGCTTCGCGAAGTGACCGACGGTTGCGACGGAACCTGGGTCGCGCACCCGGGTCTGGTGCCGATCGCAAAAGCCGTATTCGATGAGCACATGCCGCGACCCAACCAATACGAGAAGCAGCGCCCGGATGTAATTGTCGCCGCTAGAGACCTGCTCGACTTCCGGCCGGAAGGACCGGTCACCGAAACCGGTCTGCGTAACAACATCTCTGTCGGGATCCAGTACTTGGGGGCTTGGCTCGCGGGTAACGGTTGCGTGCCCGTATTCAATCTGATGGAGGATGCGGCCACCGCAGAAATCTCGCGCTCTCAGATCTGGCAGTGGATCCGTTCTCCAAAAGGGGAGCTGCAAGACGGCCGCAAAGTCACCCAGGAACTGTTCAGAAGGCTGCTCGCCGAAGAATTGCCCAAGGTGAAGACCTACCTCGGTGACGAGGCGTGGAATGCGGGCAAATACGAGGAAGGCGCGAAGCTCTTCGATCGCATCACGACCGACGATCGCTACGTCGAGTTCCTTACTTTGCCGGCGTACAACTACGTCGACTGACTTATCGCTGCGGCAATCCGCTCGTGCGTGAGCGGGAGATCGCGCACGCGCAAACCGAGCGCATGCGCCACTGCGTTGGCGATCGCCGCCGCCGTGGGACCCTGCGCGGCTTCGCCCGCGCCGACGGCGGGCAGCTCGGGGTGGTCGATCAGCTCGACTTCGACGGCCGGTACCTCGCTGAATTTCAGGATGGGGTAATCCTCCCAGCCGAGGCTCGCGATGCCGCGTGCGTCGAGCTTTACCTGTTCCTTGAGCGTCCAACTGGTCGACTGAATTGCGCCACCCTCGATCTGATTGATCACGCCGTCCGGGTTGACAGCGAGTCCGACGTCGACCGCAAGAACTAGCCGATTAACGCGCACCTCGTGGTCGACCTCCACCTCGGCGATCGCTGCGCAGTAGGCGCCGAGATTCTTGTATTTCGCAAATCCCATGCCGTGACCTCGACCTTCGACGGATTTCCACCCGCTCCACCCGGCCCGCCGCGCCGCCGCCTCGATCACCGCTCGGCCCCGCGGATCCTTGAGATGGCGCAGACGGAAGGCGAGCGCATCAATTTCCGCCGCCTGAGCGAGTTCGTCCATGAAGGATTCGATCGCAAACACGTTAGCGTACGCACCCAGCGAGCGCAGCGCCGAGGTTCGCACCGGCATCTCGCGTACGTAGTGGTTGACCACGCGCTGGTTTGGAAAATCGTATATCGGAATCGCATTACGGTCCGCCGCCCCCGCGGGGAGCGGCATGTTGATCGCCGAAGATCGTTCATACGGTCCCGACAAGTGCCAGGTTGCGAGGAGCGCCGGATTATCCGCTCTGCCGGGTCTGCTGCTGTGACCATTGCTCCAAAGTTCGTGCTCCCATTCGACGATATCGCCGTGGACGTCGAGTGCTGCGCGCAAGTTCAGGGCCATGGCTGGACCGCACGGGGCCCACGCGAATTCGTCGTCTCGCATCCATTGCACCTGGACCGGGCGGCCGCCTGCCGCTCGCGCGAGCAGGGCCGCATCGAGCGCGGCATCGTCGGCCCCGTTGTGCCCGTAGCAGCCCGCTCCTTCCGCATGCCGCACGATGATCGTATCCTCGCGCACCCCCATAACAAGCGCCAGGTCGCGGCGCAGATTGAAAATTCCCTGGCTGTGGCTCCATATCATGAACTTGCCGTCATCGATCTGGGCGATCGCGCAGGATGGTCCGATCGAGGCGTGCGATATATACGGTTTGGTATAGGACGCCTCGAGTACCTTCGCTGCGCGGGATTTCGCGTGGGCGTTTTCCTTCTCGCTGATGACGCGATGCTCGGCCGCGTGCTCTTTGAGCCATGCATGCACGTCCCGGGGCGGCGGATCGACCTCTCTCCACGACGCTGTCAGCCGAAGGGCGCGCTGGGCCAGGATCGCCACATCCTCGCGCTCGGCAAGGACCCCGACAAAGCCGCCGTCGCGCACGATCGCCACAAGGCCCGGCATCGACTTGACCTTGCTGTCATCGAGCGAGATCAGCCCCGCGAAATTGTGCGGCGGACGCACCATCCGGCCGTAGAGCATTCCCGGCGGCGCCATGTCCTGAATGAAGCGAGGCCGACCGGCGATCTTGTCGGGCAGATCGCGCCGCGGGGCAGGCCTGCCGACCACTTGGTAGTCGCGCGGCGATCTCAATGCCGCTGTGTCGACAGCCTCGCAGTCGAACAGCGCGTCGTCCGCACATTCCCAGAAGCTCGTGCGCCGGCCTGCCGCGCTCGCAGTTCCGTCCGCTACCTGCAAATCGCGGGCCGATACGCCGAGCTGCGCCGCAGCGCGCTCAAGGAGCAACGCGCGTGCCTGCGCGCAGGCACGGCGTAGTGCGGCACCGGAATCCTGGATCGAGAGGCTACCCGAAGTAACGCCCTCGTCCGGACTCACTGCGGTGTCGGCGGGAACCATGTGGATGCGTTCCAGTGCGATTCCGAGCTCTTCAGCGGCGATCTGCGCGAGGGCCGTCAGGATACCCTGGCCGAGTTCGACTTTGCCGCTGCAAATCGAGACCGTGCCGTCGCGGTGCACTCGCAACCACTGCGAAAGTCTCGGGTTCTTCTCCAGACTTCCGGGCCGCCTGAGTCGGGTTTCGGCGACGGTGTTCATGGGCTATTCCTGAGCCGCGCGCAACACTGCGCGCACCATTCGGTTGTGCGATCCGCAACGGCACAGGTTGCGGTCGAGAGCCTCGCGAACTTCGCGCTCCGTAGGCCTGGGATTTTTCGCCAAAAGCGCCGCGGCGCTGATCAGGATGCCGCTCGTGCAGTATCCGCATTGGGCCGCCTGCTCGGCGAGAAAGGCATGCTGCAGGGGGTGCAACTCGCGGCCTTCGCTCAAGCCTTCGACGGTAGTGATTCTCTTGCCCGCTGCTGCCCACAGGGGCGTGTCGCATGCCGGGGCGGGATTGCCGTCGATCAGGACGAAGCATGCGCCGCACTGGCCGCTGCCGCAGCCGAAGCGCGTGCCGATCAGCCGAAGGTCGTTCCGCAGCGCGTACAGAAGCGGCGTGTCCGGACTTGCCTCGAGTTCGGATTCCGCACCGTTGATGTTGAGCCAGAAGCGCTCGGCCACAGGTGCGAGTGTCGATGAGTCCGGAAGGAGGCGTGTCGCCGGAGCAGCTACTTAATCGATCTTGGCTCCCGAAATCTTCACGACCTTTGCCCACTTCTCGATGTCTTGCTCCATGTATTTCGCGAATTCTGGAGGCGTCATGTGCATGGGAAAGGCGCCCTGCTTGGCCCAGGCTTCCTTCACCTCGGGCAGATCGATGACTTTCTGGACCTCCGCGTTCAGCCTTTCCACGATCAGCTTCGGCGTGCCGGCGGGCGCCATCAGCCCGAGCCAGATCACCGCGTCGTAGCCGGGGACGCCCGCTTCCGCGACCGTCGGGATACTAGGTGTGACTGCGGACCGCGCCCGGCCGCTGGAGGCGATCGCGCGGACCTTGCCCGCCTCCGCCTGCTTCGCCATGACTGTGATCGCGTCGAACATCATTTGCACCTGTCCGCCCATGACGCTCGTGCGCGCGCCCGAGCTTTCTTTGTGCGGCACATGCACGATGTCGAGGCCAGCCATCGCTTTGAACAGCTCGCCCGCCATGTGATAGGGCGTACCGGGTCCGGAGGAAGCGTAATTGAGTGCCCCTGGTTTTGCTTTCACGAGAGCGAGCAGCTCCTTGAGGTTTTTCGCCGGCACGCTGGGGTGCACGACCAGCAGCAGATCCGAATAATTCACCGGCGCGACCGGCACAAGGTCAGTCATCAGCTTGTACGGCTTGTTCGCGATGAGCGATTCGTTGACGGTGTGCGTGTTGGACATCATGAGCAGCGTGTAGCCGTCCGGCGCCGCCTTCGCCACCGCATCGGCGCCGATGACTCCCCCGCCGCCCACACGATTCTCTACCACGACCGGCTGGCCGAGAGTCTTCTCGAGCTGCTGACCCAGGTAACGCGCGTAGATGTCCGCGGGACCGCCGGCGGAGAACGGCACGATAATTTTCACGGGTTTGGTCGGATAGCCGGCTTGCCCGAATACGCCGGTCGCGACGCACATTGCTAAGACCGCCCAGGAGATTTGGCGCAGCAGTTTCTTGAAAGCCATGTTTCCTTCCTTCTATTTGGTTGCGGCGACAGCTCCCGATCTACTTGGCGGCGGCATCGGCCGCAGGCTGCGTACCGGCGCCCTGCTGTGGCTGCGCCGATGGCGCGGGATTCATCTTTCGCAGCGCCTCGATCGATGCGGGAGGCACAGAAGTCGGATAACCGGCCGAGTCGAGCAAGCCGTTCAGTAGGCCTTCCTGAAACCCGGTTTGCGACTGATTGCCCACCATCAGCAACGGCAGATCGGTCTTACCGGACAGCCTCTTCACCTCATCGGAGTCCTTTTGAGTGACAACGCTGACTTCCCTGAAGGGGACCGCGCGCTTGGCGAGCAGGGCGCGCGCTTGGTCGCAGGGGGCGCCACAATCAGGGAGGGTATAGAGAGTTACGGGAAAGTTCTTCGCCGCCACCTGCGTGGCGTACGGCAGATTGGAGACATCCACTCCGCCCCCGCGAAAACTCTTTCGTTGTACGTTTCTTGCGTTCGGTGGCGGGGGCGTCTGCGTGTAGTGCACCCTACCGTCCTGATCCACCCAGCGATAAGCCTGCCCAAGGGCGTCGGTGCAGATAGTCAAGAGGATCGCTGCGGCAGCGAACAGTATGCGCATGCGGTCAGGCTCCTCAGGGCGCGATCATACCATTGTGACGCAACAGTGCGTCAATTCTCGGCTCGCGGCCTCGAAACGCCGTGAACGATTCGAGCGCCGGTCGGCTGCCGCCGACAGCGAGAATCTCGTCGCGGAATCGCGCGCCGGTGTCCGAGTCGAGCACCCCGTTCTGCTCGAACAGGCTGTACGCATCCGCGGAAAGTACCTCGGCCCACTTGTAACTGTAGTAACCGGCTGCGTAAGCTCCCGAGAAGACGTGCGAGAAGTTGTTGAGGAACCGGTTGTACTCCGGCTGCATCGCCACGCCGACTTTCGCCCTGATTTCGTGGAGCAGCTGCAGTGGCGTCTTTGCGCTCGCGGGGTCGTAGTCGTGGTGTAGATGCATGTCGACCAGTGCGAACTCGATCTGCCGTACGGTCTGCATGCCGCTCTGAAAATTCTTTGCCGCCAGCATCTTGTCGAACAAACTGCGCGGTAAAACCTCTCCACTTTCGACATGAGCGGTCATGCGGGTGAGCACACCCCATTCCCAGCAGAAATTCTCCATGAACTGGGAAGGCAGCTCGACTGCGTCCCATTCGACACCGCGTATTCCGGAGACGCCCAGATCGTCGACTCGCGAGAGCAGGTGGTGCAACCCATGCCCGAATTCGTGAAACAAGGTCATCACTTCGTCGTGCGTGAAGAGCGCGGGCTTGTTCCCGACGGGTGCGGGAAAGTTGCAGATGAGATGCGCAACGGGTGTCCGGAGGCCGCCGGGGATCCGCTGCCGTGTGATCGCCTCGTCCATCCACGCACCGCCGCGCTTGGTTTCTCGCGAGTACAGATCCACATAGAACTGACCGATGAGGCCCTCGTTCAGATCGGTAATCCGGAAAAAACGAACCGCCGGATGCCAGGTTTCAGCCGTGTCCCGAAGAATGCGAATGCCATAGAGGCTTTCGACAAGTCGGAACATGCCTTCTAGGACCTGCGGTTCGGGGAAATACCGCTTCAGGTCCTGATCGGAAAACGCGTAGCGTTTCGCGCGCAGTTTTTCCGATGCGAACGCGATATCCCAAGCATGGAGTTCCTGGATACCGAGCTCTGCGCGTGCGAACTCCTCCAGTTCAGCATAATCCTTGCGTGCGTGAGGCAACGCCCTAGCGGCAAGATCATCGAGGAAGTCGAGCACGGCCTCGGGTGACTCGGCCATTTTCGGGACAAGAGAAAATTCCGCGAAACTCTTGTAACCAAGCAGTCGCGCCTTCTCCTTTCGCAGGCGAAGCTCACGAACGATGATCGACGTGTTGTCCAGTTCCGGATTTCCGAATTCACTCGCCCGTGTGACGTGCGCGCGATACAGCCTTTCCCGCAGGTCGCGATTCTCGGCGTATTGCATCAGAGGCCCGTAAGACGGGGCGTGTAAGGTGAACTTCCAACCCTCTTGGCCATCCTGACGCGCCGCTTCTTTGGCGGCTTCGAGTACATCCTCGGGGACGCCGAGCACCTCTCCACGGTCGGCGATCACCGCCGAAAACGCATTGGTTGCGTCGAGCAGATTCTCGGAAAACTTGGCTTCGAGCGCTGCAAGTTCTTCCTGGATTTCGCCGAAGCGTAGCTTGTTCCGGGGCTCCAGTTCGGCTCCTCCAAGACGATAATCGCGCAAGTCGTTCTCGACGATCTTGCGCTGGGCTTGAGACAACTCCTCAAAACCCGTCGAAGCGCGCAAGGCCTTGAATTTTTCATAGAGCTGAAGGTTTTGCGAGAGCTCGGTACGGTACCGAGTGATTTTCGGCAGATTCGCGTTGTAGGCGTTGCGGATCGCGGCGCTGTCGTCCACCGCGTGCAGGTGAGCGACCACGCCCCAAGCGCGCCACAGGCGTTCATTGGCGTTTTCCAGCGGGTCCGCGAACTCCTTCCAGGATGCGACCGTCGCCTTCGCCGTGAGCCGGGCGATAAGGACGCGGTTCTCGCCGAGCAGCTGTTCGATCGCGGAGGCAACGTGCTTCGGCCGGACCGATCTGTAGCGCGGCAAGCCCGAGAAATCGAGCAGCGGATTGACAGTTCTTTTGGGGTTCAACTCCCAATTTCTCCGGTGGAGATCACAAACTGTCTGAGGAACTGCTGCGGCTGGCCGAGGCGCGCTCGGCGGACATTACCGTGTTCTCAAGCAACATTGCGATCGTCATGGGACCGACTCCGCCGGGCACCGGCGTGACGCACGAAGCGGTTCCGAGTACGCTCTGAAAATCCACGTCCCCGGCGAGCCTGCCGTCCGCAAGCCGGGTGATACCGACGTCGATGACGACGGCTCCGGGCTTCACCATTCGGGCTGTGACGAGCCTAGGTCTACCCGCCGCCACCACGAGAATGTCCGCTTGGCTGGTCATCGCGCCCAGATCGGGGGTTCTGGAGTTGCAGATGGTGACCGTTGCGCCCCTTTGCAAGAGCAGGAGCGCCATCGGTTTGCCGACGATGTTGCTGCGGCCGACAACGACGGCGTGCCGGCCCTCCACGTCGATTTCCTCGCGCTCGATCAGCTTCGTCACTCCGAGGGGCGTGCAGGGCACGAAGCGGGGATTGCCGAGTGCGAGTAGGCCCATATTGGTCGGATGAAATCCGTCTACGTCCTTTGCCGGGGCGAGCGCTTCGACCACCCGCTCCGCCGAAAATCCCGCGGGCAACGGGAGCTGCACGAGGATGCCGTGGATACGGGCGTCTTGGTTGAGGATCCGGATGCGCCCGAGGAGCGTCGATTCATCCGCATCGGCCGGCAATTCGATATGCTCCGAATAGAGCCCCGCTTCGCCGCATGCGTTCATCTTGTTCCGAACATAGATTCTCGAAGCCGGGTGGTTCCCGACCTGCAGCACCGCGAGACCGGGACGCACACCCATCACCGCAAGGGCGGCGACACGTCGAATCAGCCCTACGCGTAAGTCGCGCGCGATGGCGTTGCCGTCAATAATGCGGGTCTGCACGGGCGAGAATCGGCGCGGCGAACACGGAAGGCGCGCATTCTAGCATCTGCAGTGTCCTGGCCTTGGTTCAGCCAAGCTGACTCGATCTCTTTGATTGCGCGTGGCGCGTTTTCGTATAATGCGAAATGCTCTTTCATGATATTGGACAAGGTGCAATTGATCCTGTAGGGCCGGCAGGGTAAGCTGCAAGCGAATCTCCGCAAGTCTCACACTCCCGCCCATACCTTCGCGCAGAGAGGGAAACGTCATGTCCGCGCTGCCTGAATTCCTCGCCGCCAACGATCCCGACGCGCCGGAAACGCAGGAATGGCTCGACGCGCTCGAGGCCGTTCTCGAACGCGAGGGTCCTGAGCGCGCCCATTACCTGCTGGAGAAGCTCGTCGACAAGGCACGCCGTTCGGGGGCCTACATTCCCTTCTCGCTCAATACGGCCTACCTCAACACGATCCCGGCGCACATGGAGGAGCGCTCGCCCGGGGATCATGCCCTGGAGGAACGCATTCGCTCGTTCTGCCGCTGGAATGCGATGGTAATGGTAGCGAAGGCCAACAAGTCGGACGACGAGCTGGGCGGCCACATCGCGAGCTTCGCTTCGGTCGGAACGCTATTCGGCATCGGCTTCAATCATTTCTGGCACGCGCCGCACGAAGGGCACGGGGGGGATCTCGTGTACTTCCAGGGACACTCGTCACCCGGCATCTACGCGCGCGCGTTTTTGGAGGGTCGGCTCACTGAAACGCAGCTCCTGAATTTTCGTCGCGAGGTGGACGGCCACGGCATCTCTTCCTATCCCCACCCGTGGCTGATGCCCGATTTCTGGCAATTCCCCACCGTCTCGATGGGGCTCGGGCCGATTCAGGGTATCTACATGGCGAGGTTCCTGAAGTATCTGCAGGCGCGCGGGCTGGCAGGCACGGAGCAGCGGAAGGTGTGGGTGTTCTGCGGCGACGGCGAGATGGATGAACCGGAATCGCTCGGCGCGATCGGGCTCGCGGCGCGTGAAAAGCTCGACAACTTGATCTTCATTGTCAACTGCAATCTGCAGCGCCTCGACGGTCCGGTGCGCGGCAACGGCAAGATCATCCAGGAGCTCGAAGCGGATTTTCGCGGAGCGGGTTGGAACGTCATCAAGCTCATTTGGGGCTCGTACTGGGATCCTCTGTTCGCTCGCGATCTCGAAGGCCGCCTGCTTCGCGTCATGGAGGACACGGTCGACGGTGAGTATCAGAACTACAAGGCCAACGACGGCGCCTTCGTTCGCAAGCACTTTTTCGGCAAGGACCCGAAGCTGCTCGAGATGGTATCGCGCATGACCGACGAGGACATCTGGCGCCTGAACCGGGGCGGGCACGACCCCCATAAGATCTATGCGGCCTACGCGGCGGCGGTGAAGCACAAGGACCAGCCTACGGTGATCCTCGCCAAGACCATCAAGGGCTACGGCCTGGGCAAGCAGGGTCAGGCAAAGAATCCGACCCACCAGCTGAAGAAGATGGACCTCGCAACCATCCGCGAGATGCGCGACCGCTTCAACGTGCCGATCCCCGACGACAAGCTCGAGGACCTACCGCTCTACAAACCCAGGGATGATGATCCGATCATGGTGTACCTGCACGAGCGCAGGAAGGCGCTTGGCGGCTACCTGCCTCAGCGCCGTCGCAAGGCGGACAGCGTTCCCCCGGTGCCGGCTCTCTCGGCCTTCGATCAGCAGTTGAAGGGCTCGGAAGGGCGCGAGATCTCCACTACCATGGCGTTCGTGCGCATGCTGACGGCGCTCGTGCGCGACAAGAACATCGGCAGGCACATCGTACCGATCGTTCCGGACGAAGCGCGCACTTTCGGTATGGAAGGGATGTTCCGACAGCTCGCGATCTATTCGTCGGAAGGACAGAAGTACGAGCCGGTCGACCGCGAACAGGTGATGTACTACCGCGAAGACAAGGCGGGGCAGATTCTCGAGGAGGGAATCAACGAGGCCGGCGCGTTTTCATCCTGGATCGCGGCGGCGACTTCATACAGCCATTCGAACCTTGTCATGGTGCCGTTCTACATCTTTTATTCGATGTTCGGCATGCAGCGCATCGGGGACCTTGCGTGGGCGGCGGGGGACCAGCGCGCGCGAGGGTTTCTCCTCGGGGCCACGGCGGGCCGCACCACTCTGAACGGCGAGGGGCTGCAGCACGAGGACGGACACAGCCATGTGCTCTCTTCGGTCATTCCCAATTGCATTTCCTATGATCCGACCTTTGCCTATGAGCTCGCCGTCATCGTCCAGGACGGCCTGCGTCGCATGGTCACGCTGCAGGAGGACGTGTTCTACTACGTGACTGTGATGAACGAGAACTACGAGCATCCCGCGATGCCGCCGGGTGCGGAGCAAGCGATCTTGAAGGGCATGTACCTCTTTCGGGAAGGCTCGAAGAGGAAGACGCGCGTGCAGCTACTGGGCTCGGGAACGATCTTGCGCGAAGTCATTGCCGCCGGCGAGCTGCTCGAGTCCGATTGGAGCGTGGCTGCGGATATCTGGAGCACTCCCAGCTTTACCGAGCTGCGCCGCGAAGGGCTAGCGGTCGAGCGTCGGAACACGCTGCATCCGGAAATGAAGCCCGGGGTCCCGTACGTGACCCAGTGCCTGGAGAAGCGTGAAGGTCCCGTGATCGCTGCTACCGACTACATCAAGAGTTTTGCCGACCAGATTCGATCGTTCATCCCTGGAGACCGCGTCTACCGGGTGCTCGGCACCGATGGATACGGCCGCTCGGATTCCCGCGCCAAGCTGCGTCACTTCTTCGAGGTGGATCGTTACTTCGTAACAGTCGCGGCGCTCAAGGCGCTCGCCGATCAGGGCGAGGTCAAAGCCAAGGTCGTTTCCGACGCAATCAAGAAATACGGGATCGATCCGGAAAAACCCATTCCAGTGGCTGTCTGACCAAGCATGGGTTGGGCGCCTCGACGGCGGCCCAGCCCCGGCACCCCAAATCGCGAACTGGGCAAGCATGGGAACCGCTAGGGAAGTCTTCGTACCCGACATCGGCGACTTCAAGAACGTCGATGTAATCGAGGTGCTGGTCAAACGGGGCGATGCGGTACAGCCGGAGCAGTCGCTGATCACGGTCGAATCGGACAAGGCGACGATGGAGATTCCGTCGCCGGCTGCGGGCGTGGTGAAGGAATTGCGGGTCAAGACCGGCGACAAGGTTTCACAGGGCAGTCCCATCCTCATCCTCGAAGAGACGGAAGGCGCTTCGGGTGCGCCCGCAAAGGCGGCTCCGAAGCCCCAAGACGCTCCCACGGCAAAGCCTGTGCCGGTGCTTGCGGCCGTCCCGGCACCAGCTCCGGCCACGGTTTCGGTCGGCCGCACCGAACCGATCTCAAGCACATCTGCGCTAGGTCCCGGGGCGACGCCGCACGCGAGCCCCTCGGTGCGCAAGTTCGCGCGCGAGCTGGGCGTCGACCTCATTCGGGTCAAAGGCTCGGGCCCGAAAGGACGCATTACGCAGGCGGACGTCCAGGAGTTCGTGAAGGGAGTGGTAAGGGGTGCGCCCGCGGTCACCGCCGTCGCAGCGCGCGGCGGGCTCGTTCTGGATCTACCAGAGTGGCCGCAGGTGGATTTCGCGAAGTTCGGCCCGGTCGAAACCAAACCTCTGTCGCGAATCAGGAAACTTTCCGGCGGGTTCCTGCACCGCAACTGGGTTTCCATTCCCCATGTCACTCAGCACGACGAGGCCGACATCACCGAGCTAGAGACTTTCCGCAAGGAGAATGCGCAGGTCGCGGAAAAAGGAGGCTTCAAGCTCACCATGCTCGCGTTCCTGGTGAAAGCTTCGGTGAACGCGCTGAAGGAGTTTCCGGACTTCAACGCCTCGCTCGACAAGACCGGCGAGAACCTGATCGTCAAGAAGTACTATCACATCGGTGTCGCGGTCGATACGCCCGACGGTTTGCTGGTCCCGGTGATCCGCGACGCTGACCGTAAGGGGGTATTCGATTTGGCGAAGGAGCTGGCTGAAATTTCCAAAGCCGCGCGCGAGAAAAAACTCAAGCCCGACAGCATGCGCGGCGGCACTTTCAGCATTTCCAGCCTTGGCGGCATCGGGGGTACGGCGTTTACGCCGATCATCAATGCACCGGAGGTCGCGATTCTCGGCGTGGCCAGATCGCAGATGCGACCGGTCTACAGGGACGGCGCCTTCGTTCCGCGGCTGATGCTGCCGCTGTCGCTCGCCTACGACCACCGCGTCATCGACGGCGCGGCCGGCGCGCGCTTTACGACCTATCTGGCCTCAGTCCTCTCCGACATCCGCCGTACCCTGCTATGAGGACGGCGTGGCGCAGATGATCGAAGTGAAAGTACCGGACATCGGCGATTTCAAGGACATCGACGTCATTGAAGTTCTGGTGAAACCCGGTGACCGGGTGGCCAAGGAAGCCTCCCTCATCACGCTGGAGTCCGACAAGGCGACGATGGAAATTCCTTCCTCGGACGCCGGCCTCGTCAAGGAGCTGCGGGTCAAGGTCGGGGACAAGGTCTCTCAGGGGTCGGTCATCGCCTTGCTCGAGGTAGAGAGTGCCGTGGCCGCGCCGCTTCCGGCCGTCTCTGCGGCGCCGAAGATTTCCGCACCTGCCGCAGCCAAAGCCTACGGCGGCGCAGCCGACATGACTTGCGACGTGCTGGTGCTGGGCTCCGGTCCCGGCGGTTATTCGGCCGCCTTCCGGGCCGCAGACCTGGGCCTGAACAGCATTCTGGTCGAGCGTTACCCGACGCTCGGCGGCGTCTGCCTGAATGTGGGCTGCATCCCGTCGAAAGCGCTTCTGCACATCGCTGCGGTCATAGACGAGGCAAAACATCTTTCCGAACACGGCATCGGTTTCGGGGAACCCAAGGTGGATCTCGATGCGTTGCGCGCGTGGAAGAACAAGGTGGTCGGCAAGCTGACCGGGGGGCTTGCGGGCATGGCGCGCTCGCGCAAAGTGACGGTGCTGCAGGGTACCGGAGCTTTCGTAGGGCCGAACCATCTCGCCGTGGAAGCGAAGGACGGGCGCAAGGTCGTCGCATTCGGGAACGCGATCATCGCAGCCGGCTCGCAGTCGGCGAAGCTCCTCTTTATTCCGGAGGACCCGCGAATCGTAGACGCGACGGCGGCGCTCGAGCTGCAGCGGCGGCCGAAACGCATGCTCGTAATCGGCGGCGGCATCATCGGCCTGGAAATGGGCACGGTATATTCCACACTCGGCGCTCGGCTGGATGTGGTCGAGGTGCTCGATGGCCTGATGTCCGGGGTAGACCGGGACTTGGTCAAGGTATGGCAGACATTCAACGCGCGCCGCTTCGACAACGTGATGCTGAAGACCAGGACCACCAAGGTCGAGGCCGTGAAGGAAGGATTGAAGGTGTCCTACGAAGGTGAAAACGCTCCGGCCAAGCCGCAGCTCTACGACATGATCCTGATTTCCGTGGGCCGGACACCCAACGGCAGGAAGATCGGCGCCGACGCCGCCGGCGTAACGGTGAACGAGCGTGGCTTCATCCCCGTGGACGCGCAAATGCGCACCAACGTCCCGCACATCTACGCGATTGGCGATATCGCCAAGCTGCCCATGCTGGCGCATAAGGCGGTTCACGAAGGTCACGTCGCAGCGGAAGCCGCTGCGGGGCAGAAATCCTACTTCGACGCGCGCGTGATTCCCTCGGTGGCGTACACCGACCCTGAGATTGCCTGGGCGGGACTCACCGAAGAGGAAGCGAAAGAACAGGGAGTCAAGTTCGGGGTTGCCAAATTTCCCTGGGCAGCCTCGGGACGCGCCATCGCCAACGGCCGCGACGAGGGGTTCACCAAGCTGATCTTCTCTGAGGAGTCGCACCGCCTGATCGGCGGCGCCATCGTCGGAGCCGGGGCGGGAGATCTCATCAGCGAGATTGCGCTCGCCATCGAAATGGGCGCCGACGCCATCGACATCGGCAAGACGATCCACCCGCACCCGACCGTAAGCGAATCGATCGGCATGGCCGCGGAACTGTACGAGGGCGTGTGCACCGACTTGCCGCCGGTGCGAAAGCGCTAGGGGAGAAAATCGATGCAAGCAAACTTGTTCCTCCTGACTGGGGTCTTGGTTCTGTCCTTCGCGCAGGCGTCCCGTGCAGACGACAGAATCGCTGTTGTGACGCCAGCTATCCTCGACCCGAACGCACCGATTAGCCAAGCCATGAAACGAGAGTGCTCGCTCGAAGCAAACTTGGGAAGCCAGGTTTTTCAAAAGGTGAGTGAGCGCTTTCCCGGCACAGAGCAGATCCAGAACTCGAGCCAGGCCGGGCCAGAGAAGATCGTCCTGAGGGTGACTATTCTCGGCGCCCTGGGAATGGGTGGCGGCGGCTGGAGCGGACCCAAGGCGATGAACGTGAGGGCCGAAATCCTGCGGAACGCGAAAGTGATCGAAGCCACGACCCTAAACCGCCAGTCCCGACCCGTGTGGGGCAGTGTAAGCGGTACTTGTCCGATCATGCATCGCATCGCGGCCGCTCTCGGTCAGGATGTCGCGCGATGGTTGCCTAGTGCACTGATGTTGGCAAGGAACAAGAGTTCGTCCTCTGACCGGACCGTTGCCCCCGCCAGGAGGAAAATGAAGCGAGTACGGCGGCCCCGGACAAGCGCACGAGCGAAACCAGTCGATAGCGGCAGACCTTGAATCTGTACACATGACCCAGGACGAGCTCAAACGGGCAGTTTCCCGCGAGGCCATCAAGCACGTGGTGGAGGACGCCGTGATCGGCGTAGGCACCGGGTCCACGGCCAATTTCTTTATTGACGAGCTTGCCGGGATGAAAAATCGCATTGCCGGCGCCGTCGCGAGCTCGGATCGCTCCGCCGAGCGGCTGAAGGCGCGCGGCATTCGCGTCTTGGATCTCAACAGCGTCAACGAGCTGCCGGTCTACATCGACGGCGCCGACGAGATCACCGAGCACCTCGCCATGATCAAGGGTGGGGGGGGCGCGCTCACGCGAGAGAAAATCGTCGCCGCAGCGGCCAAAAAGTTCGTTTGCATCGCGGACGAGTCGAAGCTCGTTCCGGTGCTCGGAAAATTTCCGCTGCCCGTCGAAGTGATCGCGATGGCGCGCGCCTATGTGGCGCGCCAGATGGTGAAGCTCGGCGGCCAGCCCAAGCTGCGCGAAGGCTTTGCCACGGACAACGGCAACATCGTCCTCGACGTGTGGGGGCTCTCGATCCTCAACCCGGTCGAGATGGAAACGGCGGTCAACAATATCGCCGGCGTCGTTACCAACGGATTGTTCGCCCGGCGCGGAGCCGATGTGCTCCTGCTCGGAACCAAGACGGGCGTGAGAACAATCGCCCGGAAGTAAAGCGAAAGCGCCTACTTGTCCGGCGGCACGTAGCCGGAAGCGACATCGGCTCCGGATCCGAAGAAATGCTTCTCCATCTGCTCGGCGAGATATTTCCGAGCGCGCGGGTCCGCGAGGTTCAGCTTGTTTTCGTTGATGAGCATGGTCTGGTGCTTGATCCAGGCCTGCCAGGCTTCCTTGGAGACGTTTTCGTAGATGCGCTTGCCGAGTTCCCCCGGGTAAGGGGGAAAGTCGAGCCCTTCCGCGTCGCGGCCGAGCTTGATGCATTTCACCATCCTTGCCATTTTCGCAACCTCGATTCCGGTATCAGGTCGATTTTAAGTCCGCTTTACTAAAATCTTCGAGCGCCGCTGATAGTTGTACAGGGCTTTCCTTTCCCCTGGCAGTACCGCGATATTCGCTTCGGCGAACCCGCGCTCTATGAACCAATGGGTCGCCCGCGTCGTGAGCACGAACAGCTTTTTCAGCTTGGAGGCTCTCGCCTGTGTCTCGACATGGTGCAGTAGGCGCTCGCCGTAGCCTGCGTCCCTGTAATCGGGCCGCACCGCGAGGCAGGCAAGCTCGCCGGCGCGGGCGCCGGGGAAGGGGTAGAGGGCGGCGCATCCGACGATCACCCCGTCGTGCTCAATCAACGAAAAGCGCCCGATCTCGCGTTCGAGCAGTTCGCGCCCGCGGCGCACGAGGGTCCCGTCTTCCTCGAGCGGCTCGATGAGCTTGAGAATGCCCCCTGCGTCGTCGATCTTGGCCGGCCGCAGCTTCACCACCTTGTCGGCGGTGATCATGGTGCCCGAACCTTCATGGGTGAACAATTCGATCAGCAGAGCACCAGGGACTGTCCGGCTGATGATATGGGCGCGTTGCATCCCCCCGCGCACTGCCTCGACGGCGTGTGTGAGATAGAGCCGCGTATCGTCGGACAAGCGGTTGCTGCGCGCGAGCAGCCCGGCCGCTTCCTCCGCCGTGAGCTCGGGCAGCAACTCGCCCTCCTTGTCCTGCACGGGGGCGTCAGAGAAGAAGATCAGCTTCTCGGCGTGGAGCGCCGTTGCCGTTGCTACCGCGACATCCTCCATGGCGAGGTTGAAGACCTCGCCTGTGGGCGAGTAACCGACTGGCGATACGATCGCTATGTTGCCGGCGTCTAGACACCCCGCGATTGCCAGCGCGTCAACCTTGCGCACCGAGCCCGTATACTGGAAGTCGATGCCGTCGTGCACGCCCATCGGCTGCGCTGTGATGAAATTTCCCGAGACGCTATTGATCGCAGCACCCGCCATGGGCGAGTTGGGAAGACCCAAGGACAGCAACGCGTCGATCTCCACGCGTAACAACCCGACAGCCTCCTTCACGCATTCGAGCGCAACGGGATCCGTGATGCGCAGGCCCTTCGCGTAGCGCGAGCGGAGCTTGCGGCGCTTGAGCTGCGCCTCGATCTGCGGGCGTGAGCCGTGCACCAGCACCACGCGGATGCCGGTGCTATGCAGAAGGCTGACGTCGTGGGCGAGGTCGACGAACCTGCGCTCCGCGAATATTTCTCCGCCAAAGGCTAGCACGAACGTCTTCCCACGGAACGCGTGGAAATAGGGGGCAACGGAGCGAACCCAGCTGATGAACTGGGTGGGATGGGACGGCATGGTTGTCGTTGTTCTTAAGGAACTCCGATTCTAGCCAGTTGCCCCCAGTCGATACAGCGGGCCCCGCGTACGGAGGCTAACAATCACCCCACAGGGCCTGCATCGCTGCGATTGTTGCGAGCGGTGCGGTCTCCGTGCGAAGCACCCGCGGCCCGAAGCGAACCGGAACGAACCCCCCTCTTTCCGCACGCTTCCGCTCCTCAGGCGCGAGCCCTCCCTCCGGTCCGACCAGCAAAGTCACTTTTCCTGGTGGTTCAAGCTGTTTCAAGTCTCGATCGGCATCCGCCGCCAGAAGGAGCCGTAGCCCATCGCTGGCTGCCCGGCCCAGAAAGGCATCGAGGTCGATGATCGCCGCAACCTCGGGAACGCGGTTGCGCCCGCATTGCTCGCAGGCGGCGATGACCACGTTGCGCCAGTGGGCGACGCGCCTGTCGGCGCGATCGCTCGAGAGTCTCACTACGGAGCGCTCACTCGTGATCGGCACGATGCTGGAGACACCAAGCTCGGTAGATTTCTGCAGGGCGGCGTCCATCCGGTCTCTGCTCGATACGCACTGAGCGAGCGCGATGGCAAGAGGCGACTCGCGTTCCGGCGTCTGCCTCGATATCACGTAGGCGCGCGCACCGCCCCGGGAAACCCGCGTCAGCTCGGCGGAGAATTCCCCGCCGTCTCCGTTGAACAAGACGACCGCGTCGCCGCGGCGCAGGCGGAGGACGGCGCAATGACGCGCCACCCGCTCCGGCACATCGATCTCGGCACCGAGGGAAAGCTGCACCGGTGCAAAAAACCGCGGGACGCAAGCTGGAGGGCCTTTCATGCCTCGATTTTATCTAACGCCGACCCTGGCCTTGACCCCTCCAGTAACCCATTGATTCCAAGGAAACTACGGCTTTTTTCGGCGCGGCGCTGTTATAATCGCCGGGCAATAAGAATAGTTCTGGGGAGAACGGCTTACGTAAGAGACCGGCCGCACCAATTGCTCTCGTTGCGCTGCCACCCAGGCAGGAAATGGGCGGCTCAAGACTGCGACGATATCGAGCTACCTGCTTGCACCCAGCTTACGCTTGCTCCAAGAGTTGCGATTTGCTTAAGCGGCCGCATGATGATCTGGAAAGGAAGCCAAAAATGAAGCTTTGTCGTTACGGCAGGAATGGATTCGAAAAACCGGGCGTCATCGACGCGCAAGGCCAGTTGCGCGATTTGTCAGGGGTGATTTCCAAC
>WNGL01003179.1_pt1 | contig 19765 bp, 14 predicted proteins | sample 5400591 | NCBI WGS metagenome assembly WNGL01 (sample SAMN13153377, study PRJNA577476) | soil metagenome | isolation source: 80 cm soil or saprolite under Garry oak tree replicate 1 | place: USA:California | collected 2016-06-15 | reverse complement strand
CTCGCGGCGCACGATGTCGCCGTCTTTGAAGCCCAGCTCGGCGGCGCCGTTGCCGATCCAGATCCCCGCGGGCTCACCGCCCTTCTCCACCGCCGACAGGTAGTAGCCCGCGCCGCGCTCGCCGGTCAGGGTCGCGCCGTCGGCGGCGCCGATCGTCCGGAACGGGTACGACGCGTCGTGCCCGCGTGCGATGCTGACGACGACCGCCACCGTGACCTCCTCCCGTCGATCGCAAGTGCGATTTTTGATCTTGACCAGAACTGACCTTGATCATCTTGATGCATAGGTGTGTAGTCGGAGGCCAAGCGGAGTTGATGATGGCAGAGGCGGCGGAAGCGTGCAGACTGCAAGATCATTTACAGGACAGCGCGGACACGGGAAGTCGATTGTCTTGGTCGGGTGAAGGCTGCATCGGCCGCATGAAACGTTGCAACCGAAGCCGCGCCGTCATCTGGACGCCGCGAGCCGCCAGCGGGGCCGCCTCGTCCTGGTCCGGAACGTAAAACCCAGCCAGGCAGGCGGGCTCCGTGTGGCGCTGGTGGTGTCACCCTCCTGCGGTCAGGAGTTCGCCGGTAGTCGGGGTTGGTTCGACCATCCCGACTACTCAGAACTGGCTAGTCACTTCGGCTTCGTGCGTTCGGGTGCGGCGGCTTGGATGCCGAACGGCGCGGAGTTCTGCCTCTGCTTCCGCCGACGGGGCCATCCGGATCAGGGCGAAGGCCCGGCTATTTGCGGGCCGACAGCACCTGGGGATGGTCGGGTCCGAAGACTCGCGCGGCGATGCCGGCGATGGCGCGGTGTTCGCTCTCTGCCTCGGCCGGCCGCTCGAGTTCTCGCAAGACGCTTGCGCGGAAGGCTCGGATATGCAGGGTATCTGGGTGTTCGGGGCCGAGCACCCGCGTGCGGATGGCGAGGATGGCGCTTGCTTCGTTCTGCGCTTCCTCCCTCCGGCCCGTATCGTAAAGGACGCTCGCTAGGTTGCCCCTGCTGTACAAGGTGCCCAGGTCCTCCGCGCCGAGGTCGCCGGTCCAGACCGCCAGGACGGACCGGTTCTCCGCTTCCGCCTCCGCCAGCCTGCCCAAGTTGTGCAGGGCGATCGCGTGCAGGTGGCGGCTGGTCATGGTCACGTCGTGCTCGGGTCCGAGTGCGCGCGAGGCTGCGTCCCGAACGGCGCGGAACTCTGCCTCTGCTTCCGCCGGCCTGCCCATCCGGATCAGCGCGAACGCCCGGCCGCTGCGGGCTGACAGTGCGCGGGGATGCTCGGGTCCGAAGACCCGCGCGGCGATTCCGGCGATAGCCCGGTGTTCGCTCTCCGCCTCGGCCGGCCGGCCGAGTTCCCGCAAGACGTTGGCGCGGGACTCGCGGGCGGCCAGGGCATCCGGATGCTCGGGGCCTAGGTTGCCGGCCAGCGCGGTGTACGCGCTCAGCCAGGCTGTCTCGGCGAAATGATAGCGGCCGTGACGATAGGCAGTGCTGGCCAGGTTGTCGGCATCGAACGGCGTGCACACGGCTAGGGCAGCTTCGAGCGTGCCGTAAGGGACGTATTCGCCCGGGCGGGCGCGGCGCTGGACGGCGTCGAGCAGGGTAGTCGAATACCACGACGTGCTCATCGTCAGCTCCGTAGAGCAACGCAGTGGTGGCGCGGCGGGTCCTGGTGGCCCACGCCCAGGCATCGGCGACTGGCTCTGGGCGGAGCCGCGTTCCGCCGCGCTCGTGAAGGTACTGCTCGTGAACCTTCGTCACCAGGTCACGCGGAAGCGGGGAGGTGAACCCGCTGCGCCGGATGTCGATGGCAGCAGCGATCAGCGCCGCGGCCCGGGGGTGGCCAGGCGCACGAGGGTCGGTGTTCGGGCTCCACGCATTTTCCCAGTCCCGCATCAGCTCCGGCCCCGCGGCCAGGTACTCCGCCACCCCGTACACGCCGGCCTGGGCCATGGCGCCTGCGATCCGCGGATCCCACGCCCGGGTTCTGGCTCGTTCGAGCTCCGATCCGCTGAACAGGCGAGGCAGCCGGATCCGGTGGGCCAGCTCAAGCACCTCCCGTGAGGCTTTGCGGGCCTGCCACCCTCCCTCGTCACCGGCAGCCTCGTCGGTGAACAGGGCTCCTCCGCCGATCTCAAGGTGGCAACGATCACCCGGTGAGATCGCCTGCCTCCGAGGACATGCACGATGTCCGCGCGGCTCAGCCCGCCAGCGCCGAGATAGGCCTCAAGGTCATCAAGCCACACGACGCAGCGGCGCGTGCGGACGGCTCTGTCGATCGCGACGGCCAGCGCCTCGCGGTTCCTCGGCACGATGAGCACGTGATCTGGTAGCACCGACACCGCCTCAAAGGCCGCGCGGGACTTTCCGGCTGAGGAGTCCCCGACCACAATCACGAAGCCGCTGCTGGCGAGCTGCTTCCTCATCTCCTCGTCGACATCACGAGCCACGTATGCGGGAACCCTCTCACGCACGGGTTCCCCGGCCGGGGGACGCGACACCGGTGGTAACCGGCGGCGACGGGTGCACGCCAAGTGTGCTCGGATCGCTCACCTGACGGACCTTGGGCAGCCGGCCGCCCGGCAAGACCAGGCAGCCTCTCCATGGAGCGGTCACTCCCCGAGTCCGCGCTCTCCCACGACAGACTCCCCGACACCAGCGGCGTGCCTACCCCCACGCCAGTGATGCGCTTCCTCGCCATCCGCTGCCCTTCCCGGCAGAAACTGCGCCAGGCGCTCCAGGCCGCTCCCGACTGGAGGTCGCCAGTCCGTGAGCATGCTAGTTCCTCGCGTCCGAGGGTAGCGGCCCGAGTCGCTCAAGCCGACAGCGTCATGCCATAGCCTGCGGCCGGCGAACCAGGACGGAACGGTCGCCTCGTGAGACCGTGCTGAAGTCCGGCCGTCGGCGAGTCCACGGCTCCTGCCACGGTTGCGGCGCGAGCCGGCGACTCCTTCTTGTCTGCGGAGGAGCGTGCTGACAGCTGGTGGTGCGACGGTGGACGAAAGCCCTTAACGGCCCGGGGCCTAATCCCCGTACGATGCCCCCGTGGAGGACTGCGGGGTCTGCGCTGCTGACGCGCAATTCATGAGGTCCGCGCACCGGCCGGATTATGCGGCTTTGACTCCACGCGTACGGGTGGTCGACCTGTTCGCCGGGGGTGGGGGGCTTTCTCTGGGGATCGCTGAGGCCGCTAGGCGCATCGGTCGCGGAACGGCGGTCGTGGCGGCGGTCGAGAACGATCCCCAGGCAGCGAACGTCTTTGCGCTCAACTTCCCGGGAGCGAGTCTGATCCGGGATGACGTGAAGATGGTGTTCGACGGCGTCCCCGGGCGCTCCGCGACCCGTCGCGAGTCCGAGCTCCTCGAGCAGGTCGGAAAGGTCGACGTGTTGCTGGCCGGCCCGCCATGTCAGGGGCATTCCGACCTCAACAATCACACTCGGCGACACGATCCCCGGAACGGTCTCTACGTCCGTGTGGCGCGGGCAGCTGAAGTCCTCCGGCCTCGAGCTGTGCTGATCGAGAACGTTCCGGCCGTGGAGCACGACCTCGGGCGAGCCGTTCCCATCGCCACGAAGGTTCTGGTGAAGGCGGGCTACCGGGTTGCAGCAGAGGTGCTGGACCTGGTCAAGCTCGGTGTGCCGCAACGGCGGCGCCGGCACCTCCTGCTCGCCGTCCTGGACGCTCGGATCGACCCCCGGAGTGTCCTGGCCACCACGATCGCGTGCTGCCGCCATTCGGCACGGACCGTCGGTTGGGCTATCGGCGACCTACGCATGATCGCTGCCGCGACCGGCCTGGACTCGCCGGCGATCGCCAGCGCCGAGAACGTCGAGCGGATGCGGTGGCTGATCGACAGCGGGCAGTACGACCTCCCCAACGACAGACGTCCGGTGTGTCACCACGGCGCCCACAGCTACGTCTCGATGTACGGGCGGCTTCGGTGGGACGCGCCAGCACAGACCATCACGACCGGGTACGGCTCGATGGGCCAGGGCCGGTATGTCCACCCGGCCTGGCCGCGGACCATCACGCCCCATGAGGCGGCTCGGCTGCAGACAATGCCCGATTTCTTCGACCTCGGAGCGAATAACACGCGCCGCGTGTGGGCGCACGTCATCGGCAACGCTGTGCCGCCGCTGCTTGGAGTACATATCGGCGTGTCCCTGCTGGGCGAACTCTTCCCGACGAATAAAGGAAAGGCGAATGAAACGTCGCCGAGTGGTTCACGGAGCCTCGCGAAAGCCGGGCGGGGGCACCGTCGTGCCGGGGTTCCGGAAGCGTCGAGTGTTCTGATTCGTGAGCGGATGCGCTCGACCAGGCGCCGTGACACCAAGCCTGAGCGGCTCCTGCGGTCGGAGTTGCATCGTCGCGGTCTGCGCTTCGTGGTTGATCGCGCAGTTGATGGGACGCGGAGACGGGCCGACATCGTGTTCCGGGGACCGCGGGTGGTCGTATACGTCGATGGATGTTACTGGCACAATTGCCCGGTACACGGCACGACGCCGAAGCAAAATCGCAGGTGGTGGGAGGAGAAGCTCGAGGCCAACCGCTTGCGGGACGCGGACACCGACGCCCGCCTCGCGCAGGCCGGCTGGCGTGTCCTTCGCTTCTGGGAGCATGACGATCCGGGCGAGGCCGCCGAAACGGTCGCGGCACTCGTCCGTGGGGAGACTCCGAGCGACAGAGGACACGGCCCTGCGGAGAGAAATCCCAGGCAGTGAAGCGCTGAACGACCGGCGGGATTCCGCAACAATGTGAAACGTGTCGTCCTCGGCCAATTCACGCGACGTTCCGTGGGATTCCCTGCTGCTGGACCGCCAGGACCGCACGAGCCTGGTTTCGATCGCCCGTCAGCGACGCCTGGTCCTCGACGACGGTCACGGACCTCGATGGGTCGACCTGTGCTGGGTGGACGAGGTCGCACTCGCGCTGATCGACCTGGCCATGCGCCGGAGGCAGGGCCTGGATCTGGTCTACCCGGCCCCAGCCGGGGAGGTTGCCGTCCTGTTGGCCGCGCAGCTCCTCCTCCGCCAGTTCCAGCTCGCCCAAGTCGCCCGGACGCGCGCTGCACCACTGTCGCTGGGGCTGGTGACGGCAGACCCGACCATGGCGGAGCGGATCTGGAAGCAGCTACGCATTGCCACGTCCGGGGACCGGGTACCGATCGACGAAGTCTTCGGCTGCTATCGTGCCGGCCCCGATGGCGAGAGTCCTCTCGGAGGGCGCCGCTTCACCGGGATCATCATCGGCCAGGCATGCGCGCGGTGGCCGGTGGACTACCTGGTCGTGGACCATCTCGCCGGACTGGTGCGCGTGGCAGAGCACCAGACGTCCGTGGAGGTCTTTGCCGACCCTCTGGACCGGGCCCTGGCTCGCGCAGATGAGCGCGGCCGCCTGATCTGGGGGTGGTGCGACGCCGACCTGATGCGCTGGAACGACGATCTCGAGATCCGGCGCGAGCACACCGTGCCGTTTTCGGTTGCCGAGGATCGGCTCGGTACGGTGGCCCGGGGCGTGGACGTCAGCGTGACCGTAGCCCGCCATCCCGAGGCGGAAGCGGCAGTTCGCCACGCCCGTGAAGATCTGCGCCTGCTGCGCGCCATGGCACCCATCACGCCCAACCGGAATGTGGAGCGCGGCATGTCCGCGGCGTGGCATCACCTCACGACCCTGATGTCGTTGCCGTGCGAGCCGAAGCGCTTCGACCGGTTCGCCGGCTTGCCGCCATGGGCGGCCCGCGCGACGCGAACATTCGAGCCGGAGCTGTCCGCGTGGGCGACCACCCTCGACGGCGACATGCGCGAGATCGCCACGATCCTCGCGAGCGACATCGGGGACCTCAGAGCAGCACTGGACCTCGGGAACCCGCTCGAGACCGCCTTGAAGGCGGCAGCAGCCAGCAGGACGGAAACGCTAGTCGTGACGCGAACACGAACGGCTTCGCGTGCCCTGCTCGATGCTCTCGGAGGCGCTCCGGATGGCCCCGGGGTTGGCGCCCTCACCATGTGTGCGATCGGCCGGCTGCACCGGCAGGGCACGTGGGCGAGAGCTCTCATGATCGGCGAGCCGTGGCCGTGGGACTGGCATCGTCTCCTCTCCGGCCTGGCCGGTGACCTCACTGTCGTCGCTCTCGGCGAGGAGGCCGCGAAGGAGTGCGCCTCCATGGTGTCGGCTGTGCGCGAGGCCCGGGACCACTGGGGTGGCAGCCAAGTGCGCGGGCGAACCTGGCGTGCACTGGTCGGAACGGACCCGCCACCCCCGCCGGCCGCAGTGCCGTCGACTGTACGGCCCACAGTCTTCGTGGACGGCGCCGAATTCGTCCCCCCACCGGATCCTTTCACCTCATTCGCCTCCCTCTTCGACCTCGAGCCCCTCGATATCGGCGGCGAAGGGCCGGCATCCGGCCTCGCGCGCCAGGCCGACGACGGCGGCTGGGCGGCAGCAGTTCCCGCTGTTGCCGTGGACACGGATCAGGGCCGGGTGCTCCTCGAGACGGGCCGGTCGGTGGAGGTCCGGGTCGGCCCCACGATCGTCGATCGCCGGACCGACCAGATCCACAGCGGCGACGTGCTCCTGATCGGCCGGCGCCAGGGGCGCGTGGGCCTCCTCGAGGCGCTGGAGGAACGTCTCGCCCACCGCCCGGACCTGCTGGCCGCGCGGATGCTCATCGATCGCTACCATCGGCTCGTCCGGGAACGCCTGGCAGAGGCGGGCCTCAGCTACGCGACGCTCCACCGGAAGCTCGTGGCACTGGGCTGTGACAAGACCGCGTTTGCGACCCGCAGCTGGGTCACGGAGGGAGGGATCATGGCGCCGCGCGACCGCGCCGACCTGCAGCGCCTCGCTGCAGCCCTCGACCTCGGCATGTCCGACGTTCAGATCGGTGAACTGTTCGCGGGCGTGCAGCGCAGACGTGTGTTCCGGCGCGCCGCTGGACGTGTGCTAGCCCAGGCGGCACGCAGCTCCACGCTCGTCGATGACGCGCAACGGGTCGACGCGGAGACGGGACTGTCGATCGCGGACCTCCGGGATGCCGTCATCGAAGCGGTCGTCCTGGATGTGTCACGCTGCGACGCGCCTGTTCCCGTCACCCTCCTCGGACGGCTGGAGCCCTCATGACCGAGCCCGTCACGCCGGCGGACGCAACCGCCTTCCTGTCGTGGATGCTCGACGGAGTCGTGGCCGAAGCGCGCGGCGACCACATGCAGACGCTGGCGGTGGCCCCGAAGGGGCGCTTCTGGCTCGGTCGCCTGGCCCCTGAAATCGTCGTCCAGAACAGCCGGCTCGGCGAACGCAGCGAGCGGCTCGAACCCTGCGAGCTGGGCGTCCGCATCCGCCCGACCGCAACCGACGGGCGAGAGGTGCCGTGCACCGCGCGATTGGTCGTCTGGGGCGAGTTCGATGGCGGCGACCATCCGGATGCCGACAGGTGGCGGAAGAGCGCGCCTGTCGAGGTGACCGCGACGCTGCCCACGCCGCGCGCCGTCGGTCAGGTCACGTCCGCCGGCCACGACGAGTTCGCAACGGCCCTCGCCGCCGCCGGCGCCGCAGGCATGGCCTGCGAGTTCCACGGCGAAATGGAGCTCGGCAAGGACGGCCCCGAACTCGTCGTGACGCTCGTCAACGTCTCGCCCGAGGAACTCGAAGGCTGGGACACGAACGTGTACGAGGCCAGCATGCGAGTCGACGTCGGCGAGAGCCTGCCATTCACCTTGGACAACCTCCCTGACTCCTTCCGCTACACGCGGACAGTGCCCGCCTACGGGGTGAACGGCGGCGTCGAGCAGGTCCCGGTCAGCGCATTCCGTACCACCGACGTTGCTGCGCAGGACCTGCCACGCCCGACATACTGGGACGCTGACTGCGCACCCTGTCCCGACGTCAGTTTCGCCGCCCTCGCAGCCAGACCTCTCCCGTCGCTGCGTGACCTCGTCGCAGCTGCGGACCAATGGGGCGCCGCGCATTGGTCCGGCGCCGTCCTCGACTGTCGTCAAGCTGACGAGGGCTGGGACGCAGGAATGCGCGGGCAAGCTGATCGCGAATCGGAAGCGTTCTTCGACGAGCTGGCCCGGCTCCGCGAAGGCCTGGACCTGCTGGAGACCGACGAGCGCCTCAGGCGAGCCTTCGCCCTCGCCAACAGAGCTTTCGCCACGTCACCTGCAGTCCGGCATACGGAGTGGCGGCCGTTCCAGCTCGGCTTCCTCCTCGCCAACCTGACATCCATCATCGACGAATCGGCCGGCGGCGCGCGGGCTGTCGTTGACACCTTGTGGTTCGCGACCGGAGGAGGCAAGACAGAAACCTACCTCCTGTTCGTACTCACTGCCGCGTTCCACGATCGGCTGCGCGGCAAGCGCGAAGGCATCACCTCGTGGGGTCGATTCCCGCTGCGCATGCTCTCACTGCAGCAGACCCAGCGTTTCGCGGACGTACTCGCTGCCGCCGAGCTGGTGCGACGCGACGAACGGATCCCCGGTCATCCGTTCTCCCTCGGGTTCTTCGTCGGTAACAACGGCACGCCGAACCGGATCCCCACCCAGCGGGACCACCGGCCAGGCCAGCCGGATCCCACTGACCCCGACATGCCCGGCCGCTACCAGGTCCTGCTGCGCTGCCCGTTCTGCACCTCGCCGGAGCTGGCAATGCGGTTCGACCCGAATCGATGGGCGCTCGATCACGTGTGCCCGGCGCAGGGCTGCCCATGGAGCGGCCAGCCCCTGCCAATGCGAATCGTCGACGAGGAGATCTACCGCTCCCTCCCTACGGTCGTGCTCGGAACCCTGGACAAAGCCGCGAGCGTCTCGATGCAGGCAGCCATGCGCGGCTTCTACGGCCCGCCGGCGGGCCGCTGCACGCAGCCGAGACACGGCTACACCTATGCGCCGAGGAGCCGGTCACCATCGGGTTGCCTGTTCCCCGGCTGTTCCGCACCGTCGGGTCCGCTAGCGCAGGACCCGGCACGGTACGCGCCGACGGTCCGCATGCAAGACGAACTCCACCTGCTCCGCGACAGTCTCGGTGCTGTGGATGCGCACTACGAGTCACTGCTCGACGATCTGCAGGGACACTACGGCCCGCCGCCGAAGATCATCGCCTCCTCCGCGACACTTGCCGGTCACGACCAACAGGTCGCGGCTCTGTACCGCCGCGACGGACGCACCTTCCCTCGCCCGGGCCCGCGTGTCGGCCACTCCTTGTGGACGCGCGACACCGACGAACTCGCGCGGCGGTTCGCCGGCCTGGCTCCGCGTGGCGTGACGCTCGAGTACGCCACTGATCAGCTGACCGAAGCGCTGCAGCGGGTGACGCGCCAGGCCGTCGATGATCCCGCTGCAGTAGCGGCGGCGATCGCCGTTGACGCCGGCGTCATCCCTGCACTGGTGTCCGCGTACGGGGTCGACGTGGTCTACGGATCGACCCTCAAAGACGTCGAAGCGGCCGCCCGGTCGTTCGAGACACAGATCCAGCTCCAGCGCCCCGTCAACGCCGCTACCCTCACCGGACGGACGCCGCTGGACGAGGTGCGTATGACCCTGGCTCGCCTCACCAGCCCCGAGCCAGACTTCTACGACCGCGTGCATCTCGTGGCTGCCTCATCGATGCTGTCGCACGGGGTCGACATCGATCGCCTCAACGTGATGGTGATGCTCGGGCTGCCGCTAGCCACGGCGGAGTTCATCCAGACCACCTCGCGCGTCGGCCGACTTCTCCCCGGACTCGTGATCGTCCTGCACAAGATCGGCCGCGAACGTGACGCGGCGGTATACCGGACGTTCCCGTCGTTCGTCGCGCACGCAGACCGGCTGATCGACCCGGTGCCGATAACGGCCAAGAGTCGGCGCGTTCTCGAGCTCACCTTCGCCGGCTTGGAGCAGGGCCGACTCTACGGGATTCACGAGCCCGCGGCGATCGCGGCGGGACTGAGGCAGCTCACCAAGCCAAACTCGGTGCGGCGGGCGTTCGGGCGCCTGCCTGTCCTGGAGGGTGCGGAACTCGACACGCTTGTCAACATGCTCGAGTTCAATGGCCCGCTGGACGAGAACCTGCGCCAGGACCTGCGGTCCTATCTGCGCGAGTACTTCCGTGCACTGAACGACCCGGCCAGCAGCGCGGAGTGGGTCGACGAGCTCTTCCCCACGGGCAAGCCGATGCTCTCGCTGCGCGATGTCGAAGAGCAAGCGCCCGTGTACTCGCGAGGCGGGCGGTCGTGAGAGTCGAACGTGGCGCGTCGCAGATCCTGTTCGGCCTGCTCCCCGGCCAGACAGCGGATCTTGAGGGCCGCATCTGGCGGGTCGTGAGCTGGGTAGATCCGGTGCAGGCGCCCCTCGATCAGGACGCTGTCCGCTCAGCACTAATCAGCGCGATCGCACCATGGGCGGCGACAGCGATGGACGACGGGCTGACCGCGGAGTTGCGCGCCCGGACGACCGTGGAGATTGTGCGCCTCAACATGGATCGCGGCGTCCTGACCGAATCGTTCCCGCAGCAATGGCGATGCAAGACATGCGGGACGATCACTCGATCGCGCGACGACCGCTGTCCGTGCGGCGGCCGTAGCCGCGCCCAGATGCAGTTCATCGCGTACCACACGTGCGGTGCGGCACGACAGCCAAACCTGCCGAGGTGCAGGACCCACGGCGCGGTCGCGGTACGCCTCCCGGGCACGGCTACCGCTCGCGAACTCCGGCTCTTCTGCCCGCAGTGCCGCGCAACGCTCTCGCAGGGTTTCCCATTTCAGGCATGTGACTGCGGCGGCGGCGGGATGAGCATCACGGTGCACCGCGCGGCGGTGGTCTTCTCCCCGCGCTTCGCCGTCCTGGTGAACCCACCTGACCCGGCGACTGCTGCGCGCCTGCGTGCTGGCGGTGGCGGAGCGCGGGCGCTGGAGTGGGTGGTTGACGGCATGACGTCCAACGACCCGACAGCGGGCCGGCAGACCCTCGCGGGGCTGGTGGAAAGCCTCCGCCAGGCTGGGCTCTCCGAGGCGACCGCTGAGGACCTCGCCCGCCAAGCCGCCGACCGCGGTGAAGTTGATGCCGGCGGCCCCCCTCGCATCGCCCTTCCCGACCGAGTTCGTGAAAAGGCGCAGGATGACGCGCTCAGTCTCGCCTCGGCGGTGTCAGGAGGCAGAACACGCGTCGCCGATATGGTCGCCGGCACTACACCACCGCTGCGGACCCTCTACGAGGGCGCCTACGGAGCTGCGGTGCGATCAGCGCACCTCGACGGCGTCGACCTCCTCGCCAGTTTCCCGGTCGCAACGCTCGCCTACGCATACACACGTGGCGACCTGAATCCCGGTGCCGCTCGCCTGGTCCCGTTCCGAGAGCGCGGTCACATCCGCGCATACGGCGCACTGAGCAAGACCGAGGCCCTGCTGTTCCGGCTCGACCCGCTGGCCGTCCACGGCCACCTCGCCGCGCACGGGCATCAGCTGCCGCCCGCGCCAGACGCCCGCGCTGCTCGCCTCGGACTCCTGGAGCACATGGACGTCCCGTGGCCCACCCAGGAGCGATACCAGCCCCTGGGCGGAGGCCTCCTCACCCTGCTCCACTCCTACGCCCACCGCACCATCCGCCGTCTCGCCGCCTTCGCCGGCATCGAGCGTGACGGGCTGGCCGAGTACCTGATCCCTCACCATCTCGCGTTCGTTGTTTACGCAGCATCACGTGGTGACTTCGTCCTTGGCGGCCTCCAGGCAGTCTTCGAGACCTCGCTCCACCGATTCCTCGACGACTTCGTCTCCGGTGAGTCCCGCTGTGCCCTGGATCCGGGCTGCCGGAGCGGTGGCGGTGCATGCATGGCGTGCCTGCACCTCGGCGAACCATCATGCCGATGGTTCAATCGGTTCCTCGACCGGTCACAGCTCTTCGGTGAACACGGCTTCGTCCGCGGGGCAGGCTGACGGTGCACGACGCCGAGCTCGTCGGCGGGGTCATCCTCGACGCCCCGAACCCGTGGCGAACAGCACATGACCTCGTCGCGCTCCTGACCTCGTCCCGTATCGACCGTCGCGCGGCCTCTGTCGTCGGCCTCGACCCTGACCTCGTCGACGTGCTGCACTCTCGATTGATGGGCGACCCCGCTCGGATCGAGTCGGCGTGCAACCTGGGCGCAGCCTGGGTGATGGGCCGACGATCAGTCGCAGTCACGGAACCATGGGACCTCGTCGCCTCGATGCCGGCCGGCATGCGAATGCCCGCAGGGCTCCGGCGCACCACTGGTGAGACGCTCGTACAGCTGGTCACGCAGGCAACGCGGACGCTGCACCTGGTCGCGCCCTTCATCGACCGGACCGGCATGTCCTTCCTGGCGGATGCTCTGGCCGCAGCGACCGCGCGAGGTGTCCGCCTCGAGATCCTGGTACCCACCCGGTCCACGCACGCTGGTGATGCCCTCGAGCAGCTGCGGGCAGCGATCGCCCACGACGGTGATCGCGCCAACCTGTCGGTCTCGGAGTTCCGGCATGACGCTCCGTGGGCGCACCTGAAGGTGCTCGCCTGCGATTCGGAGGCCGCGTACATCGGCAGCGCGAACGTCACCGGGGCGGGGATCGCCGGGCCCAATCTCGAACTGGGCATCCTCGTCCGCGGGCCGGCCGTCGAGGTGGTTGAACGCGTGCTCGACCTGTTCCGCCGATAGAGCTCACTTCAGGCGAGCGGGCGTCGACACAGAACCGACACAGAGTTGCGCCGTTGTCCGGTGAGCTCATGGCATTCAAGCCGTCTCCACCGAGCTAGGCTCGGCCGCTAGTTGGCCGTCTCGCTTATGGCTGCCGCGCCACAGCTTGATGCCCTCAGACATGGCAGCGGGTGGGTGCCCCGCCTGACCGCTCATTGCTATGCGGCTCCGGGCAAAGACCTGGGAGCGTAGTTCGTCCTAAGCAGTTGGCCCACCGCATACGCGGTGGTGAAACCCTGGCTCTTGAGAATGGCAACGATGGAGTGGACGCACCAGGCCAGGTCGCGGCCAGGTCGTGCCGGACCGGGTCCGTCGTGAATGCGAACCATCCCGCGTCATCATCGTCGCCATAACGGCAGTTGTCCTCACGGCCCCACATGCCTTCGCCCTTGTTACGGCCGACCGCCTCGATAGCCACCGGGTCATCGAGGGGGATATGGGCTTCATGCAGGGCGCGCAACGGGCTCCTTCCTCGCTACGAGCGGCGGCGCCTGGCCGTCGCCGTCCTCTGGGCCGGTGCCTGATGCCTCGCGAACCATGACAGGACTTCGGCCACTGGCTTGTGCTGGAGGTCGGCGCAGATGTCAATCTGAGGCCGCTGCCCATGCCTCGGCGTCGGCCCCCACAAACGCGAGAACTCGTCCTGCTCTCTCGTTGCCGCACAGGTCGCATGAGTGGTGGTAGACGGTCTCGGTCCTGGTCGCCATGAGGCTAGTCTGCAGGTCGTGACGATCGTCGAGTTCATCGCTGCCCACCCCTTGACGACCCGTCCATTCACGGGGACAGTGACATGAGGAAGGGCTCAAGGGAACTTCCGTGAGCAACGGTGGCCCGCGTCTCTTGACGACGAGTACCGGTAGCTGCTCGTCAGCGGTTGGATCAATGGCGGGCCGTGGGCTTGATTGCGACGATCAGCAACGTCACCTAGTGGCGCCACGTGGCTGACGCTTACAAGCAGGGTCCTCACGAAGCGAACCACCAAATGGTCCTCAACTTCATGACGGCAAAGTCGCGAATGGGTGTTTCGCGCGGAAGGAGGGTCTGCGATGCTTGACGGAACGGAAGACGCTGCGGAGATGGCGTCGGTGACGGAGGACTCGGACACGGCTGGCGGAATGACTGCGTCGTCTGGAGGCGCCCCGTTTTCGACGCAAGGGACTAGCCCGGGCGGCGTGCAGTCCGAGAACCCTAGTGGGATGACCGCAGGTCAGCTACAGGAGAGCGCTGCTCACGATCAGCCACTTCCCCACGACGCCCTGGGCGAGGGGCTCGTTTCAGCGCTCGCCGCTGGCCCGGCGGGCATCGCCGAGGCTGCGGAGAGTGGAGCAGAGGCGTTGGCCAAAGCTGCCGTGGACACGGTCGCCCATTTCGTGGAGGGCGTCGGCCACTCAACGATTGAGGACGAACTCCACCATGAGCAGCATCCCGAGACGGACGCAGGCACAACAGATGCGGGCACAACTGGCGCAGGGTCTACCGACGAGCCTGACGCGACCGTTCCCGACGCGACCGTACAAGAGGCGGCACAGAAGTCCGAGGCGCCGACACAGCACGATGAGACGCCAGCACAGCACGCTGACGAGATGCCGGTCTTCGAGGATGGGACCACGTCAGTACAGCACGATGAGATGCCGGGGCAGCGGATCACGTCCGTACAGCAGGACGAGATGATGGTGCAGGAGGATGTGACGTCGGCGCAGGAGGATGTGACGTCGGCACAGCAGGATGAGATATAGGGATACCAGTCCAGGAACTAAAGCGGGGGCGCGAGCCCCTGTTCGACGACGAGTGCGACTGACTGGCCTCAGCTTCGCTAGCTGCAGCGGACGAAGATGCCCATCCCGCGACATTGACCGGCGAGCCCAGACCTGACGGTCGGTCAGCGCGCGACCCAGTTGTGCGCCGTGAACGACCGGCTGCCGACGTCGACACCAACTCCGTGGAGTTCCGCGGCACCTGATGGGTAACCCGATGCCGCAGGTCACGAACTGCCGTCTGCGCGGCGGGGGTGCCAGCTCACGATCACACGGCCAGGCCCCCATGGATGCCCAGCCTGGCACTGCTCGGGCCACGGCCACCAGTCAGGAAGCCGGGAGCTGCTCATGCCCTCCAGTAGAACACAAGAGCGAATTGACGTCAGCTAGCAGCTCGTCATGACTCCCAGGGCGCATCTTCCCGGTGCTGCGGTGCCTGCGTGCCAGCTCCACGACGCGGCGGTCAAGCCCGAGCTGCACGGCCGGGCACTTGTGGCCGGTGCGATCCGCCTCGACAGCCTCGACCAGCCGGTCAGCCAGCGCCCCGCGGCCGCGCAGGGCCTCGGCCATCCGGCACCTGTACGAGTCCATTTCCGCACGCGCTTGCTGTTCACTCGCACGGCAGGCCTTGAGGCGCTCGCGGAGCATCGCCTCGTGGGACTCGGCACGGTCCGCGCGCATCTCGGCCCGCTCGCCACGGTGGTGCGGGTGGCAGGTGTCGCAGACCGCAGGGATAGCGTGTCCCGGTCCTTGATCGCCTGCGGGAGCTGGCAGCACCGGCAGTTGATCCGGATCCAGCCGGGGGGAAGCCGGTCGGTGTTCAGGGGGGTCACTGTTCGCCCTGCTCGGTCATCCGGGCGGTCTCCTCCAGGCCAAGCCTCAGCAGCCGCGCCACGTCGGCTGGTGGCAGGAACGACCTTGACGGCCGCGGCCTGCGTTTCACCGCCAGCGAGTGGACCGCGTTCCTCGTAGGTGCCAAGAAGGGAGAGTTAGACAAATCAAAATGCGTTGAGGCCAGGGCACTGCAAAACAATGGCGCAGCAAGATTCACGACACGGCCAGGGCGGACGGGGCAGGGAGGCTTATTCAGGGCCCCGGCAAAGTCATGACGGGGAGGTAGCGACACGCCGGTGATGTGCGGGTTACGAGCACGGGCACGGCTCTTGAGGTGATCATGGCGGTTCTCACGCCAGCCAGGTTCACCGCGCGGCCTCGACCTCGCCGCGGCGGCATCGTAACCACGTGACGACATCCGACCGGACTAACTCGCCGCCGACAGACCTGATCCACAGATGGGCCGTCCCGGATGTCATGGCGCCTCTCCTCCCACGCCGCCGCTGCTGACCACGACCATATGCCAAACGTGGTCGCGCAGCTGGCCCTGCCTCGAACGTCGAACACTTCCTCGACTGTCGAGGCATCGTCGTCTAGTTCGTGAGCGTGTTCGGCCGGTCGCGGCAGCCCGGACAAGGTCGTAACACCGCTCAGCCAGGTGCTGGCCGACGGCGGGTTCGGCGCGGCGTCGGTGCACGAGCTGGCGTCGAGGGCGGGCACAGTGCCGCCCGGAGGCTCATCGGGGCAGCGCCATCGCGCCCTGCCGACGAGGACGCTGCAAGGCCACCTTCACCAGCATCGTCGGGGTGCCTGACGGCCTGGCTGCGCAAGCGCAGTCGGCACTCATGCTGCTGTCGCAGGCAACCGACGAGTACACCATCAAGGCCAGCACGGCCGCTTACAACCGCCGACGGCTGGCCAGTCACCCCGCGAGCTGCTTGTCATCGTGGCCGCCATGGCGCGCGCGCAAGGGCGAGTCCACGGACCTGGGCCGCCTGGCCCTCTTCGAGCAGGCAGTCTGCGACAGCGTCGAGCTGACTGCCAGTGGTGCATACATCATCGAAGACGAGGATCTTGCAGCCCTCGGTCACGGAGGGATTTGGTATCCGAAGCAGCTGCCGCAATTCGCGCGCTGCGGATCGCTTGGCCGCTGCCGTTCGTCCGGCCGATTTGTCTGTCGGGCCGGTCTTGATGATAGCCGGAACCTCGTTCTCGACGTCGAATGCCCAGCGTTCCTCTGCGTCCGCTGTGGCGGCTTGCTCGATAATCAGTTCTATATGGCCGATGTCCTGGCCTGGCTCCAGGAACGTGGGATTCGCAATGATGAGATCCGGCGGATCATCGGCTGCGTTAGCTTCGAGCCACCCGACTAGCAGGCGGCAGAAAATCAGTGACCAGCCGGTCTTCCCTTCGTACTTGTAGCGGCGGATCCTGTTGCGAAGGGCGCCAGAGTGGTAGGCGATCGCGTCAATCCGCTCGATGCGACGTTGTTCGTCCGTGCAGAGCCAGTTCGGACAGATGAGGTCCGAACCGAGGAATTGGCTGCAGACGGGGCACGCGTCAGCGCCGATGGCTTCAAGCGTCCTGGCCGCGCAGGGGAAGCAGATCCGCGCAGGGCCCATGCGCATGTACGGGCACGGCGCGCATTGCGGGAAGCCCAGCGGCTCGCCCGCGGGCAGGAGCTCGGTAGGCCGGGCCATCAGCTGGTCACAGGAGTGCGAGGGTCAGCTGTGTCTGCTGGACCGTCGCCTGCCTGACGCGCTCAGGCGGGGCGAGGCGGGTCACGACCTCGTCGACTTCCGCCACTTCGATCGCGCCGCGGTGCTCGACGTAATCGCTGGCCCACGGCTGGCTGGTGACAAGGGAGCGCACCAGGAAGACCTTTTTGCCGTGTTCAATGGCGAGGCGGGCCTGCATCTTCGCGCCAGACGTTGAACTGGCCTCGATTACCACCGTGCCCTGGCTGATGCCGGACGTCACCACGTTGCGCCGGGGGAAGGTGTCCCGTCCAGGCGGGTGCGTGGGCCAGAACTGTGACACAAGGGCGCCGCTCTCCGTGATCTGCTCGGCCAGGTCACGGTTCTCGGCCGGGTAGCAGCGGGTAATGCCGGTACCAAGTACCGCGATGGTCCGGGCGTCCGCCGCAAGGGCGGCACGGTGCGCTGCCGTGTCAATGCCGCGCGCCAGGCCAGAGATCACGGTGACTGCGCGCTCGGCCAGCAGGCGCGACATCTTGGCGGCCCGGTCAATACCTATCTCCGTGGCCTGGCGGGTGCCCACGACTGCGACGGAACGCGCGTCTTCCTCGCGCAGCTCGCCACGGACGAACAGGAAGGGTGGGAGGTTGGGGATCAGCCGCAGATTAGCCGGGTAGCTCTCGTCCAGGACGGTCACAAGGCGGGCGGCGGTGGCCGCGGCGGCCTGGAGTTCGGCTTCGACCTTGCGGCTCATCAGCGTCATGTCGCGGAGGCCCTTGCGAAGGACAGGTGCCGACCTCTTGGCAGCGGCCGACTTCTCGTGGATGATCCCCTGCCAGAGATCGTCAAGGCCGCCGGGATCCTGCGCCTGCCGTGCGATGACTGTCCAGTCAGCGCTCTCGCGCTCGATCCGGATGGCGCAGAGCTGGAGCAGCCGATACTGCATCTCAGTGACGTCCATGCTACTCCTGATCTCGAACATCTGTTCGCATGGGCTTAGCCTGCATCATTTCAGCGAGTGTCGCACAGATCAAGCACGGCACACCGTCGGGCGTCCTGATCCCCGGGACCGAGCCGGTCGGACCCTCAACGACGGCCGCTCCTGGGCAAGGCTGGGACGATCGCCAGCGAATCGCTTCGGACCGGGACGATCATGGATCCGGCGCCGACGCCCGTTCCCACCTGCCAGCTCAGGTCGCCGGCCTGGCCGGCGCCCTCGGCACGCATGGCGTCCGTCACGTGCTTGGCAGCGGGCCCCATCGACTGACTGGACCATCCCATCATGGACATCATGGTCGGCGTCGGGGGACCCTGCGGAGCAGGGCCTGGACGCCGGCCCGTATACGAGCGAGGATCGGGCGCTGGCTGGCCCGGCTGGTGGAGGCGGCGCGCACGGCCCTGCCCACCGCCGAGGCGGCCATCGCCCGGCAGATCCTGCACGCCGACCTCGCCCTCCTCGGTGACCTCGATGACCGGCAGCAGTGGCTGGGTGCGGTCTAACGCCCTACGCGCCTTTGCACAGCCGCGCACCTGGTACGGCTCGCCTTCATTGCCGCCGACATCCGCCCAGCGCAGACGGCCTGCGCAGATCGAAGGCGCCGGCACGTCTGAGTCTCGCGACTATCGGAAGGCGTCGCCTTTCTCGGATCGCTGCTCAATAGTGTCCACGATTAGATCGGGGTTCCCTGAAGCTACCGGAAAGCTGGCCGACTACCAGTGCGGAACCTGCCAGAGAGTGATCGGCACTCCAAGGCTCGCACGCCGGAGCGCATGGGGCAGCGTCAGCGCTGCGGGGTAGAGTTCGAGTCCCTTGGGCTATGCCGGGCCCGCACCGGTCAACTTCCTCCCGTGCGGGCCTGGCGTCGTCGTGAGCAAGCCGACCGCTCAGATGCCCGGGGACGCGGCCAGTGCCCGAGCAGCGCCTGCATGGCCGGGTGCGGGCCTTGCCGGCAAGCCAGGACAGGCCCACTGGGCCCGCTCGCAATGGCACCGGCCGCACGGGTGCGTCGGCTGCGGGATTGCCCCGGGTGATTATCAGAGTACGCCGGATCGGTGGAAGTACGAGCTCATTTCTGGCCGGTTTCCCGGCGACAAGGCCCACCCTCGTGTTCTCGGCGAGGATAAGGCTGCCAGTCAATGATTTGTCTGAGGTGGTACGTCGCTTGGGGTGGTGTCCGCTGGCAAGGATCCGGCTGCACTGCTGCTGCCGCCTCGCAGGATGTGGTTCGCGGTGTCGGCTTGCTTGTTGCTGAGGTCATGCAGGGTGTCGCTCATTTGCTGGACCCAGCCGGCGAGTTCGCCGGTCAGCACGGTCTCGCCGCGGGTCACGAGGTCGGCGAGCGCCTCTCTGTCCTGTTGCGCCGGGCCGCGTGCGCGCCACTCCCGCTCCAGGCCGGCCAGCCTGGCTGCGGCCTGGTTGTAGGTGACGACCGTGTTATCGATCTGCAGGTATCCGAGGTAGGCCAGCGCTGCGGCGGATGCGCCGCTGGTGAGCCCGATCCAGACCCCCAGGCCAGCGGCCGCGAGGATCGCGCCGGTGGCGCCGGCCAGGACGGCGAGGACCTGCAGGGCGTCGCGGTGGCGGTTCAGGGTGCGGACCCGGCCGTGGAAGTAGGCGAGCTGGTCTGCGAGTCGGGTGGCCAGGTACCGCTCCGCGTCCATCGGGCTCAGCCCGTCGTCGTCACGTCCCGCTCCGTACATGGGGGGCGGGAGCGGCCCGGCGTACGGGGTGAGCGGGCCGCTGCTGGCTTCGGTCTGCATCAGCCTGGTGTCGATGGCGTCGAGCAGGGCCGCCAGTTCCTGCTGCCGGTCGGCGT
>WNGL01007686.1_pt1 | contig 19767 bp, 22 predicted proteins | sample 5400591 | NCBI WGS metagenome assembly WNGL01 (sample SAMN13153377, study PRJNA577476) | soil metagenome | isolation source: 80 cm soil or saprolite under Garry oak tree replicate 1 | place: USA:California | collected 2016-06-15 | reverse complement strand
ACCGACCGGTGTTGTATACGAGCTAGAGAAGTTTCTGCGGACGGTCCTTCCGCCACTGTCCTCCCATGACTTCACGGCTGGAGTCAAACAGGCGAGCGCTGAGTTACTCCGCCACGGGGTCTGTTCGTTTCACGATGCAAGCGCCGGGAACACCCTGGAGGACTTTGCCCTCTTCCGTCGCTTCAACGCAGAGGGCCTCCTTGTGTCCCGGGCGACTGTCATGATCGGTATCGACGCCCTGCCCCAACTGGTCGATGCTGGTCTCGCGCCTTTCAGCGGCGACGACCGCGTACGTCTGGGGAGCGTGAAAATCATGGTGCACGAAAGCCGGGGAGCGCTGTACCCGGAGCCGGATGAACTGGCCGAAATGGTATGGCAAGCCCACCGACACGGCTTTCAACTCGCCCTGCACGCGGTGGAAGAAGGAGCGGTATGCGTTGCTCTCAATGCTATTGAGCAAGCCCAGCGGCGTCTGCCGCGCGCAGATCATCGCCACCGCATCGAGCACTGCGCCCTGTGCCCGCCACCGTTCGTTGACACGCTGGTGGAGACCGGTAGTGCGGTGGTAACCCAGCCGGGGTTTCTCTATTTTTATGGCGACAAGTATGCGGCCGAGGTCGATCCCCAGCTTCACAGTTGGCTCTATCGCACCAAGAGCCTGCTTGAGTGTGGAGTGCAGGTAGCCGGCAGCTCGGACTGCCCCATTGCCCCGCTCTCTCCCTTGACTGGCGTACAGGCAGCGATGACCAGACGGTCGCGGACCGGCACCCCCCTTCATCTCCAAGACCGTCTAGCTCTGCGGGACGCCCTGGCGCTGTTTACCAGCGCGGGTGCCTGGGTAGTAATCCTCCAGTCCCCGCCTTTTTACACTTTACGTTTTACGCTTTACGTTTTACATTCTTACTTATGTCCTTTGCCGCGGTTCTCTACGAAAAAGAAGGTCCATTGGCGCTCGTGGCGCTCAACCGGCCAAACGTGCTGAACGCCTATAACGTGCAGATGCGTGACGACCTTTACCAGGTGCTGCGGGCGGTGCGGGATGATCCCGAGGTGCGGGTGATGATCCTGCGTGGAGAAGGGCCGGCGTTTTCCACCGGTGGTGATGTGGCCGAGTTCGGCTCGGCGCCGTCGCCTATTGGGGCCAGAGAGATCCGCTGGCGACGTGACGTGTGGGGCACCCTCCTCAGCCTGCCCCAGCCGACCATCGCTGCGGTCCATGGCTACACCGCGGGCGGGGGCATGGAGATGGCCCTGCTGTGCGACCTGTGTATTGCTGCTGAGGATACTATCTTTTTCTTGCCCGAGACCGGCCTGGGCATGATCCCAGGCGTTGGCGGTACCCAGACTGCGCCGCGCGCCATTAGCCTAGGCCGAGCCCTAGACATGGTCCTTACTGGTAGGCGGGTTGGCGCCCAGGAAGCCCTGCACATCGGACTGGCGAACCGGGTCGTCCCTCGTGACACCCTCTTGACGGCTGCCAAAGCCCTGGCGTACACACTAGCCCAGTGCGATCCGAGAGTTGTTGCCCTGGCCAAACGGGCTATCCGTCAGGGGGGAAACCTAAGCCTGGCTGAGGGGCTGAGCCTGGAGAAACGCCTGTTTGCAACGATTTGAGGATGAGGAGCGACGATGAACACCGCCAATTTCTTAAGCATTCCTAGCACGATGTTTCCCGATCAGGAAATTCTCGTCTTTGAAGACACGCGGCTGACCTACGGCCAGGAGCTGGAGCGCGTGCGACGGCTGGCCAGCATGTTGCGCGACTTGGGTATCAAGCCGGGCGACCGGGTGGCCATGCTCCAGACGAACTCCCACCAGTTCATTGAAGCCTACTACGCTACGGCTACATTGGGCGCCACTTTCGTGCCCCTGAACTACCGCGCCAAACCGCCCGAGCTGGAATACATGGTTACCGCAGCCACTGTCAAAGCCCTGTTTGTTGGCGACCGCTACCTCGAGCTGATCCACCAATTGCAACCCCAGTTCCCCAGCGTCCAGCATTACATTGCCCTGGAGAGCCGCCAGCCCGACTTGCTCTATTACGAGGACTTGGTCGCCACAGGTTCGACCGAGCTGGAAGACGCTGAGGTGGACGAGAGTGACGTCTCGATCCTGATGTATACCAGCGGTACCACCTCCCTGCCTAAAGGGGTGATGCTGACCTATGGCGACTTCACCAACTACGTGGTCGGCACGGTCGAGATGGCCGACGGCTCCCCCCGCGGCACTTCCTTGCTCTGCGCGCCGCTCTATCACATCGCCGGCACCGCTAACATGATGACCGCCCTGTGGGCGGGGCGGAAGATTGTGGTCCTGCGGCAGTTTGATGCCAAGGAGTGGCTGGAAGCGGTGCAAAAAGAAAAAGTCACTCACGCCTTCGTCGTCCCGACGATGCTGAAACAACTGATCGATTGCTCCGATTTCGCCAAGTACGATCTCTCCAGCCTCGAGAATCTCTCCTACGGGGGGGCGCCGATGCCCTTTCCCGTGATCCGGCGGGCGATTGAGCTGTTTTCCAAGAGCACGGGGTTTGTGAACGCTTTTGGCCAGACGGAGACGACCTCGACGCTAACGGTGCTGGGGCCGGCGGATCATCGGCTCGACGGCACCTCCGAGGAGGTCGAGCGCAACCTCAAGCGGCTGACCTCGGTGGGCAAGCCGCTGCCGGACGTGGAGGTGCGGGTGCTGGACGAGGACAACAAAGAGTTGCCGGCCGACCAGATTGGCGAGATCGTGATTCGCACGCCGCGGGTGATGAAGGGCTACGCGGGGCAAGAGAGTGCCACGGCGGCCTTGCTGGATGCAGACGGTTGGCTGCACACGCGGGACATGGGGTACATCGACGAGGATGGGTACATTTATCTAGTAGGGCGGAAGGACGACATCATCATTCGCGGTGGCGAGAACATTGCCCCGGCCGAAATCGAGGCCGTACTGCACGCGCATCCAGCTATCGATGAGGCCGCAGTGATCGGGTTGCCGGACGTGGACTGGGGGCAAAAGATCGCAGCGTTCGTGGCTCTGCGTCCAGGGAAGACCGCGAGCGCTGAAGAGCTGACTGAATTTTGTCGCCAGCGGTTGGCGAGCTTCAAGAAACCGGAAGTGATCCGCTTTGTCGATGCCCTGCCCAAGAACCCGCTGGGCAAGGTCCTCAAAAAGGAGCTGCGGGCGCAGTTCGCGGAATAAGGAGAAATCTTCTTCCTCTCCCGCACTGCGGGAGAGGGAATCTATGCATTACAGATGGATAATCTCTCCTACGACAAGCGCGGCAAAGTTGCCTGGCTCTGCCTCTGCCGCCCCAACCAGGGTAACCGTCTGACCCCGGCTATGGCCGAAGGGCTCACCGCTCTGTGCGGGACGGCTGCGGACGATGACGAGGTCGAGCTAGTTGTCCTCACCGGCACGGACGCCGTTTTCTGTTACGGCCTCGAGTATCCAGCAGGGCACAAAGGCGCGGCTGCGGTCCAGGAGATCCAGGCCCAATTCGGAGAACTCAGGTGCGTCGAAGCTGTGGCTGCGCTCACCAAGCCAACCCTGGCCGTACTGAACGGCGATGCTATCAGCGTGGGCTTGGAGTTAGCCTTAGCCTGCGACTTGCGCTTGGCAAGAGAGGGCGCACGTTTCGGCCTGCCGCAAGTGGCCGACGGCCTCATCCCATTCTGCGGCGGCACGCAGCGGCTGCCACGCATCGTCGGGCAGGCGAAGGCCCTGGAATTGGTGTTGACCGGCGAGTTGATCGATGCGAGAGAGGCGCAGCGCATTGGCCTCGTCACTGAGGTCATCGAAGCCAGCACTTTGGCCAGTCGTGTTGACGAGGTACTCGCTGGTCTGCTAGGGAAAGGCCCCATTGCTTTGCGCTTGGGTAAAGAAGCTGTACACAAGGCACTGGATTTAACGCTCGACCAGGGCATTCGTCTGGAAGAAGACCTCTACGCTTTGCTCCAGACTACCCAGGATCGGGCCGAAGGCATCCGGGCGTTCCTTAGCAAGAGGAAGCCAAAGTTCACTGGCCAGTAGAGACCACCATAGGAGGAAAGGGTCATGGCTAACCAGCTCGGCAAGATGTATCTCTGTGGCAAATGCGGTTCGCAGGTGATCGTCACTAAAGGTGGCACCGGCACCGTCAAGTGCTGTGGCGCTGAAATGCAGAAAAAGTAGGATGTAAAATCCCTCCTTTCCCCCCTTTGCCAAAGGGGGGAAGCGCGAAGCGCGGGGGGATTTTTGTCATGCGGCAGCAGCGTTTGCCATTCGGTTAGGTGCTCTGAGGAGGGAGAACATATGGCATACAACGGCACTCGTGTAATCGACGGGGACGGGCACGTGGTCGAGCCGGGCAATCTGTGGGAACAGTACCTGGAGCCACCTTACAAAGACCGTGCCCCGCGCCTGGTACGCGACAATCGCGGCTTGGTGCGGCTGATGATCGAAGGCCGGCTCTTTCCTAAGCCCGAAGGCAAGAACACGGGAATTAGCATCCGCGGGATTAACCGCAATGCTCGCATCGAATTTAGCAAGGGAACGGGGGAGGCAAACGGGGACCGGGTGAAAGCAATGGACGTCGACGGCATCGACGTGGCCTTATTGTTCCCCACCCTGGGGCTGTTGGCACCTGAGGCCGAAGACCCGGACCTAGCCGCGGCTTTGGCCCGCGCCTACAACGACTGGCTGGCCGATTACTGCCGTCCCTATCCTGAGCGCCTGCTTGGCGCGGCGCTGGTCTGCCTCAACGATATTCAGGCCGCGTGCGCCGAAGCGGTACGAGCGGTATCCACGTTGAAAATGAAGGCGATCTTCATCCGTCCGAACCCCTGCCTGGGCCGGACCGCGGACGATCGGGCCTATGATCCGTTCTATCGCACGTTGGAAGAGCTAGGGGTGCCGTTAATGTTCCATGAGGGGACAGGCTTTACGACCTCCGCCGGCACCGACCGCTACGACAACTTCTTCTTCACCCACACCATCTCGCATCCGTTCGAACAGATGCTGGCGTCGCTGAGTATCATTGGCGGTGGCGTGCTGGAGCGCTTCCCCAAGCTGCAGGCCGTGTTTTTGGAGTCCGGGGCTGGCTGGATGCCGTACTGGCTATGGCGGATGGATGAGCACTACGAGAAGCTCCCGCACCTGGCACCGTGGCTCAAGATGAAACCGAGCGAGTATTTCCAGCGCCAGGCCTGGATCTCCTGCGATCCGGATGAAGCAACCGTTCCCATGGCGGTGGAGTTACTGGGCGAGGACAAAGTACTCTTTGCCTCAGACTATCCACACTGGGACAGTGTGTTTCCGGGCATGGTCAAGGAGCTGGCTGACAATCCGAAGCTGTCCCCCGCGGCCAAGCGTAAGGTGCTAGGCGAGAACGCAGCGCGGTTGCTGGGGATATAATTATTTGTAGGGGCAGGGCTTGTCCCTGCCCTCATCTCAGGTGGTCCAATTTAATTCGGCGTCCACGCCACCGCCCGGACCTCGGCAAACTCCCGGCGCAGTTTCTCCCACGAGTCCCCGCCGTCGTTGCTAACAAAGAGTTGTCCGTAGTGACTACACGCCACGATCCGGTTGGGGTCCGCCGCATTGGTAGCAAAGGCCCAGATCGGGGTATTGGGTTCCACCGGCAGCGGCAGCAACTCCCAGCTCTGACCGCGATCTTGGGAGCGCTGGATCCCGCCCGTGCTCCCGATCGCTTCGTCTCCAGTCGCAACGAAGAGGACCCGGGGATTGTCGGCCCGGAGCGCCAGGCCACGACAGTACGGAAAAGAGAAACGCTTGCCCACCCCCAGACCGTGCCAGCTCTCGCCATTGTCTGTGCTGACAAAGATTTCCCGGTTGGTGTTGACTATCACAGTTTTGGGTGCGACCGGGCTGACGGCGATGTCATGAATGTCCGGGATAGAGATCCCCTCGGGAATACGGGTCCAAGTTTCCCCGCCATCGAGACTGCGGCGCACTCCGTCCACCTCAATACCTGCCCAGATAATGTTGTGGTCCGAAGGATCTACGACCAGGCTCGTCACCCGCGGGATACGCACGTCGGGGCACTCTGCCGCCAGTTCTACTTCGAGCTTTTGCCAGCGCTGCCCGCCGTCGCGGGAGCGGAAGAGGGCAGCGGGCCGGGTGCCCGCAAAGAGAATGTTCGGGTCCACAGGATCGAGCGCGACTTTCCAGACCGGCAGCCCATTCATGGGAGAGCCCAGCCGCTCGAAGCTGGCCCCTCGGTCCTCACTGCAGTAAATGCCGTCATCGGTGCCGGCGTAGATGATACGAGGGTCGCGGGGATGGACAGCTAAACTGAACCCCCGACTCTCAAACCACAAGCCTCTATGCACCATCCGCCACGTCTCTCCCCCGTCTGGACTCTGCCAGAGCCCCGTGCCGACGGTTCCCACACATATGGTGAAGTTCTTTGCCATGGCGCCCTCCTTTGGTGGGGTGCTACGTGTTGCGTACACTCGCGATGAAACACCGACCCCCGACCCCTGACCCCCGACCCCTGACCCCTGCCTTTACCTACCGGCTCACCGGCCGGTGCCCCCACATACTGCCTGCCGTGTGCAACTGCACCTGCCAGGTGCTGTCGTCCACGATGCGGCCTCCCCAGCCGTACTCCACCTCAAACCCAGACGGTGTGCGCAGGTAGAACGACACCATGTGGTCATTGGTGTGACGGCCCAGACTCCGGGCAATCGGGACCCCCTGATCCTGGCACAGGTAGTAGGTGGCACCGACGTCATCCAACGTCTTGGCCTGTAGCATGAAGTGGTTCAGGCGCTTGGGTGGCTGTGGCACCGCGTAGAAGGCCAGCGTGTGGTGCCGGGGGTTACAGTGGAACCCCCAGCACGTCACGGTAAAAGTGCAGACTACGGTCAAAGGCGTCCATAACCACGACCATATGCCCCAGACCGAGCGTTCCCCCCTCGAAGCCGGAAATAGGGCGCGGCGACTGAAAGGGCAGGTTGAAGGTCATCAGCGGACCGTAGAAAATTTCCGAGGCGATCCCGCTGGGGTCCTTGAAGGTGAGCAGGTCCACCACCCGTCGGGCTTCGGCTTCTGCCTGGGTGCCCTTCTTGACCTCGATGCCGGAGGCTGTGAGCTGCTCGGCCATTGCCCGCAACGCGTGCTCGTCCTTCACTTCCCAACCGATATAGGCTAGGTCATCCTTGCCGGTAGGATGCACGAGAAAGCGGTGGTGGTATTCATCCGTTCGCAAAAACAGGGACCCGTCGTCTCCCCGTTCACTCACCTGGAGCCCTAGAGTATGTGTGGCAAAGTGCTCCCACGCGTTGATGTCGCTGACACTCAGGCCCAGATACCCCAACTGTGTGATGCCTTCCATGGTGTCCTCCTCTCATGTGTTGTGATGTAGTAAACCTCAGAGATCCTGTTACCTCTCCAGACCCGCAGGACGTAGAGACCCTCTACGCCTGAGCGAAGTATACGTCGGAGTGGGAAGTAAGGAAAGAAAGAAAGGGGCAACTGGGGAAAAATCTCGGTCACATTTCTGCCCTGAAGGAAAGATGGTTGCAGCAACCCGACACGCTGGCTATCATAACGTGGACTGATAAGGTCTAAGAGTACAAGCGAGGTTGTCTGAAATGCCGACAGGTGTTGAGCCCATCACCCCTGAAGAGATCCAATCCCTCATCACCAAGGCCATACCCGATGCCGTGGTTCGGGTACGGGATTTCACAGGCGGGGGCGACCACTATGAAGCTGTGGTGGTGTCCTCGGCCTTTGCCGGCAAGACGCAGGTCGCTCGCCATCGCCTGGTGTACGGCGCCCTGCACGAGGCGATGGTCCAGCGCATCCACGCGCTCGCCCTTAAGACCTTCACCCCAGAAGAGTTTCGCCAAGCCGAGGCATAGACCTCCCCGGCCTGGTATAGGCATTCACACCCGTAACACCCGAGAGACGACAAGGAGGAGCCCATCATGGCAAACGACGATGTCCTGACCCAGATCGGTGAGATGGTAAAAAAGAACAAGATCCTCATCTTCATGAAAGGGACCCCGAGCCTGCCGATGTGTGGGTTCTCGGCGGCAACCATCCAGGTCTTTGATGCCCTCGATGTCCCCTATGAGACTGTGGATGTGCTCGAAGATCCGGCCGTGCGCGAAGGGGTCAAGCGGTACTCCAAATGGCCGACCATCCCCCAGGTCTACATCAATGGTGAGTTCGTCGGCGGCTGCGATATCGTCCGCGAGATGTACGCAAGCGGGGAACTGGAACCGCTGGTACGCGCAGCGGCCAAGGATTAGCTAGGCCACGCCCGTAGGAGGGGCGGTTTGCGAACCGCCCCTGTCTCTCTCCTACCCTCGTCGCGGATTAGCGACCGCGCGGGAGACTCACCCCATGCCCACGCAGACTGCCTTCGTCTCCACCGAAACGTTCACCCAGAAAGAGTTCAAACGCTGGCTGGACGAACGGCCGGCGTCTGACATCAACCATTACGAACTGCTGCGCGGGAGAATCGTCATGAGCCCACCGGCAGGCTGGCCGCATGGGTCTGTAGGAGCGAATATCCTGATTCCCATAGGAACCTTTGTCCGTACGCATGGGCTCGGCCAAGTGTTGGATTCGAGTGCGGGCTATGATCTGCCTTCCGGAGATACGGTTGAGCCTGACATCTCCTTCATCTCTGCCGCGCGTCTCGCCGCTGGACCAGCGCCGCAGCCCGGCAAGTTCCTCCGTATTGTCCCCAACCTGGTGGTCGAAATTCTCTCGCCTGCGACGGCGCAGAAGGACCGGACGGAGAAGAAAGCAATCTACGAAGAGAACGGGGTAGAAGAGTACTGGATCGTGGACACCAAGCGCCGGGAGATCACAGTCTATACACTCTCCGGCAAACGCTTTGGCCGCGGTAAGGTGTATGCCGCACGTGACACGCTGCGCTCACGCGTGCTTGATGGATTCACTGTGCGCGTGGGCGATCTGTTCGTGTAGATATTGTACTTCTCCCGCTACCGTGAGACCGCTACCCCCCATGGGGCCTTGCCCACCGGAATAGTGGTCAGGACTTTGTCGGCTGTGGTGTCGATAACGGCCACCGTGTCCGACCGTCCGACCGTGACATACAGCTTCTTGGCGTCCGGGGTCAGCGCCACCCACCAAGCGCGCTCACCTTCCAGAGGAATTGTCGCCAGGACCGCGTTGGTCGCGGTGTCGATCACGCGGACGTCATGGGAGTGCCCATGGGCGACATAGATTTTTTTGCCATCCGGTAGCACGACTATGCCCACTGGCCGCTCGCCCATCTGGATCGTGGCCAGCACGGCATTGGCAGCGGTATCAACAACAAGCACCGTACCCGAGCGTTCGTTACTCACATATGCATGTTTCCCGTTCGGGGTGAAGGCAACCCCACGCGGATTCTCTCCAACTTTGATGGAGGTGAGAACCTTGTTTGTGGTGGTATCAACCACGGTGACGTCGTTGGAGGTCTCGTTGGGCACATACGCACGGGCGCCGTCTGGCGACAGGACCACGGTCTCCGGCTCGGTGCCGACCGTCACCTTTGCCTGTAGCTCCTTGCTGGCTGAGTTGATAACTAGCAGTTCCCCAGCGTTTTCATTAACAACGTAGAGCCGTGTGCCGTCGGCGCTGATAGTGATGCCTTCCGGGTCCACTCCGGCAGGAATCGTGTCGATGACCGTGTTAGTCGTGGGGTCAATCACTGAAACATCATTGGAGTTCCCATTCGAGACGTACACCCGTTTTCCGTCTGGGGCGACGGTCACCCCGCGTGGCCGTTGCCCGACCTTGACCGTAGCCATGACGTGATCGGTGGCGGTGTCGATGACCGAGAGGTCGTCGGACTTCTCGTTGGTGACGTAGGCACGGGGCTGGGCGAAGGCAGGTGACAGGGAACAGGTGAGGGATAAGAATAGCAAGACATAGATCCGGCTGGCGGGTTGCTGCAAGAGTCCTCGTTCGTGCTTCGACAGGCTCAGCACGAACGGTTGCCGCATAGAATTTTGCATACTGACCGTTCGCCCTGAGCTTGTCGAAGGGCGCACCTTAACACCCCCTTAATGCGCAGCCCCCGCAGCCGGCTTGCCGTCCTGGCACTGCGAGGCCGAGCGTAGATACGCGATGATCTTCCACAGCACCTCATCGGGCAACTTGCCTTTGAAGCCTACCATTTCTGTCTTGGGTACTCCTTCGGTGACAGTGTGGAAGACCTCGCCGTCACTGCCCCCGTGTTTCCACTCACAGTCAAACAAGTTCGGACACCGTCCACCCCTCTGCGCTCCCTCGGTCGCGTGGCAATATCCGGCACAGGTGGCCTCGAAGATTGCCTTACCAAACGTGATCGCTTCCGCGTTACCAGCGAAAGGGTTTTTCAGGGAGTTATCGACCGGAGTTTCAGCCCTGGCCAGAGCGCTGGTACGAGCAATGAGACAAAAGATTACACTCAAAGTGAAAAAAGCACGTCCGCCTTGCATCGTGTTCCTGTCACCTGTTCCCTGTCACCTGTCCCCTCAGTTTTTGCATCTCGGCCAAGCTATAGGTGGTGTCAAACGGACGGTGAAAGGGGATACCGTACTGCGCCAACAAGGTCTGGAGCGTACCGGACGCGCCGAGCTGAGCCAGAGCCCTATCGATCGCCTCACGCAGAGCGGTATCGCTTTTCCGCGTGGCCACGTGCTCGTTCCAACGGGCTACGGCTGGAGGCACATAGCTGGCAGCAAAGGCCAGTTTCAGCTCGGGATGGTTATGCAAATACCAACCGGTTGCCGGCCCCCACAGAAACGCGGCTGCAGCCTCACCCTTCGCGAGGTCTGCAAGCGCTGCCTCGACGGAAAAGAATGTCCGCGTCTGTGCCTTGCGGGCGTTGAGTACGAAGTTGGCAATCGTCTGTGACTGCACGGCAACGGGAGTGTTCCCCAGCGCCTCCAAGCTAGACGGCGGCACGCTGCTGTCACGCCCGATCAGCTCAAATGCCGCGCCGTAGTATGGCGCACCGACTGTGAGTTTGGGCGCGTCTTTGACCGCGTCCGGCCCGGGCACGCTCAATATTGCATCGCACTCGTTCCTGGAGAGGTAACGCAAGGGCAAGTCGCTGTCCTCGATCTCAGAGATCCGGGGGTTGTTCTTCACCCAGACCGGGACAAGCGGCCGGCCCATGGCCTCGGCCACAGCCTTGGCGGTATCAAGGTCGAAACCGGAGTTGTCGCGACGCGAGGCCGAGGGCAGGTTGTCTTCTAGCAGGCAGACCCGCAGTGCGGTCTGTTCATCGGCCAGGGCTTTAACGCCTAGAAAGGAGAGGAGCAGCAGCCCAGAGATAAGCCCCCACGGAGGGACAGGTCTCAGCCCCGTCCCTACCGCGAAAAGAAGGCTACAACGAAAAGAGCTTTGCCGTCGCACCACAGGCTACTTGGGCAAGGCAAAGACGACCAGCGCGCTGCCTTTGCTGGCGAGCGGGGGTTCGCCTACCAGGGTCACTGCTAGACCACCGCCACCGCTAGGAACGGCAACGTATTGCCGACCCCCGACCTTGTAGGTCGCGGGCTGGCCACGGACCGCCGCGCCGGTCTGAAACTTCCACAGCAACTCGCCAGTGGTATCATCAAACGCTAGCGCGTACCCTTGCTGGTTACCTGTGAACACCAAGCCCCCAGCGGTAGCGAGCGTGCCTCCCACCAGAGGATACTCGTCCACATAGCGCCACTTGATCGCGCCAGTCGTGGGATCGATGGCCGAGAGATGACCGTAAGAGGACCGGTCATCGGCCTGCGTGGCACCCGGGCCCCCGCCCCAGAACGGAATGCCCTGGATGAAAACGGACGCTGACTGCTTCATTTGCCAGCAGCTCTCGATCACCGGAACGTACATGTACTTGGTGATCGGACTATAGGCGGCGGTGTACGAGCCGTTCTTGCCACCGGCTGAGCCTGGACAGATGTATTCCTTGCCCTCAGCCGTGGGAACAAACTCCGGGTTGACGATCGGGCGGCCATTCTCGTCCAGTCCCTTGGACCAGTTGAGCTTATCGACATACTGTACGCCGTGCAGATATTTGCCGGTGGTGCGGTCCAGCACGTACAGATACCCGTTGCGGTTGGGCTGCGCCAGCGCCTTGACCACCTTGCCGCTGCGCTGCACAGGGACCAGAAACAGATCGGTGTTGCCGTCATAGTCCCAGATGTCGTGGGGCGTGAACTGGAAATACCACTTGAGCTCTCCCGTCTCGGGGTCCAGCGCCAGCACCGAGTCGGTATAGAGATTGTCCCCAGCACGCGCCTCGCCATTCCAGTCCGGGGAGGTATTGCCCGTGGCCCAGAAGAGTACGTTCTGCTCGGGGTCGTACGCGCCCGTGATCCAAGTTGGTCCACCCCCGTTCTTCCACGAGTCACCCCCCCAGGTGTCTACCCCTTTCTCCCCCTCACCTGGGATCGTATAGCGACGCCACTTGCGCTCGCCTGTCTGCACGTCATAGGCATCGATATAACCACGGATGCCATACTCGCCGCCGGCAATGCCCACGATCACCTTGTCCCTGACCACCAGGGGGGCTACGGTGGCGCTATAGCCGTTGGCGTACTCGTCCATTTTGGTGTTCCACACTACCGCCCCTGTCTTACGGTCCAGCGCTACCAGCCGCGCGTCCAAAGTCGCCATGAACACCTTGTCGTCGGCAATGGCCACTCCGCGGTTGGTAGGCCCACAGCAGACGCGCAAGTCGTCGGGGAGCGGGTGGTCGTACCTCCACAGGGGTTCACCGGTGGCCGCGTCCAAGGCAAACAGGTGATTGTAAGACGCCGTCAGGTAGAGGACGCCATCGGCGACGATGGGTGAGGCTTCCAATTGGCTGGGAATGCCGGTCTGGAAGATCCAGGCCACCTGCAGTTTCTTGATGTTCTGGCGGTTGAGGTCTTTCAGGGGGCTGAAGCGCCAACTCTGATAGTTGCCGCCGTACATCAGCCAGGCTGAGGGGTCGTTGGTGCCCTTGAGCAGGCGCTCGGAGGTCACGGGCTTAAGGCCGTCGGTCTTTTTACCGTCCTGCGTGCCAGCTTGGGTCTGTACACTGAACGGCAGCACGAACAGCAGGGCGACTATGCTCCCGCAAAGCCGCCGTAGCCAGAGGTGGTGCATACCTTACTCCCTCCTTCAGTGTGGTCACATCGAGACCAGACGCGGTCGAAACGTACTTGCTTTTGCTCGACTGGTCAAGAGAAGAGGTGTGGCGCTGGACCTTGCCCGCGATTCCTGCCATGGTAGGCTCCTGGTTTTTGGTTGGTGGTCAGCCTTGGACGGAAAGAACCAGAGAAACGGAGAGGGAAGGGTCTCTGATTCCCCGGTTCCTGGTCTTCTGAAAGCTGACCACTGACAAAAAAGGAGGGAACGATGCTACAAGTGTTTTCCATGCCCTGCGGGTTTCTGCAGTTCGACAGCAAGCTGTTCTTCCCTAACCTGGAGAAAGGCGAGCTGTTCACCGTGCCGGTGCCCAGCTACTTGATCACCCACCCCAAGGGAAATGTCGTGTTCGACACCGGCGTCCACTGTCAGGCGATTCACGACCCCGTGGGGCGGCTTGGCGAGATTGCCAAGCTGTTCGTCTCGCGTACCAAGCCCGGCGAAGAGATCGTCACCCAGCTTGCCAACTTCAAACTGACTCCAGACGACATCAGCTACGTGATTAACTCTCACTTCCACTTCGACCATTGCGGCGGCAACGAATTCTTTCCCCGTTCCACGATCCTCGTGCAGAAAAACGAGATGGCGGCGGCCAGGGACCCCGAGCTGCGTAAGAAGGTGGGCTTTGACCCCAAGGACTTCGATCACAAGCTCAGTTACAAAGAAGTGGACGGCGAGTACGACATCTTCGGCGACGGCACCTTGGTGCTCTTTTCCACCCACGGTCACACGCCAGGGCATCAGTCGCTCCGTATTCGCGTCACCAAAGGGACTGCGGTCGTTCTCACTGGGGACGCGTGCTACACCAAGACCAACATGGACCAGAATCTGTTGCCGTCAGTTGTGTTTAACGAGGCGGAAATGTCCCGCTCCCTGGGGAAACTGCGCGACCTGCGCGACAAGCAGGGGGCGACGATTATCTACGGGCACGACCCGCAGCAGTGGAAGGAGATCCCGCACGCGCCAGAGCCGCTGGCGTGAGAAAAAGTGCTGAGAAGTTTGTAGGGTGCGCTTGCGCACCGGTTTCTTTGCCCCGGCTATTTGGTGCGCGGAGCGCACCCTACTGGCCGAGGACTGAGTGGGGGGCCAGGACTCAGTCTCAGTGCTCAGTCCTTGTTTACTGCCACGTCTGCCACACCGCCGGGCAGTATCCCACGGTGGCCTCCTTACTATTGCGCACGATGGGCGTGCGCAATAGTAAGGGATCTTCCAGGAGCAGGCTTGTGGTTTTGCTCGCATCGAGCCAAGCGTGCGCCAGCCCCTTGGCCATGAAGCGTGGGCTGGTGCGGTCGATCAACTGGTCAAGCGGCACCCGAGCTGCCACTGAGCGGAGCTCTCCCTTGGACAGGCCCTTTTCTGTGAGATCGACGAACTGGAAACGGATCCCGCGCTCTTTAAAAAAGCGCTGCGCCTTGCGCGTATCTGCGCACTTGTTGACCCCAAAAATCTGAATGTTCATCGATTCACCACTCCACCCCTTGAAGCATGGACAAGAGGATTTCTGCGATATAAACTGTACCGGCAAAAAAGGAAAGGAGGTAATCCTAACATGGCATGGACTAAGCCGAAATTTGTCGAGGTGCGGATGGACGCGGAGATCAGCTCGTATATCCTCGTCGCGGAGTAAGCCTCCTCGACCGGGTTGCTTGAGACGGGCTTCCTCGTGTCGCTACGGCATGGAGAAGCCCGTTTCTTTGTCAGTAGACCTTTGGGCTCGCCTCCCAAGGCAGTTACACTAGGAGCGCTGCATGCGAGTCAGAGTGTTAGGATCGGGGGCGGGTGGAGGTTTCCCACAGTGGAACTGCAACTGCGACAACTGTCGCGGCTTCCGGTCCGGGTCCCTGCGCGCCAAGGCGCGGACCCAATCCTCGATCGCCCTCAGCGCCGATGGGGCGCGCTGGTACCTGATCAACGCCAGCCCTGATATCCGCCAGCAAATCAACGCGTTCGACGGCCTCTTTCCCGACCGCACTCCTCGCGGCACCCCGATTCAAGCTATCCTGCTGACCAATGCCGATATCGACCATATTGCCGGTCTGCTCTCCCTGAGGGAGTCCCAGCCGCTCTGTCTCTATTCCACCCAGCAGGTGCGGGAGTGGGTGCTGGAGTCGAACGCGGTCTTCCGGGCGCTCTGCCTCTCTCCCACGCAGTGTACCTGGCAAACCGTGAGCACCTCTGGGCAGCACAAGCTCATCGGGGTGGACGGGAAAGACAGCGGTCTGCGCTACCAGGCCTTCGCCGTCCCCAGCAAACCGCCCGCCTACCTCATGGGTCTGGTCTCACAGTGGAGTGAGGAGACCGTCGGTTACAAGATTACCGATGCGTACAGTGGTCGGTCCCTCGCCTATGTGCCAGGCATCAAGCAGCTCGACGCTACTGTAGCGGCTGTGCTCGGCAGTTGCGATTGCTTCTTTTTCGATGGCACGTGCTGGTCCGATGATGAGCTGGTTGCTCAGGGGATTGCGCAGAAGACTGCCCTGTCGATGGGCCATCTGCCGATCAGCGGGCCAGACGGCAGTTTGGCGCAACTGGCCGGTCTCCGCAGCGTGAGGAGGATTTACCTCCACATCAATAATACCAACCCGCTGCTCATCGAGGATTCCCCCGAGCGCCGGGCGGTCGAAGAGGCCGGATGGGAAGTGGCGTTTGACGGCATGGATTTCGAGGTGTGAGCAGTGAGCGGAGAGAAAGGCACCCACAGTATGGACGCGGCCGGAAGCCAAACGCTGTTGAGCGCGGAGGAGTTTACCCGGCGGCTCCGCGCCGTGGGGGAAGAGGGGTATCACGACAAGCACCCGTTCCACCTCTTGATGCATGAGGGGAAGCTCACCCAGCGGCAGCTCCAGGCTTGGATCGAGAACCGCTTCTACTACCAGGCGATAATTCCCAAGAAGGATGCCGCAATCATGGCCAAGGTGGACGATCCGGCTGTCCGACGCGCCTGGATCCAGCGGATCATCGACCACGATGGCACCCGAGAAGGCGAAGGTGGGATTCACAAGTGGCTCGTCCTGGCCGAGGCGGCTGGCTTGCGCCGAGAGGACGTGGAAAACTTTCGCTTCGTGTTGCCCGGCGTCCGCTTCGCCGTGGATGCCTACCTGATCTTTGTCCAGTCTCATTCGCTCATGGAGGCGGTTGCTTCCTCGCTCACTGAACTGTTCGCGCCGACGCTCATGGCCCGGCGGCTGCCGGCCTTCGAGGAACACTATCCCTGGGTAGACAAGCGGGGCCTCGAATACTTCAGAGCGCGGCTGGTCCAGGCCCCTCGAGATGTGGAGTACGGCTTGGACTACGTGATTGCCCACTGCACTTCGCGTGAGCTGCAAGAGCGAGCGCTCGCCGCCCTGACGACCAAGTGTCACATTCTCTGGAGCCTGCTGGACGCCGTGTATTTCGCCCACGTCTCTCCCGGATGGCTTCCGCCCCTATGGGGGCGATAAGTGACTTAGCAGGCTGCGGACAAACTCGCCGTTCACCCTTCGACAGACTCAGGGCGAACGGCGGAGGTCTGGAAAATATTGAAGAGTGTCCGGTCGTGCTGAGCTTGTCGAAGCACGAACCCTACTTTTAGCGTCCTGTTAGAGATGGAGCGCAGGAGAAGACAAATTTATGGCTGACACCTCCGCCACATGGCGGCCACGCCTTGCTTCAAAGGCGCGGCTGCGTTGGGACAACGTGGAAAAGCGACATATGCTGGTCTTCCCGGAGGCCGCGCTGCTCCTCAACGAGACCGCGGCGGAGATTCTGAAGTTGTGCGATGGCGAGCGCACTGTCGAGGAGATTGTCGACACCCTGGCCCGGCAGTTCGTGGGGACCGATCGCACGCTGATCGCAGAGGAAGTGATGGACTTGCTAATGCGCATTCGCACGCGTGGCCTGCTGGAGACATAGATGGCAACTCCTCGGCCCTATACGCTCGTCGCCGAACTCACCTACAAATGTCCGCTAAAGTGTCTGTACTGCTCCAATCCCGTTAACTTTCACATAATGCGGGAAGAACTCAGTACCGGCCAATGGTGCAGGACCTTCTCCGAAGCGGCTGACCTTGGCGTGGTGCAGCTCCACCTCTCAGGGGGCGAGCCGGTGGTCCGCAAGGACCTGCCAGCACTCATCCGTCATGCCCGGGAGTGTGATCTCTACACGAACCTGATTACTGGCGGGACGCTGCTCAACGAGGAGAACCTGCGGCAATTTCGGGATTGTGGTCTCGATCATATTCAGTTGAGCCTGCAAGACACCGAGCGAAAAACGGCCGAGCTGATCGCCGGAGTCCGCTCGTACAATAAGAAACTCGCTATCGCCCGTCTCATCAAACACCTCGGCTTTCCGCTGACACTGAATGTTGTGCTCCACCGGCTCAATATCGAGCATGTACCCGAGCTGATCGCGCAGGCGGCCGAGCTGGGCGCCCAACGGCTGGAGCTGGCTAATACCCAGTACTACGCCTGGGCCTTGGAAAACCGCAGTATGCTGCTGCCGAGCCGGGCGCAGTACGAGCAGGCAGAGGCGATCGTGCGTGAGGCACGGCCTCGGTATCAAGGGACGATGGAGATCGCCTTTGTCAAAGTGGACTACTTTTCTGATGAACCCAAAGCCTGCATGGGTGGGTGGGCACGGACGTACATATGCATCACCCCAACTGGTGAGGTCTTGCCTTGCCATGCCGCCCAGATGATTCCCGGGCTGCATTTCGACAGTGTCCAGCACCAATCCCTCACTACTATTTGGCAGCAGTCCCCTGCTCTCAATGCCTTTCGCGGCGATGACTGGATGCAGGAGCCCTGCCGAAGCTGCCCCAGGAAGACGATCGATTTTGGCGGCTGCCGCTGCCAGGCTTTTCTACTGAGCGGAGATGCCGCTGCCACTGACCCCGTGTGCCGCTTTGCTCCCTGCCACGCTATTGTCCTGGAAGCGGTGGCTGCGGCAGAGCGGGATGAGGCTCCACTCATTTACCGCGATCGCAGGAATAGCGCGCGGCTGGCGGTCCACCTGCCCGAACCTGCGGTCCAGCACCCTTCGCCAAGCCTGTCCTGAGCGAAGTCGAAGGGCTCAGGGTGACCGGGGAGGTGTATGAAACTCCGTGGGGCAACCGTTCGTGCTGAGCCTGTCGCAGCACGAACCCAGCAAAAGGGGAAAAAGCGCGTGGATTCCTCCATTGGCGTGATGGGAGCGTTGACTATTGTGATGGCGCTCTGGGCCTTCACGAAGAGCCCCGACTTGCCGTTGCGTGGTTTTCAAGCGGGCTTCGCACTCTTACAAGATGTTTGGCTGCCGCTGCTGCTGGGGTTTTGCCTGGCCGGCTTCTTCGACGTCCTGATCTCCAGAGATATGCTGGTCAAGTGGATGGGAGAGCAGTCCGGCTTTCAGGGTATCGTCCTTGGCTGGCTGATCGGGCTGCTCATGCCCGGCGGGCCGTATATCGTGTTTCCGATTGCGGCGTCTTTCCTCAAGCAGGGGATGGGCGTAGGGCCGCTGATTAGTTTCATCACGGCCAAGTCGTTACTGTCGCCGATCCGCATGTTCTCCTGGGAGGTGCCGTTCCTCGGCTGGCCCTTCACCGCTGCCAGGACCATCCCAAGCCTGCTCCTTCCTCCAGTCATCGGCATCATCGGCCAGCGCCTCTTTGTCCTCTTCTCCCGCTAAGTAGGGGCGCACAGCGTGCGCCCAGAAGAGGGCACCCACATAGGGTTGCCCCTACACGGAACCGTTCGTGCTGAGCTTGTCGAAGCATGAACTATGACAGCTATGCGGTACTTCCCCCCACCATAGCCAGAAGCCCGCTTCCTGCCTGCACTGCCATCAGCTTCTTGAGGGGCAGGATGCAGATATTGCTCTCGGCGCTGATCCGCCCCATACGCTCTTCCACCTGAGAGCGAATCTCCTCCGCCCGTCCTTCCTCACCAACCTCTGTGGCCAGCCGGTACACTTCCCCCAGGTAGAGAGCGGGATGGAAACTGCGACAAACCATAGCGTCAAAAGCCTGAGCCCGGGAGGCTTCCTGTGCGTATGCCAGCGCCTCGATCTCTTTTCTCTGCGCGGCCAGACGCTTGGGAGTCCTGCGCAGGTAGTCGGCCACCGAGCGGAAGAGACGGTTGGGCAGTAGTTTGTCCTTGAGCGCTAGGAAGTGGGCTTCGATCAGCCGCAAGGTTCCCTCAGCGCGGCGCATCCCCTCGTCTTCCAGCGCAGGGTCGGTGTAATAGGGCAGTTCACACACCAGAGACAGCCCATCGGGGACCAGGTTTTTGAGGTAGTCATCCGAGCTGGTGCCGGTGGCGATATACGGGGCAGGGTCTTCCCCCAGGTTTTTCTCCAGGAAATCGTAGCCCGCCTGCACGCCAAAGAGTGGATAGATGGCCCGGTCCCATTGTTGGATATACGGCACCTCCGGTTCCCCGCGATGGAGGGGCAGCTCCTGCGCAGCAACGAGCTGGTGAAGTTGCTGAAAGAGAGCCGGGAGGCAGCGAGAGGTGTAGAAGTACACTCCGCAGAAGCTGGCGTTGTGCAAGGAGTATAAAAAGGTGGGCCGGTGCTGGTTCATGAGCTGCATCACCACCCGGGTTTCCGCTGGAGGTGTGGTGAAATGCAGAGTTTTATAGAGGACTGGAAAGCCCCACTCGACTTGTTCATTCTGAGGGGGACGAT
>WNGL01017605.1_pt1 | contig 19772 bp, 16 predicted proteins | sample 5400591 | NCBI WGS metagenome assembly WNGL01 (sample SAMN13153377, study PRJNA577476) | soil metagenome | isolation source: 80 cm soil or saprolite under Garry oak tree replicate 1 | place: USA:California | collected 2016-06-15 | reverse complement strand
CCGCCGTGATCGGCTTCGGCTGCCTGGGGGCGGGGATGTCCTGTATCGCGCCGCAGGTCTACTCGGCCGCGGGCAACCGCGACCCGGCGCGGGCGGGGCGCGCGCTGTCGCAGGTGGTCAGCCTGGGGTATGCCGGTTTCGTGGTCGGCCCGATCCTGATCGGCAGCGCCAGTACCGCCGTCGGCCTGCCCAGGGCGTTGGGCATCCCCGCACTGCTCGTGCTTTTCGTCGCCATCGGCGCCTCGGCCCTCCGTCCACGGCGGACGCCGTCACAGGCGCCCGCCGTGGACGAGCCCGGGAGTCAGCCGGGGAAACTGTTTGGGTCGTAGCAGGTGTTGGTGTTCGAATCGAACAGCGGAGTGGTGTCCACCGGCTCGTCGGCGGGTGGGTTGAGGGTGACGTCGCCCTGCTGGGTCAGGGCGTCCTCGCAGTTGATCACGGCGTTCGAGTCGCCGCCCTCGCCGCCGACCCACAGGTCGATGTGGTGGAAGTTCGGTCCGCCGTCCGGTCCCTGGCCCTCCCAGTCCTGGTCGCACTCCACGCAGTCGTCCTCCATGATGAAGTAACGGTGCAGGAATCCGTAGTAGACGATGGTGCCTGGTGCCAGTTCGTTCTGGTCGGTGGCGTAGGTGACCGGATCATCGAAGGTGCCGGTACCCCCGGCCTGACTGTGGATCTGCGGAAACGCTATGCCGGCACCGGGCGGGGAGTTGTCAGGAAAGCCGTACAGCGTGACCAGGAAGCTTTGCGTGTCTTGGGTTCTGGCCGCCGCGGCCGGTCCGGCCGCGGTCATGATGGCGCCGACAACCAGTGACAGCGCGGCGAACACCGCCAGCAGCGCGCGTTTGTTCATAGAACTCTCCCATGTCGTCGGGCAGGTCGACCGTCCACGGAGTTAGTAAAAGTGACTTACTTACAATTGCGGAAGTTACCCGGCCGGTATGGGTCGGTCAAGTCGGGGTGGTCGGGAAAGGCAGCCCTACGAGGCAATCCGCTCCGTTGACAGGTAACCAGGGTGCGCCGGCCCTGGTCTTACAGCGCTGGTGGGCCTTGCTCGATGCGGCGGAGCACCGGTGCCAGCCGGTCCAGGTCCGTGCTGGTCTGGACCTGTCGTTCGTCCCACCAGGTGGCGCCGGCGTCGGTCAGTGGTCCGATCAGGTCGCGTGCCTTGGCCGGGTCGGCCAGACTGACGCCGCCCAGGACGATCTCGAACGGACCTTGGTCCGTGCGGTGCTGGTGGACATAGGCGACCAGGTCGCGAACCTGGTCGACCGGTGGCACCTGCCCATGCCTGGCCGTGGTGAACAACGGGACCACGCCGTCCCAGCGTGCCGCCCGGCGCATCGGCCGGCGGTGTGGCCAGTACCCCGCGATCCAGACCGGCGGACGAGGCCGTTGCACCGAGGCGGGCAGCAGGGTCACGTCCCGCACCTGGTAGTGCCGCCCCTCGTGGTTGACCGGCGCACCGGACCAATACCGTTGCAGCAGCCCCAAACCCTCATCCAGGCGCTCGGCGAGCACCACCGGGTCGGTCGGCTCGCCGAAACTGCCGAACTCGTCCTCGATCGGGCCGCCGAGGCCGGCACCGAAGATCACCCGACCGCCGGACAGGGAGTCCAGGGTGGCCACCTGGCGGGCGAGTTGTTCCGGGCGCCGCCTCGGGATCGGGGTGACCAGCGTGCCCAGCCTGATCCGGGAGGTCGCCAACGCCGCCGCGGTCAGCAGCATCCACGGATCGCCGAACGGCTGTCCTTTCCGGAGGCGCTTGTCGTGCACCACGTGGTCCCAGATGAACAGCGCGTCCCAGCCGGCCTGCTCCGCGGCGACGGCCACCCGCGCGACCGTTCTGGCGTCGGCGAAGTCACCGAAGTTCGGGATGTTGATCGAAAACCGCACGCCCGCATCCTGTCACGCACGTCGTCCGCTGAGTAGGGCTGGCCGCTTCTCGTCGGACCCGTCACATAATCTCCTGTCGTGATCGTCCACGAGCTCTCCCGCGTCGATGCGCGTCGCATCGCCGTGCGCGCACAGCTTCTGGATCGCGAGCGGCCGACCGACCTGCTGGATGTGGTGCGCCGGTTGACGCTGCTGCAGATCGATCCGATCGCCGCGATAGCGCCGAACGCCGATCTCGTGGCCTGGAGCCGTCTTGGGTCGTCGTACTCGCCGGCCGCACTGGACGCCGCGCTGGCGGACCGGACGCTGTTCGAGCTGCGGGCGATGATTCGGCCCGGTGCGGACCTGGCGCTCTACCGCGCGGACATGGCGCACTGGGAGCGGGCCGAGCGCGGCGAGATCCTCGGCTGGCGGGCGTCCTATCGGGACTGGGTGCGGGCCAACGACGCGTGCCGGCTGGACATTCTCGATCGGCTCGGGTCGTCGGGGCCGTTGCCGTCGCGTGAGCTGCCGGACACGTGCACGGTGCCGTGGCGGTCGACCGGGTGGACCAACAACCGCAACGTCTCGCAACTGCTGGAGTTCATGGTGCTGCGCGGCGAGGTCGCGATCGCCGGACGCAGGGGCGGCGACCGGCTGTGGGACCTGGCAACGCGGGTCTACCCCGACGATCCGATGGTGCCCAGGGAAGCGGCGCTGCGCACCCGCAACGAGCGGCGGCTGCGCGCGCTTGGCATCGCGCGGGCCCGTGGGCCGGAGTGTCCGGTCGAGCCGGACGACGTGGGCGAGGCCGGCGAGCCGGCCGTGGTCGCGGGCGTCAAGGGCACATGGCGGGTCGATCCTTCCCTGTTGGGGCAACCGTTCGCGGGACGCGCGGCGTTGTTGTCCCCGTTCGACCGCCTGGTGCACGACCGCAGGCGCACGGTCGAGCTGTTCGAGTTCGAGTACCAGTTGGAGATGTACAAGCCGGCCGGCCGGCGGCGGTGGGGGTACTTCGCGCTGCCGATCCTGTACGGCGACCGGCTGGTGGGCAAGCTCGACGCCATCGCCGACCGCAAGGCCGGCGTGCTGCGGGTCAACGCGATCCACCAGGACGTCCCGTTCACCAAGGCCGTGATCGCCGCGGTCGGTCGCGAGATCAAGGACCTGGCTCGCTGGCTCGAACTGGACCTCACGCTGCCGGTCGAACCTGGCTAGTGTCCTCGCTGTTGACCATCCGCACGGGGAGGTACCCGGACATGACCGCTGCTCAGGACACGGCGCATCACCCGGCCGTAGTCGCGCACACCGCCAACCGTGCCGCCAACATCCAACTGCGGATCGCGGACACGATCACCAGGTTCGCCGGCTCGATGTGGTTCGTCTACCTCCACGCGGTCGGGTTCGCGGCCTGGATGCTGTTCGTCGAGTCCAGCCCGTGGCCCACGCTGACACTCATCGTGTCGCTGGAAGCGATCTTCCTGTCGACGTTCGTCATGATCGGCCAGAACCGGGCATCCGAATTCCAGCAGATCAAGGCCGACCACGACTTCGTCGAACAGGAGTTGGAGCTCAAGACCAACACCGAACTGACCAGGGCCATCCATGCGATGACGACGGAACTGCACAGCCGGTTGATGTCGCAGCCCTAACGTGCGTGTGCCCCTGACTGGGCTGGTCAGGGGCACACGAGGTCGGCTCAGGCGCGGGCGTTCTCGTCCAGGTTCAGGGTGACGTCCCGGCCGGTCAGCTTCCGCACGACGATCACGGCGATACCGATCGCCAGCCAGATCGAACCGCCGATCTTGGCGTGCGTGTCCGCGTTGTAGAGCACGTAGCCGATGATCACGAAACCGATCAGCGGCACCACCAGGTGCATGCCGAACGTCCGCTGCCGGCGCTTGATCAGGTAGTACACGCCGACCGACACGTGCAGCAGCAGGAACGCGAACAGCGCGCCGAAATTGACCAGCGTGGACAGGAACGCGATCTGGCCGACGAAGAACAGGCCCAGGATGAGACTGACCACGGCGACCAGCAGCACCGCGCGCTCCGGCACCCGGCGTTTCTCGCTGACGTGGGCCAGGAACTTCGGCAGCGTGCGGTCGCGTGCCATCGAGAACAGCAGCCGGGACGTCGCGTTCTGCGCCACCAGGCTGTTGGCCACGGCCGCCGCCAGCGCCGCCGCCACCGCGACCAGCACGGTCAGCCAGTGGCCGGCGGCCGCACCCGCGACGTTGTAGAAGGCCTGGTTGGTGGCGTCCTCGCCGTTGAACTGCGTCCTGCCGGGCACCAGCACGGCCGCCAGGTAGGTCTGTACCACGAACAGGACGGCGACCAGGCACAGCGACAGCACGGTCGCCCGCCCGACCACCTTCGGGCCGCCCTGGACCTCCTCGGACTGGGTGGAGATCGCGTCGAAGCCGAGGAACGACAGCACGGCGACGGACAGCGCCGCGAACACCAGGCTCGGTGAGAACTCGGCCTTGTTGAACAACGGCGTGACCGACCAGTGCGCGCCGCCGGTGCCCTTGACGACCGCGATCAGCGCGAAGACCACGAAGATCGCCAGCACGATCAGCTCACCCAGCAGGAACAACCGGTTGGCCTGCGCGGTGATCTCGACGCCGGCCAGGTTCACCGTCGTGTTGAGCACGACGAAGATGACCACCCACAGCCATTGCGGCACACCGGGCAGCACCGTCTCCAGCGCCGCCGCGCCGGTGACGTACAACAGCGTCGGCACGAGCAGGTAGTCCAGCAGGATGGCCCAGCCGGCCAGGAAGCCGACCCAACTCGTGATGCCGCGCCCCGCGTACGTGTAGACCGAGCCGGCGACCGGGAACGCCCTGCTCATCTCGCGGTAGCTCAGCGCGGTGAACAGCATCGCCACCAGGCCGATGAGATAGGTCAGCGGCACCATGCCCCTGGACGTGTTGAACACCACGCCGAAGATCGCGAACGGGGCGATCGGGACCATGAAGATCATGCCGTAGACCAGCAGGTCCCGCAGGCGCAGTGAGCGCCGCAGTTCCTGCTGGTAGCCGAACTCGGCGAGCGACGCGTCGTCACCGCCGGTCGCGGCGCGCGGGTCGGACTCCGTTGTCATACCCCCTCCTTCTGGTGATCGTCGACATCGGCCAGGAACGCGCCGACCACCTCGTTGAACCGCTCGGTCTCCTCGACGTGCGGCATATGGCTGGACCGGTCAAACACCTCCCAACGGACATCTGGGATGCCATCGTAGAACGGCTGGACGCACTCCCGTGTCGCTTCGTCATAACGACCGTTGACCAGCAGCGTCGGTACCGCGATCGCGCCGACCCGATCCACAATGGACCAGTCGCCGAGGCTGCCGATCACGTGGAACTCGCTGGGGCCGTTCATCGTGTGGTAGACGGTGGGATCCGCGGCGAGCGCGTCGAACGTGGCGCTCACCTCGGCGGGCCACGGCACCCGCACCACGTGGCGGTCGTAGAACACCCGCACCGCCTGCTCGTACTCCTCGCTGTCGGTCGTGCCGGCCTCCTCGTGCCGGCGCAGCTTCTGTTCGACCTCGGGCGGCAGTTCCGCGCGCAGTTGGTCGGCCGCCGCCGACCACAGCGTCATCGAGGCCGGCGAGTCGGCGATGACCAGGCCGCGCAGCCCCGCCGGCCGGCGGACGGCGTGCTCTGCGGCCAACATGCCGCCCCAGGAGTGGCCGAGCACCGCGTAGCGGTCGGCGATGCCCAGCGCGATCAGCAGATTGTCCAGTTCTTCGAGGAACAGGTCCACGGTCCAGAACTCCGGCGGCGCGTCGCGCAGGTGGGTGGACCGGCCGTTGCCGAGTTGGTCGTAGTGCACGACACCCCGGCCGGCGTCGGCCAGCGCGGTCAGCCGCAGCAGGTAGTCGTGGGTGCAGCCGGGGCCGCCGTGCAGGGTCACCAGCGGGATCCGGCCGCCGTCGGTGAGGTCTCCGGTGGTCCGGTACCAGGTCTGGTGTTCCCGGAACGGGACCGTGCCGTCGATGATGGTCTGTGTCGCCATCAGCGTCTCCTTCCTGATCACAGGCCATCGTGGCACGATCCGGCGCATGGTCAAACCGGCCGCGTGTGATCCGATGTGGACGGTCATTCCGCGGTTCGCGGATTAATCTGGTTAGGGTAGCCTGATGTCATATTTATTTCTGGGCCATTCGGCTGACATCGCCGACATTCGAGTGAACCAGCTACATTTGTGAAACGAATCACCCTGCGCGTGCGACGTGGCATTGTGCTTGTCCCTTGTCCCCTTTATCCGAGGTGTGATGTGAATTCATCAGGAACTGCCTCGCCGCGCGCTAGGCTGCTGATGCTGCTGGGAGCGGCACTGCTGGCCCTGCTCGGCGTGCTGACACCAGCCGTCTCCGCCAACGCGGCTACCGCTAGACCCGCGGCCGACCCACCCGCCGTCCAGGTATTCCTGGGATACGCGGACACGCTCCGCGCGAACCCCAACAATTTCCCGACACCATGGTCCGGTTCGCCGGATGTCGTCTTTGCCGGCTGCACGGTGAACTGCTCGTTCGACGCCGGCGCGGCACGTGTCGTGAACAGCTCACCGTTGGCAGTCACCGTCGACTCGGTGGTGATCAAGTTCGGCACCTGCGTGTTCGACATGTGGCCGCACGGCACGGTGCTCCAGTCCCAACAGCAGTTCATCATCACCCAGACGGCCAGCGGCGCGGCTGCCGGGTGTGACAACTCGGCCGGCTTCTTCGACTCGTCCGACATCGGCCCGAACGGCGCGAACTGGGCCGGCAACTGCAACCAGTCCGGCGTCATCCCGGAGGTCGACGTCTCGATCGACGGCGTCGTCTCCACCTTCGCCGACGCCGGCCAGATCCTCAACACCGGCGGCGTCGACCTGGCCTCCTGCCCGGCCGGTTCCAACGAATCCGAACAGTGGACGCTGATCGGCAGCCAGCCGTGTCCGGGGTCGACGCTCTCCCTGGCGCCGAACACCCAGACCGACCCGGTCGGTTCGACGGCGACCGTGCGGGCCACCCTGCAGAATTCGTGTGGCACAGGTTTGCAGGGCGCACAGGTGGACTTCGCCGTCCCATCGGGACCCAACACCGGCACCACCGGGACGGCGACCACGGACGCCAACGGCGTCGCCAGCTTCACCTATCCCGGCGCGACACCGGGCACCGACACAGTCACCGCGTCCACGACGAACCTCGCCGGCACGATCACGTCCAATCCGGTGTCGGTGGTCTGGCAGAAGCAGGCATCGCAGCTCGTGATCACCGGCGGCGCGTCCGGCAGTGATTTCAACGATCCGGCCACCGTGGCGGGCGTGCTGTCCGACAGCGGCGGGCCGCTGCCCGGCCGGACCGTCACGTTCGCCTTGAACGGCACCGAAAGCTGCTCGGCGACCACGAACGCGAGCGGCGCCGCGTCCTGTTCGCTGACACCGGGGGAGGCAGCCGGCGGCTACCCGCTGACGGCCACGTTCACCGGTGACGGCACACATCTCGGAACGTCAGCCATATCGACGTTCACCGTGACACACGAGGAGACCACCCTCACCTACACCGGCCCGACGAAGGCGGCCAACGGCACGCCGCTGACGCTGTCCGGAGTGTTGCGCGAGGACGGTGCCACGCTGATCGCCGGCCGTACCGTCACGTTCACGATCGGGTCCGGCGCGGCGGCGCAGTCCTGCGTCGGCACCACCGACGGCACCGGTTCGGCAGCATGCACGATCTCGTCCGTGAACCAGCCGGCGACGGCGACCTCGGTGGGTGTCACCGCGGTGTTCGCCGGTGACGCGTTCTACCAGCCGTCCTCGGCGTCCGCGACGCTGAAGTTCCTGTTCATGACGGGCAGGGCGTTCGGCATCCAGACCGGCGGCCTGGTGACGATCGCGCCGACGCCGGACACCGGCCAGGTCGCGACGTCCGCCGCCACCACGGTGGCGCCGCCGTGCGTTGCCACGATCAGCGGCCTGATCAGCGCGCACACCCTGTGCGCCAACGTCACCACCACGGTCAACCCCGGCGCGTCCACGGCGTCGGCGTCCGTGCAGTCGTCGTCGCACACCACGTGTGCCGGCTCCAGCGGTTCGGCGACGGTCACGTCGATCTCGGTCGGCGGCATTCCGGTCAACATCGCCCTGCATCCCGCACCGAACACCACGGTCAGCGTTCTCGGCATCACGTTGGTGCTGAACGAACAGACCCCGGTGGCCGGCGCGGACCAGGGATTGACCGTGAACGCCGTACACGTGAAGGCCCTCGGGCTGCTCGACGTGGTGCTCGCATCCGCTACCAGCGATATTCACAACTGCTGATAGCGCACCAGTCCGTGTGGGGACCGGATGACTCGGCCGGTCCCCACACGGACGGGGTATGGGCTCGTCGCCGAGGTCAGGCGTTGCCGGACGTCTTGAGTTTGCGGGCCATGCGTTCCGGATTGGGCCACCGGACATGCGTTGCCCATCCGACCTTCTCGAAGATCCAGATGAGCCGGGCGGACATGTCCAACTGTCCTGGCCGGACACCGTGCCGTGCGCACGTCGGGTCGGCATGATGCGAGTTGTGCCACGACTCACCCATGGAAGCGATGGCCAGCGGCCAGAAGTTCGCGGACTTGTCCCGCGCGGCGAAGGGGCGATCACCGATCAAATGGCAGATCGAGTTCACCGACCAGGTCACATGGTGCAGCACCGCGACCCGGACCAGGCTGGCCCAGAAGAACGCGGTCAGCGCACCCCACCAGGACATCGTGATCAGGCCACCGAGCACGGCCGGCGCCAGGAGAGTGACCACGGTCAACGTCGGGAACAGTCGCTGGACCAGCCGGATGTCGGCGTCAGCCAACAGATCGGGGGCGAAGCGTTGGGCGTTGGTCTGCTCACGGTCGAACAGCCATCCCATGTGGGCGTACCAGAACCCTTTGGCCAGTGCGGCGGGTGACGTGCCGAAACGCCAAGGCGAGTGCGGATCGCCCTCCTTGTCGGCGTAGGCGTGGTGTCGGCGGTGATCGGCAACCCAGCCGATCACCGGTCCCTGCATGGCCATGCTGGCGATCACCGCCAGCGCGATCCGCAGGCCACGAGTGGCCTTGAATGCGCCGTGGGTGAAGTACCGGTGGAACCCGATGGTGACGCCGAAACCGGTCAGGAAATAGAAGAACACGGCCAAACCGACGTCAACCCAGCCCAGACCCCATCCCCACGCGACCGGTACCGCCGCGAACAGTGCCAGCAGCGGCACGATCGCGAAGAACTTGACCAGGAAGACCTCTGTCGTGGTCTTCTCGCCCGAGAGCATTGGCTGCGGGCCGGACTGCAAGTCCGATGTGGACCTTTCTAGCGTGCCAGTAATACCGCTACCTCCAGCAAGTTGGTTACGTGCAGGTCACCGGGGGCTGGGGCTACTGGTGGGGTGGCCCGCTCGCGCGTGTTCTAAACACGGTCGCGTGCACACCCGGGTGTGTGGGTGTGCTGTCCGGCTGCCCGCCGGTCAGCACACCCACTCCGGATCAGTTGGCGCGGACTCCGGTGGCCTGTGGCCCCTTGGCGCCCTGGGCGACCACGTAGGTCACCTTCTGGCCCTCATCGAGGCTGCGGAAGCCGCCGCCGTCGATCTCCGAGTAGTGCACGAACACGTCCGCGCCACCCTCGTCTGGCGAGATGAAGCCGAAGCCCTTCTCGCCGTTGAACCACTTCACAGTTCCCTGTGCCATCATGTCTCCTTCGACAGGCTGGTGAACCAGGCCCGCACGGTGCGGATCCCTGGGGTCACGGGTAGTAGACGGGTGACATCTCCAGCGACTGCGAAGACAACCAACACACGCCCGCACCATCATTCCGCGGAACGTGACAGACACGAACACACAAAACATGCGACCAACCCGTACAACGCCGCGGCACGCCACAACGTTCCCGGCGGATCCACCCGCTTCTCCAGCGTGACCTAACCCACTCCCGGCGACCCTGTCAACCGCCTGCACATCCACACGGCCAGCGTCGACGTCGGCGGCAAGGCCGAGATCCACGCCCTGCTGCGATCGGGTGCTGGTGCTGTACGGGAGCCGGTTATGCGCGAATATGCGCGGCCCGAACATCGACCAGCACGCCGTCCTGCGCGCGATGAACACCGGCAAGTCGTGAAAATGCGCTGATCCATGCTTGCCTGCACAATTCACGACATGGCGAGAACTCCCAAGGCCCGCGCGCTCGGCACGGCACTGCGCGGGGCACGCGAACAACACGAACTGACGACCCGAGACCTGGCTGAGCGAATCGGCCGCAATCATGGCGAGATCTCACGGTGGGAAACGGGAGACCGGACGCCGAAGCCGGAGCACGTCGCTCAGGTACTGACGGCGTTGGGCATCATCGGCAAGCCCTACGATGAGATCATGTCCCTGGCCTACGACACGACCGCGTCGACCTGGGTAGCGACCACTTTGCCAGCCCAGCAACAACAGTTGGCCGCCTTCATCGAGATGGAGCAGGGTGCCGCCGCGCTGGTCGATGTGGTGCCATCGCTCATCCCAGGGCTCCTTCAGACCAGGGACTATGCTCACGCCATCATGTCCAGTGATGACAATTTGTCATCCGACGAAATCGTGACGCGGGTCTCTATTCGGATGGGTCGGCGAGATGCCATTACCCGGGTAAATCCGGTCCCGTACACCGCATTCATTGGTGCACCTGTGATCCACCAGATCATCGGCGACAGGCATGTCATGGTTGAGCAACTCCGCCATTTGAAGGAAATGGCGCGGCGGTCAAACATCTCGATCCGGCTGATGCCGTTCGACAAAGGCTGGCATCCCGGTCTGGAAGCGCCGTTCGCTCTCATTCGGCCGCAGGACTCGTTGCCGATCGTGCACCTTGAACTTCGGCGGTCATCAACGTTTCTGCACGAGGAGGACGTCGTCAGGGCCTACATCCAAGCCCTCAACAAGATCAACAGGGTAGCGTTGACGCCCGAGGCATCGGCACAACTCATCACCGACAGGATGGAGAATTTGTCTTGACAACAACTGTCCGGTGGCGCAAGGCGAGCCACAGCACTGAATCAGCGAACTGCGTCGAGGTCGCCAGTACGTTTGATCAACTTCGGGACTCCAAGAATCCCGCCGGCCCCGTGTTGCGCGCGAACGTTGCGGCATTGATTCAGGCCGCTCGAGCGGCTGATTTCGACCGATAGGACTAACGGTCGGTGGTCAGGGCGGACGGGTCCGCGTTGAACCCGCTGCGTATGGCACTACGTCACAGGGGTATCGGCACGATCCGGCCTGAGCGATCGTGCTTGCGGGCGTGGAAATGCCCGCCGGGGCGAGGTCCCGGCGGGCAGAACCGCCAACTCCACGTCCACGGTACGGCCTCTGGCCAACGGAGGGATGCAGGCGCCAGAGGCCGTACCGTTGCCCGTCCGCTGGCTCGAACGGGGCTTATCTGCTAGCTCGAAGGGGTCTTATCTGGAATGAGTCCAGATTACGCCAATGTTGCCGGGTTGGTACTAGTCCGATCGAGTGAATGCTGGGGTCGATACGCACTCTGAGTGGTTTCGACCTCGCTGGGCCAGGGGCAGGGGAACGTGGCACCGTGGTCGCGTGGTCGCGAGTGAGGAACCTGGCATGACGGATGGCGTTGATCTCTGCACACCGAACCTGCCGGGGGGCATCGTGGCATGCCTGTTCGATCTGGATGGCGTGCTGACCGAGACCGCGACGGTGCACGCAGCCGCGTGGCGTGAGACGTTCGACGACTTTCTGCGCGGCTGGGCCGCCAGGACCGGCGAGCCGTTCGTGCCGTTCGACCCGGTCGCCGACTACGACGCCTACGTCGACGGACGCCCCCGACTCGACGGCACCCGCGCTTTTCTGGCCGCCCGTGGCATCCATCTACCCGAGGGCGGCCGGGACGATCCGCCGGACGCGTCGACGGTTCACGCGCTGTCCGACCGCAAGAATCGGTTGGTACTGCACAAGATCGAGCATGACGGCGTAACCGTTTATCCGGGGTCGCTGCGATTTCTGCGTGCGGTGCGGGCGGTCGGCATGCCGACCGCCGTGGTGTCGTCCAGTGCGAACTGCGCCGAAGTCCTTGCCAGGACCGGACTGGACCAGTACGTGAACGTGCGGATCGACGGCATCGTGGCCGAGCGTGACCATCTACCCGGCAAGCCCGCGCCGGACACCTATCTGGCCGGTGCCCACGCCCTTGATCTGCCGCCCGCCGCGTCGGCCGTGTTCGAGGATGCGTTGGCGGGCGTCGAAGCGGGCCGCGCCGGCGGGTTCGGGTTGGTCGTCGGCGTGGATCGGGTGGGGCAGGCGGACGAGTTGCGGCGGCACGGCGCCGACACCGTCGTCACCGACCTGGCCGAACTGCTGGTGACCCGATGATCCGGCACCCGTCGTTCGAGGTGCGGCCGTGGGGGCTGTTGGAGACCACGCTCGACGTCGACCTGCTCGCCCAGACCGAATCGGTGTTCGCGCTGGCCAACGGCCATGTCGGCTGGCGTGGCAATCTGGACGAGGGCGAACCGCACGGCCTGCCGGGCACCTATCTCAACGGCGTCTACGAGAGCCGCCCGCTGCCCTACGCCGAGGCCGGTTACGGCTATCCGGAATCCGGCCAGACCGTGATCAACGTGACCGACGGCAAGCTCGTCCGCCTGCTCGTCGACGACGAGCCGTTCGACGTGCGCTACGGCGAACTCCGTGCGCACCAACGGGAACTGGACCTGAAGGCCGGCACGCTGACCCGCACCGCCGAGTGGATGGCGCCGACCGGTCGCGTGATCAGAATGCGCTCGGTTCGGCTGGTGTCGTTCACGCAGCGGGCGATCGCGGCCATGTGTTACGACGTCGAGCCGGTGGACGGCCCGACGCGCGTCGTGGTGCAGTCCGAGTTGGTCGCGAACGAGCCGATGCCGGCCGCGAGTGCCGATCCCCGTGGCGGGGCCGGGCTCGAAAGGCCGTTGGCGCCCGAATACCACTCGGTCAACGGTGATCGGGTCAACCTGGTGCACCGCACGAAAAGCAGCGGGCTACGGGTGGCGTGCGCGATGGAACACGACGTGAGCGCGCCGGTCGAGCTGGACGTGCGGTCGGAGGCGGCGGAAAACCTCGGCCGGACAACGGTTTCCTGTTTGTTGCGACCCGGTGAGCGGTTGCGGGTCATGAAATTCGTCGCCTACGGCTGGTCCGAGCGCCGCTCGGCGGCCGGCCTGCGTGCGCAGGTGGACGCCGCGCTCGCCGCCGCCCGACAGACCGGTTGGAAAGGCCTGCTCGCCGAGCAACGCGAGTTTCTGGAAGCCTTCTGGACGCGTGCCGACGTCGAACTGGACGGCGATCCGGAAGTGCAGTTGGCAGTCCGGTTTGGACTGTTCCACGTCGCCCAGGCAGGCGCGCGGGCGGAACGGCGCGCGATGCCGGCCAAGGGCCTGACCGGCCCCGGCTACGACGGCCACTGCTTCTGGGACAGCGAGATCTTCGCGTTGCCGGTACTGACCTACACCATGCCGGACGCCGTGCGGGACGCCCTGCTGTGGCGGCACGACATCCTTCCGCAGGCACAGGATCGCGCCGGCGAGCTCCGCCTGCGTGGCGCAGCCTTCCCGTGGCGGACTATCAGCGGCGCGGAATGTTCCGCCTACTGGCCCGCCGGAACGGCAGCCTTCCATATCAACGCCGGCATCGCGGACGCCGTCATCCGCTATGCGGATGCCGCCGGCGACAACGACTTCCACCACGGCCCCGGCCTCGATCTGCTGGTCAACACCGCGCGGCTGTGGGCGTCGCTGGGCCACGACAGCGCGGACGGATTCCGCATCGACGGCGTCACCGGCCCGGACGAGTACAGCGCGATCGCGGACAACAACGTCTACACGAACCTGATGGCCAGGCGAAACCTGATCGCCGCCGCCGACGCGGCGTCCGATGCCATTGCGCGGGCGGAAGAACTCGGTGTGACGCCGGATGAGATCGCGAGCTGGCGCGCCGCCGCCGACCATATGGTCGTGCCCTATGACGAGCGCCTCGGCGTGCACCCGCAGTCCGAAGGCTTCACCGATGCGACGAGTTCACCGCGTCGCAGAAGGCTGCCAACTTTGCCTACTACGAAGCGTTGACCGTCCGCGATTCGTCGCTGTCCGCGTGCGTCCAGGCCGTGCTCGCCGCCGAGGTGGGCCACGCCGAACTGGCACGTGCCTACCTGGACGAGGCCGCGCTGATGGACCTGGAAGACCTGGAACACAACACCCGCGACGGCCTACACATCGCGTCGCTGGCCGGTTCCTGGCTGGCACTCGTCGCCGGATTCGGCGGTATGCGCCACCGGGCCGGCGAACCGCTGACGTTCGCGCCCACGCTGCCGCCCGGCATATCCCGGCTGGCGTTCCGGCTGTACTTCCGTGGCCGCCTGATCAACGTCGAGATCACCGACAGTACGGCCGCCTACACCCTGTTGTCCGGCAAGCCAATGACCCTGGCCCACTACGGCGAACTCCACACGGTGGAAGTCGGTCAGCCGGTCACCGGCCACATCCCGGACCGACCCGCGATCGACCCACCCCGACAACCGGCCGGCCGCGCACCGCTCCGGCTGACCGAGCGGTAGCACTCACCGACAACCGCGCCGACGGCGCAGCCGCAGTGGACGCTCGTGCAGGGTGACCCCGACGACCGCGCCGCCGAACATGACCACGCTGAAGGAGACCAGCGCGGACAGCACCATGAGGACCACGCCCAGCGCACCGTACCGGGCGTAGTTGGTGGTGATCGACCTGGAGAAGAAGATCACGCCGTAAAGTCTGAGGCAGTACAGGCCGATCGCGATCGCGATGGCTCCTGGCAGCAACAACCGCCAGCCGATCCGGCCGCCCAGCAGGACGTGCTGTCCCCACCACGCCCACGCGGTCACGGCGGGCAAACCGAACAGCACGAGGAGTATCTGGCTGGCCCCGCCGGAGACCACTGCGGTGAGACTGGCGCTGACGGCCACCGCCGCGACGAAACTGAGCAGCCACAGCAGGGCTCGCCATCGGCTGCGCCAGCCCAGAGCGGGCAGCCGCCACGCGAGTTCGTAGCCGCGCTGGAGCACCGCCGGCCACGCGAACGCCGACACCATCGTGACCACAACCCCCAACCAGGTCACGCCGCCGCGTACGGTCTGCTTGCTGGGGAACAGTTGTTGCAGATCCTCGACGGCCTGTTGGGACAGTCCCATCCGATGGGCGAACGTGGCCACCAGGCCGTGCGGGCTGCCCAGCGGCACCAACGCGGCGAGACTGAGCAGCAGCGGGACCACCAGCATCAGCGCGAGCGCGGCGAAGATCAACGCGTGATTCATCAGGTCGACGGCGGCGATCTGCCGCTGGAGATGGCCGGCGGGTGTCTGGTCCAGCCATTTCCGGGTCCGCTGATAGCGCTCGGTGGCCTTCTCCGCGGAGCCGAGTGCCTTGCCGTGGACGCTGTCCGCCGCGGACCGGACGCGGCTCTGCTTCGGCGCGGGGTGTTCCGGCTCGTCCTGCATCACCTGGCCTCCTGCCATGACGATCGCGGTGTGGGCAGGCCAGGGCATCACCCTGAACGGATGATCTCGAAGCCGGAGCATTCATCCACGGTGGATGATGCCCGCCACCGGGCTCGCGGCGAGACTTCGATGGCGGCCCGTGTCGCCGGCCGCCATCGACACGAGCCATTGGAGCATGGGATGACGAACCGATGACCGACCCATCAGCTAAGGACGTCCACCGCGGCATGTTCATCGCCGCCGTGGTGATGGTGCTCGTCGGCACGGCGGTGGGCACGGCCGGACTCGCGGTCGCCGGAGCCGCCGTGATCGCCAGCGGCCGACGCTGGTCGCGGCGGGTCGAGATGAGCCCCTACGACCTGGCGAAACTCAAGCTGGGCCAAGCGAAAGCCGCAGCCGGCGTGGTGGCGGACGCGTGGCGCGACGCCGAGGAGAGCGGCCAGCAAGGCTGATCAGAGGCATTCGCCGAACGCTCGAAGCCTGGTGCCCGACCAATCTGGTGGTCGGGCACCAGGCGTTTCGCTTTGCTGGCGCTAGCTTGATCCGTCGTCAACGGCCTTCGTCGGCGGCCTCCGTGGGATCAGGATCGCCGTCAGCAGGCCGAGCAGCGTGATCACGGCGAGCGTCCCGATAGCGAGGGCGAACGGATGGCTGCCTGGGCTGGCCGCGCCGACCAGGATCGAACCGACCAACGCGGTGCCCAGTGACGATCCCAGATTCGACACACTGCGGGAGACGCCGGAGATATCGCCCTGCACGTCGTCCGGCCAACTCGATTGCACGATGTTCACCGACGCCGTCAGCATGATTCCGATTCCGATACCGACCAGGAACAGGCCCGGCACGAAGCTGAACACGCCGGAATCCGACCGGACCAACAGAAGCAGCAGCGCGAGGCCGACCGTCGTCGTGCCGAAACCGGCCCGGATCAGCCGCCGCTGGGAATGCCGGTTGGCCAGTCGTTCCGCGGTCGCCGACGAGAGCAGGATGCCGATCGTCGCGGGCAGCAGCATCAGGCCGGTGTCGATGGCGCTGTAGTGCCGGGCCTGCTGCAGGTAGACGGAGGCCACGAAGAACAACCCCTGCAGGCTCAACCACTGGAGGATCTGGGTGATCAGGCCGTGGTTCGACGTGCGGTTGTGGAACAGGCTGATGGAGAACAGCGGGTCCTTGCCCTGCCGCTCGCGCCCGCGGATGTGGAACAGGAACACGACCAGGATCACGACCCCGGCCGCGACGTAGATCCAGACCGGGGACACGCCACCGGCCGGAATCAGGACCGTGCCGCCGATCGAGAAGTTCTCGCGGGACACGAACCAGCCGTAAGTGCTTGTCTGCAGCACACCGAACACCACGAAGAACAGGCCGGCCCCGGACAGCACCGCACCCCACACGTCGAACCGCGGTCGTCGTGCGGGTCGTGGCGGATCGACCAGCCGGCGGGACATGACCATGATCAGCACGACGACCAGCACCTGCAGTGCGAACGACGCGCGCCAGGTGATGTAGGTGGTCAGCAGTCCGCCGATGAGTGGGCCGACGGCGGCACCGAGACCACCGGCCCCGCTGACCACGCCGAAATACCGGGCGCGGGTGCTGACATCGTCGAAGAGCACGGTGATCAGGATGTAGATCGGTGGGATGAGCAACGCTGAACCGATGCCCTCCAGCAGCGAGTTGCCGATGATCATCAACGGCAGCCCGTTCGCCAGCAGCGACAGCAACGCGCCGGTCCCGTAGATCAGCAGGCCGAGGACGAAACAGAACTTGCGGCCCCACAGGTCGGTCAGCTTGCTGCCCGGAATCATCAACGCGGCCATAGTCAGCGTGAACAGCGTGATGACGGTCTGGATGCCGAGGACCGTGGTGTGGATGTCCTGCGCGATCGTCGTGATGGCGACGTTCATGCTGGTGCCGGCATAGGTGCAGATGAACTGGCCGAGTGCCAACGGAAGCACGATCGCTCGCGCGGCTGGCCGCGCACTGACGTCGGTCATCTTGTGCCGGCCTCGGACCCGAGCTTCGGGTACACGGCCAGTAGGTGGGACTGCCATGGGGCAAGGGACACGAACAGGCCGGGGGCGATCAACCCGTCACCGTCCCGTTCGAAGACGGTTTGGTGGAGCAGGTCGGTCAGTACCCATTCCTGGCCGGCCAGGTCCGGCCACGGGAAGGGGATTCGGGCCTGTGCCGCTTGCTCGGCCAGATTGACCACGACCACGTGTCGGTCGCCGTCGTCATCGTCCGGCTGCCACGACCATGCCAGGACGGTGCGGCAGGACTGGTTGTCCGGCCACCCTTGGGGTTCGAGCAACTGCCAGGTGCCGGTGCGGATCCGGTTGCCGTCGACGGTTGCGAGCAGGTCCCGATGCCAATCGGCCAGCTCGTGGTCCGGCGGTTCGTTCGGTCGTCGGGTCAGGAAGACCGATGGGCGGACTCGTCGGCCCTCGAACTGGCCCTCGTGCCACATGGTCGCGCCCGGGAGGGTGGCGATCGCCACCGCGGCAGCCTGTTCCGCGGCGGCGGGTAGGCCCTCGGCTATTCGCGGTTCGTCGTGGTTCTCCAGGAAGCGCACCAGGCCGGACTGATACGCCGGATCGGCTCGTAGGTGGTCGCGGATTCCCGGGGTGTCCGCGCCGACCATCCGGTCGTAGAGGCGCTTGTCGTAGCAGAACGCGAAGCCTTGTTGCTGCAACGTCCATTCCATGTCCCAGTACGCTTCGGCGATCAGCACCGCGTCGGGGTGGCGGGCGCGCAGGCCCGCGATGACGGTGGGCCAGAATTCCTCGTCGGGCGGTGGGCCGGTTCTGCCGTGCCATGTTCTCGCGAAGACCTCGTTGGTCATCAGCATGGCCATGTCACAGCGGATTCCGTCGCACTGGTCCGCGATGTCCGCCAGGCTACGTGTGGTGGCGGCGCGTAGTTCGGGTGCGAACGCGTTCAACTGCACCACATCGGGCCACGGCGGGAAGTACGGATCGCGGCCGCGTGCCAGCACGTTGCCGTTGCGCCGCAGCCACGCCGTGGGGTCCGTCTCGGCGTCGATGTCGTCACCGCGGATCAAGTACTCCGGGTTGCTGGTCACCCACGGATGATCCGGCGCCACATGGTTGGGCACGTAGTCCAGCACCAGCCGCACCCCCCGGGCGGCCAGTGCGTCACGTGCCGTCGCCAGGCCGTCGGGACCGCCCAAGGCCGGATCGACCGCGTAGCGCCGGATGCAGTACGGCGATCCGATCACGTCCTCGCTGCGCAGGTCCGGCAGCGTGTCCAGGAACGACGCCCACAACTCGGGATCCGCGCACGCCAGGGCGAGCCCGGCGGGGCTGCGCTCCCACACACCCATCAGCCACACCGCGTCCACCCCGGGCGGCGTGACGGCATCCCAGTCCTCGTCGGCCACCGTGGCCAGGGTCAGGCGGCGCTGTACCCCCCGGGACAGCGCGTCCAACCAGACCGCGGTGTTGATCTCGTAGATCACCGGCCGGTCCGGCCATCCGGTCATCGCGACACCGCCGGTACCGCCACGTGGTCACCGCGGAACAGCAGCGGCAGCAGTGCCACCAGCCCGGTCCAGCCGGTCTGGTGGCTGGCGCCGATGCCGGCTCCGTTGTCGCCGTGGAAGTACTCGTAGAACAGCGGCAGGTCCCGCCAGTGCGGGTCGTCCCGCAGGGTCGGCTGGCCGCCGTGCACGGGGCGGTGACCGTCCTGGTCGGCCAGGAAGGTGCGGACCAGGCGGTCGCTGATCTCACGGGCCACCTCGTACAGGTTCAGCCATCGTCCGGATCCGGTGGGGCATTCCACGGTGAAGCCGTCGCCGAAGAACACGTGCAGGTTCAGCAGCGCGCGGATGATCATCACGTTGATCGGGAACCATACCGGGCCGCGCCAGTTGGAGTTGCCGCCGAACATGCCGGTGTCGGACTCGGCCGGCAGGTATCCGACGCCGTACTCCCGGCCGTCCACGGTCAGTACGTACGGGTGGTCGGCGTGCCACCGGGACACCGAGCGGATGCCGTACGGCCCGAGGAACTCCTGCTCGTCCAGCATCCGGGTCAGGATCCGGCGCAGTCGGTGCTCGTCGAACAGTGCGAACAGCACGGGGCCGGTTCCGTCGGCCTGCTCGCCGTGGCCCCACAGTGCGGCCGTGACCGCGGGATGCCGGTCCAGGAACTCGACCGCGTTCTGGGCGAGTCCCGGCAGTTCGGCACGGACCGCGCCGTCCAGCACGGTTGCCGCGGCCAGCGGCATCAGGCCGACGATCGAGCGCACCTTCAGCGGCGTGCACGTCCCGTCGGGACGCCTTAGTACGTCGTAGAAGAAGCCGTCCTCCTCGTCCCACAAGGACATGCCGTCCGGGCCGATGTGGTTGGTGGCCG
>WNGL01003172.1_pt1 | contig 19785 bp, 20 predicted proteins | sample 5400591 | NCBI WGS metagenome assembly WNGL01 (sample SAMN13153377, study PRJNA577476) | soil metagenome | isolation source: 80 cm soil or saprolite under Garry oak tree replicate 1 | place: USA:California | collected 2016-06-15 | reverse complement strand
TCGACGGGCCGTGATTTGCGGGAAAAACGCGCGCTCGGCATCGATCCCGGCGAGACCGACGTGGATCGGTCGGCGGCCAACGCTGCGCTGCGCACGGCGCTCGGGCGCCGGCGTGGCAGGGAGCGGACCCGGTTGGGCTTCCTGCCGGTGGCCTGCTATCTAGCCGCCACGCCCAGTCGGATTCTGCTCATTTCGATCGAGGACGCGCTCGGGGTTCAGGATCAGCCCAATGTCCCGGGGACGATCGACGCGCATCCGAACTGGCGCCGCCGGCTCCCGATCGTATTGGAGAACTTGCACCGTCATCCGCGCATGCGCGCCTTGGCACGGGTACTGCGCGGAGCCGGTCGAAGCGTTGGCAAAGGCCGACACTAGCCGCCGCCCACGTCCGCCGCACAAAGCTGACGGCCACCGCAGGGGTGGCCGCCAACTCATTGACCGGGCATCAGGTTGGTCTAATAGCCCCAGCCCCACGACGGGTCACACACCCAGACCCGTTGCCAGCCCCACCGCGTCCACACCAATTGCCAACAGCTGTCACCGACGAAGACTGGACCGGCGAACCCAACGCCGAAGAAGAAGGCGTTGCGGTGATGGAACCTATGGTGGCGGAACGTGCTGGTCGTGAAGGTTGTATTCGGGCTGAACCTATTCGGGCCGGTCGAAAAGTTCGTGCGATTGGTCGTAACGGTACGCCCGACCGGCCCTGCACCCTGCACCATGGGCCCACTACTGCGCACTGCGCCCATACCGACGCCGCCGCCTCCACCGCCCCCACTGCTCACATGCGCACCGGCCATACCGCCACCGCCCCCACTACTGTGCCCATGCCCCTGCGCGGCCATGGCGGTCGAGCTCACGCCCAGTGCCGCCACGGCCGATAATGCGACGAGTGTTTTGCGCAACATTGCTCTCCTCCTCTTCATTGTGCGACGTCACAACTGCCGTCGGACTGTAACGCCGAAGGACGCGAAAAAGTGCCGGCTCACAGCATCAAATATCTGGGAGTGCAGGGTTTTTGCCGCGGCAACCTGAACGGATGTTCATCGTGGGCGGCGATGCGGGCGGCTCGTGCAGCGGCGCTCTTTGAACGCTCACGGTCGATCGAACGCGTCTGCAGGAAGAGGCGCCATTGCGTGAACTGATTGCTCTTGCTCGATTGGCCGTCGACCCTCACCAACTTGGCGGTGCGAGCGAGATTCGCGACCATTCGACCGAGGAACTTTTGCGGGCTCGGAGCGTTCTCGGCGCGAGATGTTCGGGAGGAGCTTTTTCATGGCAAATCAGGGACGTTCCGTCGCCGACAAGGAATTCGACAAGACCGCGGGAACGATCGATGACATTCAGCGCGACCTGCAGGCGGTGCGAGACGACATGTCTCGGCTCGCGCAACAGGTGGCAAGTCTGCTCGGCGTGACCGGCAGCCAGGCCCTTCGCGAGGTCAAGGCGCAAATGAGTCGGGCGAAAGAGAGCCTCGACGGAGTGCTCTCCGATGCAAGCGGGAAGGGCATGGAGGCCATGGAGACGGCGCGGGAAAGCACCGATACCATGGTCGAAGCGCTCGAAGACGCGGTCCGGCAGCGCCCGTTCGCAACGCTGGCGATCGCCATCGGCTTGGGATTCCTGTTCGGCGCAAGCTGGCGGCGCTAGGAGGACAACGTTGCTCCCCGGCGTCAGGGATCTGAAAGAACGGCTCGACGCCGCGATGAAGACCGGCGCATGGTCGACCGTGGCCGGGGTGGCGGCGCTGGTCATGTTGGGCTTCCTGTGCGCCGCGCTGTTCCTCTATCTGCAGAATTGGCGAGGCTCGATCGTCGCCTGTCTCATTCTAGCCGGCGCGTTCCTGCTGGTGGTCCTGATCGCGATCGCGGCGATCGCGCTCGTGCGTCGGCGGCAGGCGCAACTGGCGCGCGCTCGCGCGCAGGCGAACCAAGCCGCCGGCCAATGGTTGCGGGATCCCGTCGTCGTGACCACCGCCCTGCAGGTTGCGAGGGCGCTGGGGTTGCGGCGCGCGGCTCCCGTGTTGCTGCTGGGTGCGTTCGTGGTGGGATTGGTGCTCAGCCGGACGGCCGCCAAGGCCGGGCATCCTGCCGGTCCCGAATCATAAGTAGGGTGGATTCGCCGCGCGATGGCGGCCGAAGCGACGTCCAGACCCGCGCCTCAATGCACCGAGACCGGTTCCTCCCCGACCAGGCCGAGCATGATGAACTTGTCTTCCGCGATCTTGATGATCGCGACCATCGCCTCGTCCGGATCCTGGGTCAGCTCGGCGCAGGCGTCGTACATCTCATAAAACGGCCGAGTAACGCCGTCCGAGCAATATGCGGTGCACTCATCCATGTTCACGTAAACGACGTCGATGTCGATCACGACACTACACCTACGCTCACGCCCACCCGATCCAATATTGTCGCAAACGTTAATTCGGATCCCGGTTCGAGAGTTCCGATACGCCTCTCCGCAGACGCGATCAAGCCGCTCCTTGCCGGCTTTGCCGTGTCGCGTCGAGCCCGAAGGCCGTGCAAATAAATCGCCGATCACAAGGCTCCGGCTCGAATGGGAATCGCAATGAACGAGCTTGCAGCGAACCGGCCCGAATGGTGGCGAACCACGACAATTTATCAAATTTATCCACGCTCGTTTCAGGACAGCAATGGCGACGGTATCGGGGATCTCCACGGCATCCTGCGGCGCCTGGATTATCTCGTCGAGCTCGGCATCGGCACCATCTGGCTCTCTCCGATCTTTCGCTCGCCGATGGCCGATTTCGGCTATGACGTTTCCGATCACACCGACATCGAGCCGTTGTTCGGAACGCTTGGCGATTTCGACGAGCTGCTGCATGCGGTCCACCGGCGAGGATTGAAGCTGCTGCTCGACCTCGTGCCGAACCACACCTCCGACCTGCATCCCTGGTTCCTGGAAAGCCGTTCTTCGCGGCATAATCCGAAACGCGATTGGTACCTGTGGCGCGATCCCGGGCCGAACGGCGGCCCGCCCAACAACTGGCTGTCCGAATTCGGGGGAAGCGCCTGGACGTTTCGACCGGCGGACCGGCCAGCACTATGGCCATGCGTTCCTGGCCCAGCAGCCGGACCTGAACTGGCGCAATGCGCAGGTGCGCAGCGCCGTTCACGACGTGATGCGATTCTGGCTCGCGCGCGGCGTCGACGGCTTCCGGGTCGATGCCGTCGGACACCTGGTGAAGGACGAGCAGTTTCGCGACAATCCGGTCAACCCCGAGTTTCGCCAGCACGACCCGCCATCGAAGCGACTGCTGCGACTCTACAATGCCGACCTGCCTCAGGTAGACGAATTGATTGCGGGCTTGCGTTCCGTCATCGACGAATTCCCGAGCCGGCTGCTGATCGGAGAAGTCTATTTACCCTTCGACCGGCTGTCCGCCTATTACGGGAGCGAGCTTTCCGGCGCGCATTTTCCCTTCAATTTCGCGCTGCTGTCGACCGCGTGGAACGCGCGGGCGATCGCGGGCCTGGTCGACGAATACGAAGCCGCGCTTCCTCCCGGCGGCTGGCCCAATTGGGTTCTCGGCAATCATGACAAGCCGCGGATCGCCGGCCGCGTGGGCATCGATCAGGCACGCGTCGCCGCCATGCTGCTGCTGACGTTGCGCGGCACGCCGACGCTGTACTACGGCGACGAGATCGCAATGCCGCAAGTCGCAATTCCGGCCGAACGCGTGCAGGACCCGTTCGAAAAAAATGTTCCAGGACGAGGTCACGGACGCGACGGCGCCCGCACGCCCATGCAATGGAATGCAACGCCCCATGCCGGCTTTTCCGAGGTCGAGCCGTGGCTGCCGCTCGCCGACGATTTCCACAGCGTGAACGTCGCCAACCAGCGGGATGATGCAACGTCGATCTATCATTTGTATCGTCGCCTGATCGCGACGCGCGAGACGCGGCTGTCGTTGCAGATCGGCGCCTACCAGCCCGTCGTCGCCGGCGGGGACTTGCTGCTGTTCGTCCGCGCGCATCCGCGCGAGCGCACGCTCATCGCGCTCAACCTCGGCGAGGAGGCGGCCGCGGTCGAGTTCCGCGCCGGCAGGCTTGCCGGACGCGTGCTGGTCTCCGCTCTCGGCGATCGCGACGGCGAAGCCGTCGAGCGCAGCATTGATCTGCGCGGCAATGAAGGCCTCCTGATCGAGCTTTCGGCGGAGGCCGACGTTCCGGCGAGCGTGCTTTAGCGCTCGGAACATTGCGGACCGCGCCAGCGTTCAAAATGCATGATTTGCCATAAAGATAATCAGCACTTGCGCGGGGCCGCCGATCGGCGGCTAGAATGCCGCGGGTCGGCGTCGCGCTTGCTGGAGCCGGGCCCGGTCGGCGCACATCGTCGCGCCATGGACAGCCAGGGTAGGAAGGGACCGACTTCGTGCCGCTAGCCCGCCGCAAAGCCAAATCCGCCTCGCGCACCAAAGTCGAGGCGCGGGGCCGGCGCGATCCGCTCAGGACCTATCGCGAGAAGCGGGATTTCCGACGAACCGCCGAACCGGAGCCCCGCGTCAAGCCCGGCATCGGCTGGCAATTCGTGGTGCAAAAGCACGCCGCGCGGCGGCTGCACTACGATCTGCGCCTCGAGCTCGACGGCGTGCTCAAGAGCTGGGCGGTGACGCGGGGGCCGAGCCTGGTCCCGGGCGAGAAGCGCCTCGCGGTCCAGACCGAAGACCACCCGATGGATTATCTGGAATTCGAAGGCAACATCCCCGAGGGCGAGTACGGCGGCGGCTCGGTCATCGTTTGGGACCGCGGCCATTGGGTGCCGGACGGCGATCCGCATCACGGCCTCAAGAAGGGTCATCTCACGTTTTCGCTGGACGGCGAGCGGCTCAAGGGCCGCTGGCATTTGGTGCGCATGCGGCCGCGTCCCGGCGAGAAAAAACAGCAATGGTTGCTGTTCAAGGCCCGCGACGAATACGCGCGCGAGGCGTCGGATCCGGCGATCGTCGAGGAGGCGACGACCTCGTTTCTCACTGGACGCGAGATCGAGGACGTCGCCGCGGAGGACGAGCTGCGCCCGGACCACGCCGAGCGCACCGAAGTCGCGCGCCGGCGCAAGGCGGAAATTCCCGATCCGGCGCGGCTTCCCGGCGCCAAGAAGGCCATGCTTCCGGTATTCGTCGAGCCGAGTTTGGCGCAATTGGCCGACCGGCCGCCGAAGGGCAAGGACTGGGTTCACGAAATCAAATTCGACGGCTATCGCATCCAGGCTCGCATCGACGGCCGCAGCATCAAGCTGCTCACCCGCAAGGGGCTCGATTGGACTCAGCGTTTCCAACCGGTTGCCACCACATTGAAAAAGCTGCGGCTGGGCTCGGTCCTGATCGACGGCGAGATCATCGTCGAGGCTCAGTCCGGCGTGCCGAGCTTCATCGAACTCCAGCAAGCGCTCAGCTCCGGCAGCAAGGATCGGTTTCTCTATTACGTATTCGATCTGTTGTATTGCAACGGCGTCGACTTGCGGAACGTGGCGCTCGTCGAGCGCAAGGCGTTGCTGCATCGAGTCCTGGAGCCGATTGCCGAGAGCGCCAATGTTCGCTTCAGCGAGCATCTCGAGCAGGATGGCGCGACCATGCTCGATCACGCCTGCCGGATGGGGCTCGAAGGGATCATATCCAAGCGCAGGAACGAGCCCTATCGGTCCGGCCGGGGCGAGCACTGGATCAAGAGCAAATGCGTCGAGCGGCAGGAATTCGTGCTGCTCGGTTACGTGCCCTCCACGGTAGCGAAGGGCGCGGTCGGCTCGCTGGTGGTGGGTTATTACGAGGCCGGAAAGCTCGTCTATGCCGGGCGCGTCGGAACCGGGCTTTCCGCCGACGTGGCGCGCTCGCTGCGCAAGCAGCTCGAGAAAATCAAGGCGGCAAGGCCCGTATTGGGGAAGCCGCTCCCTGCGGGGGCCGACAAGGGGGTGATCTGGGCCGAGCCTCGTCTCGTTGCCGAGGTCGAATTCCGCGGCTGGACCCACGATGACGTGCTTCGGCAGGCATCCTACAAGGGGCTGCGGGAGGACAAGCCGCCGGAGGAAGTCGTGCGCGAGAAGGCGTCGGGATCGGCGAAAAAAACCAAGACGGCGGAGCGGGCCGACACCGCGAACGGGATCGCGGGGGTTCGGCTCACCCACCCGGAGCGCATCCTGTGGGAAGGCCAGGGCGTCACCAAACAGGGCCTCGCCGAATTCTACGTCGAGATCGCCGATTGGATCCTGCCGCACCTGGTCGGACGACCGCTGAGCCTCGTACGCTGTCCAACCGGCGCCATGCATCAATGCTTCTATGCGAAGCATGCCTGGGCCGGGCTCGCCAAAGCCATTCGGCCCGTGGACGTCGGTGAAGCGAAGCCGATGCTCGCGATTTACGATTTGGAGGGGCTAATCGGCCTGGTGCAGGCAGGTGTGCTCGAGATCCACCCGTGGGGATCCACGGTCGAGGATCTCGAACGGCCCGACCGCCTGATCTTCGATCTCGATCCTGGCGAGGGCGTCGCCTGGGACGCGATGCTGGCCGCCGCGGCGGAAACCCGGCAACGGCTCGAGGATCTGGGCCTGGAAAGTTTCCTGAAGACCTCCGGCGGAAAAGGCCTTCACGTCATGGTGCCGATCGAGCCGGAACTCGATTGGGATCGCGTCAAGGCGTTCACCAAAACCGTCACCGATGCCATGGCGGCAGACGCGCCCGATCGTTACGTAGCGACCATGTCGAAGCAATTGCGGCGCGGGAAGATCTACGTCGATTATCTGCGCAACGGCCGCGGGGCGACCGCGGTCGCCGCCTATTCGACGCGGGCCCGGCCAGGCGCGCCGGTGTCCACGCCGCTCGAATGGCAGGAGCTGTCGAAGGCGATCAAGCCCGATCATTTCAACATCGACAACCTGCGGCAGCGGCTCGCCTTCCTAAAACGCGATCCATGGCAGGGCTTTTTCGACATCCGTCAGCGTCTGCCGCAGTCGGCGGTGCCGGCCGCCGGCAAGAAATCCCGGCGTCGACGCTCATGATCGCCCGGCGCATCCTCCCATTCGCGCTGGCGTTGGCGGTGCTTGCGCCGGCGTGGGCGGAAGAGCCGCCGGGGCGGCCGCCGGCCAATGCGCAACGCGAGCAGCAGCAGCAACCCGGCCCCGGCGTTCTGCGGCTGCTGCCGGGCGACGCCGTCAGCGAGCACTCGATCGAGCTTGCGTCCGGCAAGCTCGCCTACACGGCAACCGCCGGCACCTTGTCGCTGATCGACCAATCCGGCGAGCGCAAGGCCGACGTTTTCTACACCGCCTATGTGGCCGGCGGCGAGACCGCGAGCCGACCGGTGACCTTCGTGTTCAACGGCGGCCCCGGCGCCGCATCGGCCTTTCTGCATCTGGGGCTGGTCGGTCCGAAGCTCGTCGACTTCGGTCCGCAGGGCCGCGACGGCGCCGCCGCGCGGCTGCGCGAAAATCCCGAGACGTGGCTGGCGTTCACCGACCTCGTCCTGATCGATCCGGTGGGCACGGGCTGGAGCCGCGCGCCGAAGCCCGACGACGCGAGCGCGTTCTACAACATCCGCCGCGACGCGGAATCGATTGCGAAAATCATCGCGCTCTATGTCGCCAAGAACGGCCGCAGCGACTCGCCCAAATATCTGCTGGGCGAAAGCTACGGCGGTTTCCGCGCGGTGAAAGTCGCGAAGATTCTGCAGGAGGATCAGGGCATCGTCGTTTCCGGCATCGTCATGGTGTCGCCGCTGCTGGATTCCGAATTTCTGTTCGGCAGCAGCCGATCCCCGCTCCGGGCGGCGCTGCAGCTCCCCAGCCTGATCGCGACCGAGCTCGAGCGTCGGCACGCCTTCAGCGCCGCCGCGCTCGCGGACGGCGAGCTTTTCGCCATGACCGAATATCTCGCCACGCTTGCCGGGTCGCCGCCGACCGGGGCGAAGGCCGATGCATTCTACGGCAGACTCGCGCAGTTCTCCGGCCTGCCGCTGGAGACCGTGGTCAAGACCCGCGGGTTCATTCGCGACGTCTATTTGAAGAACCTGCGTGCCGGCCAGGATCAGGTGGTGAGCCGTTATGACGCAAGCTTCGCGGCGCCGGACCCCTATCCGGAAGCCGACTCGTCGCGCGGCCCGGATCCCATCCTCGATGGCTTCGTGCGGGCGCTCGGCGGGATGTTCGTGGGCTACGCGCGCAACGAGCTCGGATTCAAGACCGACATCACCTATGCGCTGCTGGCCTCCCAGGTCAGCCACAAATGGAAGTGGCACGAGGGCGGGGGCTGGTCGCGGCCAAGCGTGCAGGACGACATTCGCGACCTGCTGGCGCTCGATCCCTCGCTGCGCATCCTGGTCGCGCACGGTTTGAGCGACATGGTGCTGCCCTATGCGGTCTCCCGCTACGTGATCGACCATCTGCCGCAGATCGGCGCGCCCGGCCGCGTCGAGCTCAAGCTCTACCGCGCAGGGCACATGTTCTATTTGGACGATGCGCCGCGCCGGGCGTTCACGGCGGAGGCGAGGGGGTTTTATCAAGCGATTGCGTCGAGCCCGACGCGTTGACCCGAAGTTTGCAGCACGAAGCCGCGCTAATGCACATTGATCGTGACGGTGGTCGATCCGTTCTTGCCGTTGCCGTACATGACCTTGTAGGCGAGCGTATCGGTCCCGCGGAATCCCGGGTGCGATCGATACATGATCTGGTTGCCGCTGATGGACTTACCGGCGCAGCGCCCCGTGCTTCCCGATCGCGGCGCGCTCGCGGCGATGATGCTGACGCTCGGGACGACCGTCACCTTGCCATTGCCGGGTTGGCTCGTGATCGTCACCGAGGTGGGCAGCGGCTTGCAGCTCGCGTCCCACGAGCGTTCGTCGACGAGCAGCGCTTCGACGCCGGATTCCGCCGAGCGCGTCAGCTTGATTTCCTGGGCGAGGGCGCTCGTGGCGGTGAAAATCGCGATTGCCGGAACGATCGCGCGAATGACAATCCCTGCGGCTAGCTGAACCATGGCAATCACCTTGTTGGCCTTTCGTCGGTCGGCGGCCGCGAGCAAGCTGCCGTGACAAGTCGACATCGCGACGGTTATTCGACCGAATGCGACAGCGTACCGGATCCCTCGATGGTGCCGTCGTTGTGATACCAATCGACGCTGCTGTGATCGGATGAAAAAACCAGGCGAACATTGTCGGGCTTATAGCCGGGAGAGACGTTGATCACTGTCGTCCTGCCTTCGAAGGTCCGGTCATCGGTCATTTTGCCGACCAGCCCGATCTCATTGAGGAGCTTTCCATCGAGATCGTAGATCAGCACTTTCCCGGTATTCATGTCCGGGTTCAGCGTCAGGCGATACGTTCGGGTGGCCTGCGGCTCGCCGCCGAGGAACCGCCGATCGACCTTGCCGGCATAGGTGCCCGGCGTGTCCGCGGGCGCTGGCACGGCCTGGGCGATAATAAGCCGCTCGGACTGGGCGATGCTGTCCGCAGCCGCTCCAGCGGGCTGCGGATCCGCGGGATGCACCCGCACGGCCTCGACGGCGTTCGCCCGGACCGACGTCGGCGCAAGCAGCATAGCTGCGGCGATCAGCAAGATTTGAACCACGGTATGCCCCCGGGACCGCGCGATCGAGCCTAGCGGAGGCGATTTGGCGCTTCAACACGGGCCTGGACGCCGGTTGCCCAAATCCGAGGCAGCGCCATTCATCCGAGGTTCAGCATGCGAAGCCCTATTGCAAAGGCAGGACGGGCGGAACTCGGTCTTGTCAAGCCTGCTGCCGCGCGTCATATCCTGTTGCGGGGATGTCGGGGATGATTCGGGGGCGCCCCGCCATAGCGTTGGCCATCTGAGCTACAATTTTGCCAGATTTGGTCCATAGCAGGCCTGCGGGCACGGGTAAGGGGATTCGTTCATGAAGCCGCTGCGAATCGAGATGACCCGGGATTCTGAATCCGGGCGTGCCGGCATTCCCGCCGCCGATGCCCAGCTTGCGCGACGCATTCTCATTGTCGAGGACAATTACTTCGTCGCGCATCAATGCGAGAGCGCGCTCGTCGAAGCCGGTTACGACGTCGTCGACATCGTCGAAACCGCGGACCAAGCCGTTCAAGCAGCGCTGGACCGCCGGCCGGCACTGGTCCTGATGGACATCTATCTTCCCGGCAAGCGCGACGGCATCGACGCTGCGGTCGAGATCTTGCAGCGCTTCGGCATTCGCAGCATCTTCGCTTCGGCGCTCGCCGATACGGCCGTGAAGACGCGGGCCGAGCTCGCACAACCGCTGGCGTGGCTCGCCAAGCCCTTCAACGATCGCAAGCTCGTGGCGACGGTCAAATCCGCGCTCGACGAAGTGAATGCTCTGCCGCAGACGCAACCCTGATCCTTGTTCGGCGCCGCCCTGGCGGACGGCTGCAATCGACGCAGCTGTATTTCGGAAGCGCGACCGCCGCAAGCGCAGCCGGACGAATCCGGAACCTTGAATCGGCGCCTTCGCGTTAAGGTGTCCGATTCGCCGGAGAACCACATGCCCAAGCTTGGCACGGTGGCGCTGATCGGGGTATCGGGGAAGCGCTACGAGTTCGATATCTATCTGCGCGAGGACGCATTCAAGGCGCTGGGTGCCGTGTATTTCCTCGCCAAACGCATTCCATTCGCCGAAGCGGAGGCGGAATACACCTGGATCTACGTGGGCGAGAGCGCCGACATTTCCCAGCGGCCGCTTTCCGTCAAGCACAAGCCGTGCATCGACGCCAACGAAGCGAACTGCCTCTGTCTCCACCTGGAGGATGACGCGCAGGCGCGGACCGCCATCGTGACCGATCTCGCCCGGGCCTATGATCCGCCCTGCAATCGCGACTAGACCACCGATCCGCAACGCGGCCGACCGGGGGAACCAGGGGCCGAATCGGCCGTTGGCGTGTGCGGTCTTTGGCGGGACCGTAACCCCCTCCATGGGGTTTCCTCCCTCGACTTGGGCCGCTCCGGCATATCCGGGCGGCTCTTTTCTTCTCGCAACCGGGCAGAGCCGGACGCCCATGACGATAGGCTCCCCGGGCCGAGGCCTCGAAGCGCATCGATGTGCTCAAAGCCAAGCTCGCCAAGAAGAAGAACGCGGGATCGGAGCGCGCTGGCTGAATGCCGGGTTCACCATACGAGCAAGCAGAACACCGGGCCGTTGGCTCGGCGTTCGGCGCTTGTCGGCATGCTCGACCCGCTCGTCCTGCTTGTGACGCCGGGACCGTGCGTACGGGCGGGACGCTGGCGCCCTTCCGTGCCGACGAACTCAGGCCTGCTTGCGCGCGCCGCCCTCGCCCTCGGCGAGGATTTGCGTGTCGATGGAGATCGAAAGCGGGATGTCGCTGCCGACGAAGATCGGATGGAGCACATGCGACCGGTAGCGCCAGATATTGTCTTCGGCGAGCACGCAATCGCAGCTCAGATCCGCGACCAGCATCGGCGGCCGTTCTCCCTGGAACGGCGGCCGGCCGTCGGCGCGGTAGAGGCTGATCACGCCGGTGATATGCGCCTGCTTCTCGTCCTGCGAAGCTACTTGCAAATTGTTGATCAGATGCCGCGTGGTCGTGTGGCCGCGCTGCCGGCGCCAGGCGTAGAACGCGCGGATCTTGTCGTGTCCCCGGAACTGGTTGTCGCCGACCGCGAACAGGCCGTCGTTCACATAAAATTCGTGGGCTTTGATTCCAGCATTGAAATCGACGTCATACCAGTAGTTCGTCTCCAGGCGGTGGAGTGCGAACCACAGCGCCGCTTCGTCGCGATCATGGATGCCAGGCATGGCGGTTGCGTGCGGGACGATGCACCTCCGGGTCCCCGCACCTAGAACAGAATTCCGTCGAGCCCGGTTCCAGTTCCCACGCCGGCGGATCGGCGGCAACCTGCAACGCACTCTTGCCGGATCAACCCGCCCGACTGTCAGCCGCGCTTGCGGGTTCTCGTCCGCGCCGCCCGCGCCGCCCGCGCCGTCCGCGCCGCGCGCGTGCCGGAGCGCGTTTCGAGCTTGGCTTGGCGCGCCGCTTCGCCGCGCGCGGGGGCGGATGCTTGACCGGCGAGGCCGGCCGGACAAGCTGGCTCTCGCCGACGACGCGGTCGTGCGGCTCGCGCGCGCTCTTGATCTGATAGAAGAACTCGCCGTTGTGATCCGGCAGCTGGCGCACGATCTGATATTCGGTGGTGGGGGCGGATCGCTGGTGAAAAGCGGGAACGAAGTCGACTTTCTCGCCAACGCCGAATTTATGTTCACTCATACAAGCTGCGAAACAGGAGGATCGATCCGCCACCTTATCGGGTTTCGTGAAAATTGCCAAGGCCGATCAAGGCCTTGCAGTGCTCGCTGCGGCGATGGTTAAGGCCGTGCCGGCGCCTTCCAAGACCTGGAATCCGCGTCTATTTGACGCCTCCCGCAATTATTTGGACGAAACGGCGTCGATCCGGTATTTGTGCAATGCAGCATTTTCGCCGGGCTGCCGGTTCGGCACCCGGAGAGGCACGCCTGACGGCACGGCTCGAGGCCCTATGCCGGCGGCTTCCTGGCCAAGCGTTCGTTCACCCGCCCCATATCGACGATCATTCTGTGGTGGGTTCCGCGCCCGATTTCCTCGATCTCGTCGCGGGCGCTCACCTTGAACTCGATGTGACGTCCATCGACCTTGGTGACTTCCGCCTCGGCCCGCACTTCGTGGCCCAAGGGGGTGGCGGCGAGGTGTCGGACGTCGACCGCGGTGCCGACCGCGCTTTCGCCCGCGTCGAGATAGCCGCGGATGGCGTCGAGCGCGGCATTCTCCATCGCCAGGATCATGACCGGCGTGGCGAGCACGTTGGGCAGCGTGGGATCCTTGAAGCGGCTGGCGAGGTGCTCGGCGCGCACCCTCAGCTTGAAGCTGCCTTTGGCGCCTAGGGGAATGGAGCGCATGGGCTTCTCTCGCGGCTGCCGATACCTCAGGGACAGATATGACCGGAACCGCTCGGGCCCTGCAGCATGGCAAGCTTGCGCGCGCTCGAGCTGAACGGAAGTTGAGATCAGAACCCCGTCACGGCCCGACGGATGTGCTCGACCTCGGGCGGGCTAGCAAAGCAATGTCCGACCAGCTTGCGCCATTGCTGAAAATCCTCGGAACCTCTGAACTCGACCGTGTGATTCTCGACCGTATCCCATTTGACCAACAGCCGGTAGCGCTGCGGCTTTTCCACCGAACGATGCAGTTCCATGCCTTTGCATCCGCGAGCGCGCTTGAAGAGCGGCGCCGCCTGTTTCACGCCCGCCTCGAACTCGGCTTCCAGTCCGGGCTTGATGTCGATCTGCGCAAGTTCCAGCACCATGGCTTCCGCTCCTCGTCAAATCCGTTGCGTCACAGCGCCGCCCGGCGGGCCGGAAGAATTTGCGCCCGCAATCGGGCAGCGATCACCCCGACGATTCCCCTCGGCATATAGATGATGAAGATGACCAGCAGGATGCCGTAGATGGTATTGGCGGCCCCGATCCAGGTCGTGCCGAACCAGACGCGCAGAGCCTCGCCGAGCACAATCGTGAGCACGGCTCCGACCGTCGGGCCGAGCATGGAGTACATGCCTCCCGCGATCGCGGCGAACACGATCTGCAACGACACGCCGACGCCCGCGAGCGTATCGGGATTGAGATACATCACGAACTGTCCGTACAGCGCGCCGCCGAGCGCGGTCATCGCCGCGCTGATGATGGTGACCGTGAGCTTCTGGCGGGTGACGTGGATGCCGATCGCGGCCGCGGCGCCCTCGTCCTCCGAGATCGCCTCGAGGGCCGCGCTCGCCATGCTGGCGTCGACGCGCCGCCACACCCAAAGGCCGAACAGCCAGAGCGCCAGCGCAAGAAAGTAGAAATAGCGCTTGTCCGCGAATTGGATTGCGAACCACGACGGCGTCGGAACGCCGCTCGGCGTCATTCCCAGCGATCCTCCGGTGATGTCCCGCATGGCGATGATCGAGAGCCGCGTCACTTCGGCGAGAGCCAGCGTCACCAGCGCGAAATAATGTCCGACCACCTTGAGCCGGAAGCACGGATAGCCGATCACGATCGCGAGCAGCACCGCCAGCGCGACGCCGACGGGGATGCCGAGCCAGGGCGTGAGCCCGGCGACGTTCCACAGCAGGCCGGCCGTATAGGCGCCGGTGCCCAGAAACGCCCCGTGGCCGAGCGACACCAGGCCGAATTTTCCCATCAGCGACCAGGCGGTGTAGATGAAGCCCCAGATCAGGATGAGGATCACGATGTGCAGAAAATACGAGGAGGGGGAAAGCCACGGCAGCGCCGCCAGGACGGCGAGTCCGGCGAGTCCGGCAAGCCATGGCGCGCGCGTGCTCATGATCGCCCGAAGATCCCCTGCGGCCGCAGGAAGATCAGCGCGATGAACACCACGAAGGCCAGCACTTCGCCGATCTCCTGGGAAAAATAGAAGCCGCCGATCGAGATGATCTCGCTCATGATGAAGGCGGCCGCAAACCCGCCGATCATGTTGCCGAGCCCACCCAGCACGCAGATCATGAAGGTGATGGGACCGAACGACAGCCCGATGAAGGGATGCACGTCGTATTGCAGCACCAGCAGGCAGGCGGCAAGCCCGGCCAGCGCCCCGCCGATCGCCGAAGTGACGAGGTAGATGCGCCGCTGGTCCACTCCCATCAGCCCGACGATTTCCCGATCCTGGCCGATGGCGCGGATCGCGGTGCCGAGAAAGCTCTTCGACAGGAACAGATAGAGCGCGCCGGCGCCCAGCACGGCAACGCCGAAAGCGATGAGGCGGGCGAAGCTGATGCTCATCTCCGCGAATTCGAGAATCGGCAGGCGTAGGCCGATGTTGCGGAAGTCGGTGCCGAACAGCAGGGTGGCGAAACTCTGCAGGAAGAACAGCAGGCCGCCGGTGGCGAGCAGCTGATTGATCGCCGGCGAGCCGAGGATCGGCGCGATGATGAGCTGGTGCACCAGCATTCCGAACAAGGCGACGCTCAGGATCGCGGCCACGGCCGCGAGCGCCAGCGGCCAGTGATAATACCCGTAGAGCCAATAGACCACGTACATGCCGCACATCACCAACTCGGCATAGGCGATCCACACCACGTCGATGACGCCGAAAATCAGGTTGAGGCCGAGCGCGAGCAGCGCCAGCACGCCGCCCAGCAGCAATCCGTTGAGGAGAGCTTCGACAAGATAAATGTCCATCGCCTCGAGTTCCCTAAAGCCCCAGATACGCCTGGCGCACGAACGGATTGGCCTTGAGCTCGGCGGCCATGCCGGCAAGCTTGATCCGTCCGACCTCGAGCAGATAGGCGCGGTCGACGAGTTCGAGCAGCTGCTGCACGTTCTGCTCGACGATCAGCACGGTAAATCCTTCGCCGCGGATTTTTCGCACGAGGTCGAACACCTGCTGCACGACGAGCGGCGCGAGTCCAGCCGAGGGCTCGTCCAGCAGCAGCAGCTTCGGCTTCGACATCAGCGCGCGGGCGATCGCGCACATCTGCTGCTCGCCGCCCGACATCGTGCCGGCGAGCTGATTGCGTCGCTCGGCGAGCCGCGGAAAGAGCTCGTAGACCCGGCCCAGACGCTCGGCGAAATGTTTTCGCGCCTGCGGCATGTAGGCGCCGATGCGCAGGTTCTCCTCGATCGTGAGCTTGGGAAACAGCCGGCGGTTTTCCGGCACGTGCGCGATGCCGCGGGTGACCACCCGGTAGGCGGGGACGCCGGCAAGCGAGCGGCCTTCGAAGGCGAGCCTGCCCGCGCGCCCCGGCAGCAGTCCGGAGATGACGCGCATCAGCGTGGTCTTGCCGGCGCCGTTGGGGCCGATGACGCCGACCGCCTCACCGGCATCGACCCGCAGGCTGACGCCGAACAGCGCCTGGAACGAGCCGTAGGCGGCGGAGAGGTTGTCGATCTCCAGCACGGCCGGCGCTCACGCTAACGCGGCCGCAGACGCCTCCCTCGCCCGCTTGCGGGGGAGGGGGCGGGGAGGGGAAAAGCGGCCCCGTCTCGCCTCGCGCCAGCGCGCGAGGCGACCTTCCCCGCAAGCGGGAGAGGTGACCGGAGTGCGCGGCTCGCGCGCAGTATCGTCGAGAATCCTACAAATCACTTGTGGCCCTTGCCCAGATAGACTTCGATCACGCGGGGATCCCGCGCGACCTGCTCGGGGGCACCTTCGAAGATCTTCTCGCCGTGGTCCAGCACGATCACCCGATCGACCACGCGCATCAGCACCCCCATAATGTGCTCGACCCAGATGATGGTGATGCCGAGCTCGGCGCGAATCCGCTCGAGCACGGCCGCGGCCTGATCCATCTCGGTATGATCGAGGCCGCCCAGGCTCTCGTCGGCAAGCAGGATCCGCGGCTGCGTCGCCAACGCGCGCGCGAGCTCGAGCTTTTTGAGCCCGGCAGCGCCCAGGCTTTCCGTCTTGGCGGCCGGATCGCTGGGGAGGCCCGCGAGCTCGAGCGCGCGCGCCGCCTGGCGCTCGGCTTCGCCGCGCGTGACGGCTCGGCGCTGGCCGAAGAACGCCGCCAGCGTCACATTGCCTAGCAGGCTGAGCTTGCGGAACGGCCGCGGGATCTGGAACGTGCGGGCAAGTCCGAGATGACAGACTTGGTCGGCGCTCATGCCGCCGATCTCGGAGCCGTCGAGCCGGATCGAGCCGGCACTCGGCCGCATCGCGCCGGCGATCAGGTTGAAGATCGTGCTCTTGCCGGAGCCGTTGGGGCCGATCAGTCCGAGGATCTCGCCCTCGGTGAGCTCGAACGAGACCCGGTTGACCGCCAGGAATCCATCGAAGCTCTTGCTCAACGATTCGACGACCAGCACCGGCCGACCTCGATGGTTCGACTCAATCGCGCGCGCTCGCCTTGCGCCCGAAAGCGAGGGCGGGCGCGCAGGTCGGCATCACGTCATGGCGTAAGGAGACGAGGCCGGCAGCGGCAGCACGGGGTCGGCCGTGCGGATGGGAGTGGGCCACACCACCTTGGTGCCGTCCTTCACGTACTGCATCACGACCGGGGTCGAGCGCTCGTTCTGGCCCGACATCGGCGTGCCCGGCGGGAAGAATTTGACGCCGTAGCCCTGGATGGTGCCGCCGGGCGGAATGTCGATATCGAGCGCAGCCTTTCGCACCGCCTCCGGATTGGTGCCGCCGTATTTGCCGATCGCGATCGGCAGCACCTTCTCCAGCAGCAGCCAGGTCTGATTGAATCCCATCGAAGTGTGCGGAGGAACTTCCTTGGCGCTGGTCTGCGCCTTGTAGCGATCGACCATGACCTTGATGAGATCGCCCATTCCGGGCGCCAGCGTCTTCGCGTCGAGCAGCTGTGCCGGCACCGGGTCCACGTTGCAGAAATGCTCGACGTCGGCGCCGAACGTTTCGCGCAGCTTGTCGATCTGGCTGTAGCCCGCGCCATTTCCGATCAGCATCTTGAAACGCAGGCCAGCTTCGCGCGACTGGCGCAGGAACAATGTAATGTCGGGATTATATCCGGTGTGGAGGATGACGTCGGCACGCGCGCGCTTGAGCTTGGTCACCAGCGAGGAAAGATCCGGCGTGCTCGCCGAATAACCTTCCTTGAGCACGACCTGGGTGATGCCGCGCTCCTTGCATTGCGCGACGTCGGCCTCTGCGACACCGCTGCCGTAGGGGCCGTCCTCGTAGATCACCGCTACCTTGAGATCCTTGGGTTCGATGCCGAGCTTGGCCTTGGCATTCTCCGCGAGGAAGGATGCTCCGGCTTCGCCGTATTGATCGGAATGGATCTGCGCGCGGAACACGTAGTGCAGATCCTTGCCCTTGAACACCGAGGAGGCAATGGCGGTGGTGATCCACAGGATCTTCTTCTGCGCCTCGAGCTTGGCGGCGAGCGGCACCGCATGCGCGCTCGAATAGATGCCGAGGATGATGTCGACCTTCTCCTGGTCGATCAGCCGCTCCGCCTCGTTGATGGCGACGTCGGCCTTGCTCTGGGAATCGGCCTTGATCGGCTCGATCTTGTATTTGCCGAGCACGCCGCCGTGCTCGTTGGCAAGATCGATCGCGATCTGCGCGCCGACCGCGCACGGCATCGATCCGGCCGCCGCGAATGGGCCGGACAGATCGTAGAGCACACCGATCCGGATCGGTTTTTCCTGCGCCCGAAGCAGCGACGGCACGCCGAGAAGCGGGCCGGCCGCGATGCCGGACGCCGCGAGCTTGAGCAGGGTACGCCGCGTCTGCATGGGATCCTCCCTATGTGATTGAAATACAATAACTTTCTTGTCAAAAGCGTAGTGGTCGCCAAGTTTGCTGTCAATAGCCGGGTCGTCTTGAAATGGACAATCTCGCCGTTGTCGATGAGCATTTCCTGGCAATCATGTCGTGCGAATAGAGGTTTGTCGTGAACCGGGCGAATCTGCGCGTCGGACTTGCGGGACTGGGCGCGATCGGAATGGCGATTGCGCGCCGGATTGAGGCCGGAATTCCCGGGCTGACGCTCGGCGCCGCTGCGGCGCGCGACAACAGCGCCGCGGCAGCGAGGCTTGCGGCAAACGGCATCGCGACGCGGATGGCCGCGGTCGCGGCGTTGCCTGAGCATTGCGAGGTGATCGTCGAATGCGCGCCGGCGGCGGCGTTTCGCTCGATCGCCGCGCCCGCGATCGAGGCGGGGCGGATCTTCATCGCGTTGAGCGCCGGGGCGCTGCTCGACCATATGGAACTGATCGAGCGGGCCGCACAGACGGGTGCCCGCATCCTGGTGCCGACGGGAGCGCTGATCGGGCTCGACGCGGTGCGCGCCGCTGCCGAGGGGACCATCGGTTCGGTCAAGCTAGTCTCGCGTAAGCCGCCGTCGGGGCTAGTCGGCGCGCCGTATCTGCAGGCGCGCGGCATTACGCTCGCCGGCCTTACCGAGCCGCTCAAATTGTTCGAGGGCAGCGCGCGCGAAGGAGTGCGGGGCTTTCCCGCCAACGTCAATGTCTCGGCGGCGCTGGCGCTCGCCGGCATCGGCCCCGATCGCACCCGCCTGGAGATCTGGGCCGACCCGGGGATTTCTCGCAACATCCATCACATCGAGGTCGATGCGGATTCCGCGCGCTTCTCCATGACGATCGAGAACGTGCCCTCGGAAAATCCGCGGACCGGAAAGATCACGGCGCTGAGCGCGATCGCCTGCCTGCGCGGCCTGGTGAGCACTTTGAAGATCGGGAGCTGATTCTCAGCGATCATGCGAATGGGCACGAACGGGCCGCTCGCCGAACGATTTGCTCATGGTTCCCGGCGCGATGGGTACCTTCGGCGAACGCGACAAATCGTTTCCTGCTCACGAGTGCCAGCCCCGCGCAATGCATGGGGCCGGCAGGGGCTGCCAAGCCGGAAGCAAGCAGTCGCTCAGGCGACGAGGGCGCGCAGCCGGGGATGACGCTCCACGAACCCTAGTTCCTCGACCAGGGCATCGAGTCCCCACACGTGGCCGGCGCGCTTGACCATCAGGTAAACCAGCGTCCCCGCATAGACGACGTGGTAGTCCAGCAGGAAGTTGTTGGGGTTGTCGATATACGGGAAGTTCATGTGCGCGGTCCAATACAGCAGCATCAGCATGATGCCGAACGGCGCGCTGACGCGGACGAGCAGCCCGGATATCAATGACAGGCCGATCAGAAGATGGCCGTATTCGACGAAGAACGTGAGCACGGGAGCGATCGCCGGGCTGGTCAATGGCGCGTAGACGTCGTGGAACGTCTTGGTCTTGCTCAAAAACCCGACGACGAATTTATCGTCCCCAAGATGGTGGATCGCGGCGTAAAGAAACGTCCAACCGATCGCGACC